>ENA-OPSH01000033-OPSH01000033.1-human-gut-metagenome-genome-assembly--contig:-NODE-33-length-90946-cov-7.213332_pt1 | contig 90946 bp, 78 predicted proteins | sample MGYA00241802_ERZ501895 | MGnify/ENA primary metagenome ERZ501895 (study PRJEB25962, sample SAMEA2042304) | human gut metagenome | biome: human gut; feature: human-associated habitat; material: faeces...
CTTCCGAAAGAAGGTCTGAGAATTAAGACAACTGATGGTGAGAAACTTATTTCTCGTCAAGAGTTATTTGATTACTTCTCTCGTCCTGTTCAAGAGATTAATGGAATGGTTTATAGTCAAGCACAGATTGATGAGATTAATCGTCTTTCTAATCCTGCTGAATTGGCTATGCGATTTATTATGAATCTTGATGGTGGAGTTGACCAACTGATTAAAGCTGAACTTGCTAAAAAAGAAGTTAAACGTCTTCGTTCATTAGCAAGTAAGACTGGTAAAAACAATGGTAATCCTAAGGTTCATAAGATTGCAAAGGATGATAAAATTGTTTTACCTATTAAATAAAGCAAATGTTCTTGCCTTATAATAATAACTTAACCAAAAATCTAATTTACAATGCGTGAAATTGGAACTGTAAAATTTGACTCGAATCAATATACAGATGCTAATATGCTTCTGAATTTTGATTTGATTGACCCTGTTAAACTTAATCGTAATCTTACTTATCTTTGGGGTAAGGATAGTGACAAGTATCCTCTTCTTACTCTTACTGAGGGTCAGGGTGCTGTTACAACAAAAGTTAAGCTGAATGGTGGTGATACTCAATATACTTGGGAAATTGCTCCTCGTCAGCGTGTTACTTCTCGTCTGAAAAAGCTGGTATCTGATAAAAGTGCTATTCAGCCTTACGGAACTGTTGAGGTTGAAATGGAGGATAATTGGTTTATTTATCAGCACACGGCTATTGCTCCTTCGGGTATGCAATGGCGTATTCAGAATGAGGGTATTGCTACTTCGACTGGTGGATACGTTTATCGTTTTACCAATATGTCAGGTGCTCCTATCTCGGCTGATGCTGTTGCAAAAGACTTCATTAGTGGTGCTATTTGGGCATTAGGTGCTTCGACTATTCCGGGTAGCAAGTCTGACGGAAACCGCTCGAACAACCAATCGTTCAGCAAGGCAACCAACCAGTATGGTTACTACCGTTTCTCGAAAGAGATTGCTGGTAACATGGGTAATAAGGTTGTTAATATTGCCTTTGATACTGCATCTGGTGGTGAACGTAGTCTGTGGATGCCTTACGAAATGAAGATGTGGGAAATCATGCGACGCGAGATGCTCGAAGAGGACTTGTGGTTCTCGGAGTACAACCGCGATTCGAATGGTATTATCCACTTAAAGGATGAAAAGACTGGTGAGGCAATTCCTCGTGGTGCTGGTGTTCTTGATATTCTCAAGGCCGTTGGTAATTATGAAACGTATTCTGTTCTGACACTTAATCGTTTCGACCGTATCATCACTCGTATCTTTGACAATCGTATTGATTCTACCGTTGAGGAACTTGTTCTTTATTGCGGTAAAGGTTTCGCACGAATGTTCAATGATGCTATCTATTATGATGCTCGTCTTAAGAATTACTTTGTAACTCTTGGAAATGAGGAAATTAGTGGTAATGGTGAGATGATGTCTTATGGTAAGTATTTTAACCGTTATAAGATGTTTAATGGTAAGATTCTTACTGTCAAGATTGTTGATATGTTCGACCACGGTATTCGTGCTCGTCGTGACCGTGAAGCCGGTAATATGTATCAAGGTCTGCCTATTACTTCTTATAGTGCTGTATTCCTTGACCATACTATGGGTTCGAATGGTGAGCGTAATATTAAGTTTGTTTGTGAAGAGGGTCGTGAGTATAAAGTAGGTGTCTATAAAGGTATGGCTGAACTGCCTGCTTCGTGGGGACTTGCAAGTGGTACTCAACTGTCGGATACGAAGGATATTGCTTCTTATGAAGTTCTTGGTTCGCAGGGTATCAATATTGATAATCCTACTACTTCGTTCTGGCTTGATTTAGCTCTAAACTAAACACCCAATTTGAGTAGTAATAATCGAAAGGTTATTACTACTCATTAACATATAAAAGATTGAATAACTTAAAATGTTAAAAATATGATTAAAGTTAATCGTTCAGTTCGTATTGAATGGAGGAACAATCCTTCTTCTTTTGAACTTCGGAATAAAGATGCTTTCAAAACTGATTTTCTTCGTCTTGGTTCTGCTATTCGTCCTGTTAATGAACTGCTGAGCCGTAGCGAGGAAATGCGAGTTCTTCTTCCTACTGTTGTTGGTGTATCTCCTATTGATAGTTCTTGGCAAGAACGAATCACTACATACTTAAATGATTTTCTTCTTGAGATTCCTGTTCATGGCTTAGAGTTCGATACTTCTTACGTTTTAGATTTAGGTAATCCTGCTCTGAAAAGTAATATCGACGAACTTATCGGTAAACTTAAAAAAGCTGATAAGATTAAGAATGAAACTGGTTCGGAACTTGAAGCTATTGTTCTGAAACGGATTAAGGAACTTGATGAAACGGAACTTTATAAGTATGTTACTTTTGTTAATATTCCCGATTATATTAGTTGGAGATATTGCCTTTTAAGTAGCAAAGTTGCTAATAAGGTTGAAGACATTAATAAGAGCGTCAATATTCAATTTTATCTTACTTCGGATAGTGAGCGTAAAGCACTCAAAGCTGCTCGGACGAAACTTCGCACTGATGCTCTCAAGAAATATACAGAACTTATTAATAATCCGAATAGCGCACTTATCGACAATGTTGTTGTATCGACAGGTAGCGTAGGTGATTATTCGGAATTTATGGCAATGACTGCCGATGATAAGCAATCTGTTCTTCTTGAACTTATTGACAGTGACCCGCAGAAGTTTATTAGTATTGTTGATGATAAACATCTGGGGATGAAAGCTAAGATTACTATTTATCTTTGGATGAATATTATTCGACAACTTCCGAATAGTTCTATCATTGTCGATGCTTCTAATCCGGAAAATGTTATTGGTAATAATATTAATGATGCTATCTCGTATTTCTCGAATGATAACAACAAAGGTATTGTTGCCGAGTGGAACGCGAAGTATCGTAGTTTGAAAGGTTAGTCATGTATGAAACGGTAAAAGAGTTACACATCGAAATAGAGCAACGAATACAGCAGATAACATCTAATAGACATCGGAGTATTGCTCCTCAGTTTATTGATATGATGCTGAATCGAGCTGCCGTTAAATATATACAAACTAAATCAAATAGGAAAACTAATTATAAAGGCGAAGGTCTTGAAGATAGTAAAAAACGTGTAGATGATATTCAATCATTAAAGCGTGAAACACCGTGGCTTAAACTTAAACGTGATAAGCAAGATGCGGATTATCCAAATAGAGCTTTCGTTATTCTTCCGGGTGATTATCTAAAACTTATTTCTTCTACTTCTCGATTAACTTATGGCAAAGCTCGACTTGTTGAGAATTTACATGAAGTTTATCCTGATGATGAAGTTAAGAATTTATATTATCATCTAATTGATTTGTCTAAAATTGCCTTAACTGGTGATGAATTTAATGGACAAATTATTGTTAATGGGAATGAGATTGATATTTCAGATATTCTTTCTCTTTATGATAGTGATTCAGATAAGATTGATTTGTATGAAATTGCAGGTTTGACTTGTGATAGATTACGTCAAGCTCTTTCTAATGAATATAATGTTTATTGGGAGAATCTAATTGGTCGTTATTATAAAGATTGTATTATTATTACTTCTAATGTAAAAGATGAAATTGCATTGAAAGTTAATAATACAGACATTCCTGTTATTACTTATAATACTACTTATGACGAGTTTGTAAATGTAGGAAATAAGTTTTCTGAAAATGATTTAATTGCTACCGAAAATATTCGAGCTACTCTAAATAACTTCTATGGTAATAAAAACAGACATCTTAATCCAATAAGTGAGCTTGTTGATGATAGGCTGTTTGTTTATTACGGTGATGATTTTTGTGTTGATGCGGTTAAGATTTCATATATTAAGAAGCCACGTCTTTTTAATATTGATATTAACCAAATGTCAGATATGGAAGTTACACCTGATTTCATAGATAGTGTAGTTAGCGATATTCTTCTTGTTCTTAAAGATGACAGTTTTAGTGCTGTTAAACAACAATCAAATTTAGAATAGAAAATGAAAAGTGTAATTGTCGCAAATGATTTTCTGACAACACTTGCTAATAACGATGTTAGCAAGCTGACTCGCGGACAAGCTGTTCTTCTTAATTCGGCTGGTAAAGTCGTTGCAGCTGCTTCGGATGTCAAGGATGACGAAATGTTGCAGTTTGTTCTTGGTCTTGGTGATGGCAAGGTTAAACGCGGCGTTTGGATTAATCCTAAGTGGTCGAAGCAACATAAGGAAAAGTATCTTGCTCCTGCTGGTAAAACGTATAAGTTTACGAATCTTGTAGCTAATCGTGGTATTGGTTATCAAGGTTTCGATGCTGAGGTTATTATCTCGTGCAAGCCTATTAATTCTTTTGGTGGTTATCCTCTGGAAGTTTACAATGCCAGCGTAACTATCAACGGAATTGATGAAACAAGTGCAGATATTATTGCTCGTCTGAAAGTTGAGGTTGAAAAGACTTTGACTAAGATTAATGCTCGCTTTGGTGCTGATAGCATCACGATTGATGATTTCACCGAAGCAAGTGTTACGTTTACTGGTGCCGCAGGTTTTGAGTATTATGTGACGTTTGATGGTATTCTTCGTGCTACGCTTGAAGAGGGTACTGAGAATCAAACTCCGGTTGGTACTTATGACCAAGTTGCTAAACTTGAGAAAGAAGCAGATGTTGCCGGCGTAGGTTATAATCCTAATTTCAAGGAATATGACCGTGTTTATGGTGATATTTTTACAGCTACCGAGGGTGTTATGTATGACACTTATGTAATTACTTCTCGTGCTGATTTCACACATCCCTTTAATTTACATACAGAGGGTTTACAGGTTACTCAATTTATTGCTATTGACAATACTAAAACTTCTGCAATTACTGCACTCGAAACGGTATTGGCACTTATTAAGTAAGAAATTGATTTGTTAAAAATGTAACCACAAGGATAACTCCTAATGCTATTAATTGTGGTGTTAGGAGTTATTCTCTTAATGATGCTAATGTTATGTGACAAGTGGGCGTGCAACCTCCTGCCCCACCGGGGAGCGAGGCCGCAGGCCGAGCCATGCAAGTTGCACCATTATTATTATTAATCGTCATATAATAATAAATACGATTAGTATTATGATAAAGAAAATATGGAATAAAATAACTACTTTTTTAAGTGGTTATTATTCAGAACATAAAGACGATATTATTATTGGTTTCGTCATTGCTACTGTCGTAGGTATTTTATTTAAGGCTACTGTTGCTACTTGGTTTATGAGTTTATGGATTACATTAGCTTATCAAATCATTATTTGTGGTATTCAAGCTGCAAGAAAGAAAGCAATAATTGGTCTTAAAATTCATCCTATTATTATTAACTTTGTAGTTGGAGTATTTATTTCGTTATTGTTCTTGGTATGGCAGTAATTAATCTTCGAAATGTTGTAGCGCTCGGTGTGCTTGAAGATGGTGTATATCCGAGTGTTTATAATGGCCAAACCGGAGAATATATTGGTACAGTAGATGGTGAAGGTGCTGGTGTTAAAACAGTTCCTACATTATATATGTACTATCGAAAGAACGGCCACCTATATTTATATAGGACAAAGGAGAGGATTGAAATAGACTTAACTAATGTAACTGCTTACGATAATAGTGCTCTATTTAAGCTAACTGAAAAATCTGATATTAGTTCTGCAAAAATTACTGAGTTTGAATCTCGAAATATTGATGTAGGACATTATGAATATAAAGTTCCGTGGGTTAAATCAACTCAACAATATCTTTATATACTTGTACCGATTGTTCGTTCTATACATACAATTACAGTACAAGGCATTATAAGTAATCAGATATTTACTCTTACTGGTATTTATGTTCACGAGGGTAAATCTTGGTGGATTTATCGGACGAATATAAAGACCAATTTTGATTTTAATGATGCTGTTAATGAGATTCTTGATGTTCAAGTATATGTTCGTGAGCTTACAGCAGAGGACTTAAATCCTGTTGAACAACTTACAAAACTTTTATTTGAACATATTAATAATAAGTTTAATCCTCATGAGGTAACAAAAGAACAAGTTGGTCTTGGCAATGTTGATAACACTGCCGATATGGATAAACCTGTATCTCGACCTCAAAAAGAGTACATTGATGCTCTTGAAAATAGAGTTAAAGGTTGGTTCAAACAGTTAAATGTTTGGATTAACAATCATGTTGCAGAAGTTAATAAGAAGTTTCAAGATGTTTGGGCTGCTATAAACAAGAAACTTGATAAAGAAGATTACGAGAATGATAAAGATAATTTCAATGCTCATATTCGTAATTATGATAACCCTCATAGAGTTACTGCCGCACAAGTTGGTTTACCAACTGCCGCAAGTGACATTGAGAAATTAAAACAAAAAGCTCAAGAACTTCAAGGTTTGCTTATTAATAAGCAAGATAAAACTTCTGAAGAACTTGTTACTGATAATAAACGTATTGTAGATGCTATTAATGAGATTTATGGTATTGTTGTAGAACACAATAATCATGTTCGTAGCAATAGTATTAATCAAATTGAAGTTACAAGCGAGATTCCTACTACGTTTGAAGATGGTACACTTTGGATTCGTATTCCTCGAAATGAAGAAGATTATATAACAATTAAGATTGAAGCTGTTCCGGTTGATTCTACTATACGAATGATTAATTCGGAAGGTAAAGAATCAGCAGGTATTGGTAGTGCAAGTCTTGAATGTTTAATTCAAAGTCGTTTACATTATATTGTAGAAAAAGAGAATTACATTACAAAAGATGTTTATGTCGATGTAGGTGTTGAAGATACGACAATTAATGTTGTTCTTACACCTAAGACTAAAAAGATATTAACTGTAAATGCAACTCCTGCTGAATCTACAATTAAGATTACTAATAAAGAAACAAGTTCTGTAATTGTTACTGGAACTGGTTCTGTTAAAGTTGAAACTTATGACCCGATTAATGTAGATATTGAGATTACGTGTGATGGATATATTCCTTATTCTGAAAGTCTTACACTTGATGAAAATATTACACGCGATATAACTCTTTCTGCTGTTCCTATTGAACAAGGTGCTGTAAGTCTTACGGTAGTCGATAGCGAAACAAAGGCCAAAATAGCCGCATACGTCTATGATAAGGACACGGGTGGTATATTAGGTCAAGTCACAAAAGATACGCCACTACAACTTACCGGAGATGTCAATACGGGCCGAATTTTAAGGTTTGTTTCGTCGGGTTATATAGAGGTTGAACAACTGGTAACTTATGCAATTCCTACCGCAGAAGTTACTGTTGAAATGGATAAAGTTCCAGTTCAAACTGGTACTATCTATGCAACTGCTGTAAATACTGAATCTACTGCTTTAGACAGTGTTACGTTTGAGTATAAGCTCAGTACTGAAAGTGATTGGAAACCTCTTGGTAATGATGAATCAACTACTAGTAAATCTGAAGTTGTTACAGCTCCCGTTGGAACGAGTGTTGATTTCCGAGCTTCTAAAACTGGTTATATAACTAATACTGGAACTGGTACAATTAATTCTACTGGTGAACATAGTGTTACTATTGTACTTGAAGAGTTACCGCCTGAACCCGAAGAGGTTTCTGTAACTATCAAGGCTTATGAAATTTATGATAATAATAAACTTTATTTAGCTGCTGATATTAAAGAAATATCAAGTACTGGAACTACGGTTGGTACAACCAGACCTGATGAACCTTTAGTAATCACAAGGAATAAAGGTAGTGTTATAACTTATTATGCCTTACCATTATCTTCTGATTGGTATAATATAGGTTATGAAGAAGTAGTATTTGATACTGATAAAACAGTTGAGATATTATGTCTTCGTAATAATAACGGCCTTATTAAAGTTCGTACACGGGATGCTTTAACTGGTTGCATGATTAGTGATACCATTTATGATGAAACTGGTAAGACAATAGGTAGCTGTGATTCATCAGAAGATGGCTATGTTAGTGAAGCTAATCCGATAGGTTTTGAACGTAATTATAAGACGTTAGGTGATAATCGTTATGAAGCTACTGAACCTATAATGTTTATTGCAGCTAAACCTTCTGAAGCTGTTGTTAATTATATTGATTTACATCCGAAAGAAGGTCAAGATTATATAGCTCTTAAATTTATAGATTCTGTTACTAAAGCTCCTATTACCACAGGTATTAGTTGCTGGTTTAGTTCTTCTGTTAAAACTATCGTTACTGATTATCAAGGTATAGCTCATATCAGTGGTACTTATGATTCAAAGGTTGTAATTTTGGTTAGACGTGATGGCTACACTGAATATAATCAAAGTTATGATAATCTTGCAAATCATAGTGTTACAACTATTGAATTAGTACCTGAACCAGTATTTGAAAATGATGGTATTGACTATATGCAAATAGAAGGTAATGGTATTGAACATCCTATATTTAGGGTTGGTAATGTCGAATCTAATTAACGGTTTAATGATATGAAAGAATCAGTAATTCGTAAAGTATTTTGTGCCTTAAACTGGCCTCCGAAAACTGGTGCTTTTCAGAAGTTAATTACTTTTGTAGTTGAAGGTTTAGCCACTAAGGCTGAATCTTCAACTGTTCAACAATTACAAACAAAAGTAGAAACTCTTGAAAGTACTGTTAATACATTACAAGAAACTATTACTACTTTAAGTGGTAAAGTAAGTACATTAGAGAGTAATTATACTTCTTTAGAAGGTCGTGTAACTGCTCTTGAAACACCCCAAGGTTAATATTAATCTACAACTATGGCACAACTTAATCTTCTTGAACGAGCTACGGAAGCTGTCGTAATGCTTAATGGTAATCGTCGGCAGGTTCTTGATATGTGGCTTAATGGTAAAAAAGTTTGGCCAATAGATGAACCTGTTGTAGAATTAGCTGTTGATAAAACTCTTGTTATTCTAAATAAAGATAATAATTATCATGATACCATAACTGTTTTCGCAAGTGATACAGTTGAATGGGAATTTGGTAATTAGTTTGTTATTATAGTTAATCGACCAAAAAAAAAAAACAAATGGCAACTATTCCGAGTTATTTATCATGGGTTCCTAAAACTGGTACTGGAAATGCACAGATTAAGATTAATTCTGTGAGTCCTTATACTGGTCGTACGGATAGAAGCACTCGAGTTCCCGGTAAGATTGTTGGAAAGTCTAACGCAGTTACAGTCACGGTTCTTGAAAAGGCTGCTGATGAATTTATTACTCCCGATGGTTTAACTATTAATGTTGCTAAAGGTGGTGAAACAATTCATGTAACTGGTAAGTCTAACTCGAAACTTCTTACATTTACATGGAAAACTAACTTCGGTATTGCAAATGTAACATCATTTAAGGTTAATGGTAGTACAACTGCTACGTCTGGTACTGCTATTACTGGTGACCCCGGTGCTACTGGAGAATATACTTATGATGTTACTGTTGTTGTACCGAAAAATGAAACTATTAAAGCTCGTTCTGCAACTCTTGAAATCAAGGGTGAAGGTTCGACTGTTCTTAAAACTATTACTATTACTCAGGCTCTTGGTGACAGCTATCTGTATCTTAATTCGCAGGGTACAACTACCGCAACTGTTACTATTCCGAAGGGTGGTGGTGAGCAGACTCTGAGTGTTCTGTCTAATGACGAATGGACATTCGAACCTGCTGAATAAATTAATTAATCATTTATGAGTGTTATCACTAATAAATGGAATGACGGAAGTGGAGATTCAATTAATATTGAATCTCCCTCTTTTCAAGGAAATCAGACTGTTAAAATTTCATCACCTGTTCAAAAGGGTACTTCTAAAAGAAGTATGAAGTTTATTGGAAAGTGTAAAAAAGATTCCAGTAAACAAGTTATTCTTACTGTTGAACAAGAAGCATCTACTTATACATATGATTTAACGTTAAATAGTGATAATACTGAAATTGCCGCAAAAGGTGGAACTGCAATTATTACAGCTGTACTTAAAACGTATCGTAATGGTAATTTAGTTAGTACAGATAATGTTACACCAGTTCTATCAGGAAGTGCTACTGGATTTTCTATATCTGGTACTACCGTTACTGCAAGTAATCGAACTACAACTGTTGGTGATAGAAGAGGTATTGTTGTAACTGGTAAATATTCAAATACATTTGATGGTCAAACAGTATTATCAACTATTAACATTTATCAAGAAGCTAATAATAAAACAGTAAAAGAAATTACTAATAGGTATGTTAGTTCAAACCCATTTACCGGACAAAATACTGTTAAAGCAAATGGTGGTACTGTAAAAGTCAATACTTTTGCAATTTATAATTATACAAGTGGTTCTACATCAGAAACGGATGTAAGTTCTGAATGTACATTTACTAATCCTCAGTTTGGTACTTGGAATTCAAATACTCATGTTTGGACTTGCCCTTCTGCTGGTACAACTGTTTATGAAGATAATAGAGGTACAAGTATTACTGTAAAGTGGAATGATAAAACCACACATTATTATTTATATCAAGAAGCTAATACCGTTTCATATAGTGATATAACCATAACTAAAGAAACTCCTATTAATTTAAGTGCTGGTATGCACATTAATATTAAAGTTTCTGATGGTTTAAGTTATTCTCAGAAAGCTACTTATACAAGCGGTGCTACCACTGATATTACAACAGGTGCTAATATAACTTACTCTGTTCAAAATCCAATTACTGGATTTATGTTATCAAATAATATATTAAGGGTAACTTCCAATCAATCATTAAATCCTCGTAATGGTTTTGTAGTTAGAATTAATATATTACTTAATGGTAAAACTGCTATTAAGGATATTACTTATAATCAAGCTGCTGGTTATTATACTTATGCTAATCCAGTTGTTACGTTAACTTGTAACGATGTTCCTGCAAGTGGTGGTAGTGTTAAAACCGGAAATGTTACATATTCCCAGACATATGGTTGGAATGGTGCAACTACTGGTGCTGGTGTTATAACTGAAGGTGAAGCCTATATTAGCTGGACTGGTGGTGTTAATAATATTCCATCTCTTGGAACTACTGTTAAATCTCGAACTAAAGTAGGTGTTTTAGGCGTAACAGTTAATATTAATGGTAAGTCTGGTAATACAAGTGCTGATATTTATCAAGCTGAAAATAAAGTAACTAATAGTAATTACAATCCTCGAATTACTGCTTACGGAACTCCTACTATAAGTATCGGTAGTGGTTTGACAGCAGCTGGTGGTTCTGCGAGTGTAAGTGCTTCTGTTACTAATACTGAAACCTATAATGCTTTGTATAGTTCTGGTGCTACTGGCCCGAATCAAACACGAAGTGTTGGTGGTAGTATATCAATTTCTATGACTGTTAATGGTAATAGTAGATTCAGTTTATCTGGAAATACGATTACTCATAGTAGTATGGGAACTAATGAAACTACTGATACTGTTACTATAAAAGCTGTAAATGACGGAGATAGTTCTAAATCAGCTACTGCTTCTAAGAGTATAACAAACAGTAAAACTGTTAAATCTACTTCTGGTGGTATTTATACATATGGTGATGTAATAGCTGGTACAGTAACAAATGGTATTATTCCTGCAAGTGGTGGTTCTGCTACTGCTAAAGCTGGGAATGCTACTCAAAGTTGGAACAAATCTGCTACTATTACTACTTATCAATATGATTCTGGTTCTACAAAAGATGTTACAACTGAAAATGCTTCAAGTGGAACAAATAGTGTTCCACCGAGTACTACTTCTATTGAAGCTTCAGCACCTTCTAAAGGAACCACAATTTCTCCTCAGACTACTGTAAGAACTTATGTTTTTATTTGGGCAGCTAATGGTAAATCAGCAGACGGATATATGTATATTTACCAAGAAGCTAACAAGATTGAATCTTATAATTACGGTAGTTGGACTATTGCTATTTCTGCTAATCCTACTTCTCTTCCAGCAACCGGTGGTACTTCTACAATCACTTCGAGTTGTACTCGTTCTAAAACTCCTGTTTATACATCAGGTAGTACTGGAACAGCAACAAGTGAAAGTGCAACTCTAACATTAGCTTTAACAACTAATCCGGGAGGTTTTACATTAAGTGGTAATAAATTAACAGCAGCTAATAATCCTATTGGAGCAAAAACTGCTACTGTAACTGCAAGTTATTCTGGTGCTACTTCTAAGTCAGTTAGTGTTACACAAGCAGCTGGCCCGGATGGTATTGGGTATATGCAGATACAAGGTGATGGAACAAATCATCCCATTTTTAGAGTAGGTGGTGCTACAAGAAGTGTTGAACCTATGTCTATTAATGAAACCTCTGAAACTGCATCTGATGAAGATGTTAGTATATTTGCAAGTATTAAGAAATTTCTAACTAAATTTGTTTAAATTATGGCTAAAATAAATAAAGCAGCTCTCAAAGCATATTTTCAAACTGGAAAAATACCTACTCAATCTAACTTTGCTGATTTAATAGATAGTGTTATGAATATTCCCGATGGGGGGGAGGATTCAACATTAGTTCTTGGTGATGGTGATAAAAACGGTGCTCCTTACGTAAATGGTTATAGATTTGTTAATAATAGAGATAACAATACTTATTTAATTATTTCTTGTTGGGATAATAATTTAGGTGATAATGTTCCTGTTTTATTATTTTATTTTCCAACTGATAGTCCAAGTACTAATTCTGATACAATAACTTATCACGTTTTAACAAGTGCTGAAGTTGGTGATTTATATAGTGAATTAGGTGGGACTTTTAATGAAGCATCTGATGACCAAGTTGTTGCAGCTATTAATTATTTGGCTTTAGATTGGTTTAAAATATTTAATAGATATAATAATAATCTTCCTGCGCCAAGGGTTGTAACATACAGTAGTGGTAGTGAATACATTACTTGGTATGTTTATCCTGCATTTTACAATAATAAATGGGTAATTGGTTATGCACTTGAATGTACTATCGAAGGTGGCGCTGGTAGTACATATCAACATTTGATGGTTCAAGGTAATAATGTTGTTGAATTTAATTATTCAGATAATGTTATTGTTGATAGATTACGTAATGGCACTTGGAATAAAAAACTTCTTTAATCTCTAATTATTATTAGAGATTAAACTATTATACAAATTCATTTAATTTCTAATAATTTTAGAGAAATGACACTTGCACAAATTAAAGCTCTATTCAAAACTGGAGCTATTCCTACATAAGCTGACTTTGAAAATTTGATAGACAAAATCCCTAATAGTGACAAATTAGGGGGGGGGATGATACATTAAATTTTGTTGACCCCAGTCATGTTAACGTACTTGGTTATAGATTTATTACTTATGGTGATACAGAATCTTATATATTTATAGGTTTTTATGATGCAGCTAATGCTACATATGTACCTTATATAATTGTACATTGTAATACCGGTTCGCCTTCTGAATTTGGTGTTACTCCGCCTATCAGATATGCTATTCTAACATCTGAAATGATAATGGAAATGTTAGCACAAGGTGATGAATTACATTCAGCTACTGATTTAGAACTTATTGGAGCAATTCCTTCAAATGTTAGGTGGAATTGGGTTGGCTGGTATCATTTATCTAATACGTATCGAATTATTAAACATGACCTTGTAGAAGAACACTTTTTTATAACAACTGATGGTTCTACAAGAGCTTATTTCAAAATAGTTTATGCTACTGAAAATGATACATTCCCTATTGTTTCTGAAGCTATTAGAATAGGTGTATCAGGTGGTGCTATAACTACATATAATTACATTCTTATTTCTATTGCAAATATGAATGCTTATAAAGAAGAATTAAATGCTATTTTAAATTCAGCAGATTTAGGAACTACACAACTGTTGAATTTTATTAATAAATATATGAGAGATATTAACGTTACAAATTAAAAGTTAAATTAAGTTTGACTTTTAGTTGTTATAAATAATCTATTTAATCTTAAATCAAGTACAATCTATGATTAATTTATTCGTAATACAAAAATAGTCAATTAAATTATGGCAACAGTAGGTTTGTTAAAACAAACTGAATATATGGTTGTCAATGGTCAATTTAGACATAAGATTACATGGTTTTCACTTGCTGCTAAAATTTTAGGTAATATGTCTTATTATACAGGTTCTAAAACTTTTGGTGATATTGTTTCTTTTGCAAAAGCTAACCTTAATAGTAATACATTAGAACCTAATTTACAAGATTAATTTATTATAAATTATGATTAAAATTTATTGTAAATTCCTACCGTTCAAAGGGTATTTATGTATGACAATATTATGGTGGTTAATTATACGAACTGAATATAAAGATAAAATTACTGAAACTGTTGAACGACATGAAACCGTTCATAGTTATCAACAAATTACTCTTTTTATTACAAGTTTTTTGGTTAGTATCATATTAAGTCTTACTACAAATGTTTCTTGGTGGTGGTTACTTGGTACTGCGATATTTCCTTTATTAGCTTATGTTGTTAGTTGGATAATTGAAATTATATTACCTCCTTATAATCGAGCTTATAAAGATATTTGTTTTGAAGGTGAAGCAAGAAGTTTAGAAAGTGACCCGGATTATAAGAAGAAATTGTTTCCTTTTAGTTTCTTAAAATATATTCCAAATAAGAAATATGAAGGTCGTTAATTAAATGGATAAACTAATAAGTAATTTCGTTGAGTTATTTAACACGCATTTCGATTTATCTTTTATGCTTTGTGTGAATATACTAACGTATATTCTAATTAAAGTGATTGATGATTTAAATGGTGATAAAGTTGTTGGCACTTGGACTAAACGACTTGTTATGTTAATTAGTTGTTTTGCTATTGCCGCAGGATATGTAGCAGGTGGATATGAGAATACTACAATTCTTATTAATTCTGCTATTCTTGCACCAGTTGCTTGGAGTTGGATATTCAAACCGATTCTAAAAAAGATTGGTGCTGATTATAAACAAAATCATTAATTAATTAAAATGATTACTACTATGGCATGTAGTGGAAAGAAAGGTGGTAAAAAGACCACTGGTAAGAAAGTGAAGAAATAAATTGTTAGTAATATAACAATTTATATTGTTAAAGATTGAATTGAAATGGTGAGAGGTGTTACTAATGTAGCACCTCTTTTTTATAGTGAATATGGTGGGAAATCGACTATTTTAACGTATATTTGTTAGTAGCCCAATATAATATACCTATTAATATTAATCCTCTTATACGCCTATCTATGTTCGATTATACAGCTATTATAGTAGCTATAATAACATCCATAAGTACGATTGCTGGTATTTATCTAAAAGAATGGTTATTTCCTAAACGTAAAGAACAAAAACTTACTATTGAAAAAAGTAATTGTTATATAGAACTTGATAAGATATGTGCTTCTATTCGAGATACTATTCACGCTAATGCTGTTTATATTGCTTATTTTCATAATGGCGGTCATTTCATTAATGGTGTAGAAATGGATAAATACACTGTTGTTGGTGAAGATTATGATTGTTGTGTAGTATCTTATAAGAAATCTTTTAAGGATATTCTTGTTAATAATTTTCCTTATTTATTTCACAATCTTCTTGTTAGAAATCGTCATTATTGTAATGATGTTAGTAAATATAAGTTTCAAGACAGATGTTATAAAGATGAACTTGAAAGTAGAGGTATGAAGTCTGCTTATACTTTTCTTATTAAAGACCCTATTAAAGAAACACCTATTGGTTTTATTTCTCTTGAATATAATATCGTAGAAGGATTTAATCCTGATGATGAAAAATATATTTGGAAAAAACAAAATACTATTGCTAATCTTTTGAATTTAAATAAGTAAGATATGGGAACACTTAATCAATATGCAGCTCGTATTGCAAACATGGTTAATCAACCTAATAATCACGAACTTAAAGAACGTGTTAAAGATATGATTAAAACTATGTTTGCAAATCGTATCCGACAAAGCGTTGAGAAAAATGGAATAGATGATATTCTTAAACTTACCTTTATTGCTCCTGTTGAAGAGTTGAAATATAGTGATATTCTTCCTACTGAATATCGAGTTGCTAATAAAATTAGATTGTTAGGAACAAAGTACAAAGTTCCTACACCCGTGCGCATACAAAGTGATGCGCCTTTTGCGTTTGTAGGTGATACTGTTGGTAATGGATATATGTATGAGAGTTCTATTACATCTCTTAAACTACGTCAAAGTGGGCGTCCAACCTGCTCTTCCACCGGGTATCCACGAGCTTATATTATATTAAACGGTCATATAATTATTGCTGAAAAAGTTGGTACAAAAGATATTGATGATAGACGACCAATTAATGAAGTAATGATTACAGGTATATTTGAAAATCCTGATGAAGTTCTTTCGTTCTTTAAGAATGAAGATGGTCAAGATATTGAATTACCTTTACCTAATGATATGCTTGAAAGTATAATTCAAGAAATACTTAAAACTGAATTTGGTATTTATCCTCAAGATTTGGATATTAAAACAAATAATAATAATCCTACTATTGCTCAACGTGGTAATGGTCAAGATTAACATCATGTTTCTATCATTATGGTTGATAACGAATATTATTGGAGAGATTTCGTTAAAGAAGTTCAAATACAACTTAATTCTTTAATTAAACAATTACATCTTGCTTATGAACGACGCAATGATTGTATTTATAATATCAAAGATAATCTTGCTAAATATCAAGAAGCCGGTGTTGATGTTTCAGTAGTATTCGATATTGATAATCGTAGTAAGATTTATTTTAATAAGAAACAAGATACTCTACTTGGTACTAAACTAATGAGTTATATTCGTAGTTATAATTACTTAGTTTATGAACGTCTTGATAAACTTGATGATGATATAGAAACTCTTGCTGCTCTTAAAGAATTACCTTCTGAAATGTATACTTATATGCAAGATGAAGTTAATAATGAGATAGCTAATTTACTATGTAAAGGTAATAATTATTCTTTTGGTAGTTCCGTAGGTTACGTTTATGTTTACTATAAAAAGACGATGCCCGGTGATGTATGTAGTGTTGTCGATTGGGGTGCTACAAAAGACTTAAAAAAGAAATTATTAGAACAAGGTATTAATATACGAACTGCTGATAATCCAAATGGTATTCCTTATTTCATATATTATGATTATGATTGGTGTATAAAAGCTGTATATCATAAAGTTAAAGGTCGAATACCACAAAGTGTTTATTACAAATTCAAATTTGGTCACACAAGTAGTGCTTATGAAAATGGTGAGAAAACTATTGACAGAACACCTTTTGCAATGAAAGGTAAAACTGTTGATGAAATTGCAACTAATCGAAGACTTAATTGTTTCAATAAAATTCTTGCAATTTGTTTTAATCATCCTGACGAAGCTATTAAATTATATCGAAATAATCTTCCTAAACAAAATAACGCTTTATGATTGATAATAATATATTCATTAGTAGTGCTACATTAATTCCAGATATGTATAACGATTATAATATACAAAGTGATGACTTTGTAAGTCGTTTTCCTATTTGGGTTGCAAATGCTTTGGAAGAACTTAAATTCATTCAAGCCTATGTTAATGTAGAAAAAGATATTGAATTTGATGACCATCGTTGTCAATTACCGTGGGATTTTCGTGGTGTAATTGATGTCATTATAAATAATAAAAAAGCTGTTCTTAAAAATTCAGCTGAATTTAACAAAGATACTATTACTAAAAAAGTAACAACTGTTCCGACATATACTCCTTATCCCGGTATTCCAAATGCAGATATAACAAGTCCCGGTGATAAAAATAATAGTTTTAATCATGCTCCTATTGATAAAGAGCAACCTTATTATTATATTAGTAATAACTGGATTCATACTAACGTTGATTACGGAACTATTCATTTAAGATATAGAGCTTTACCTATTGTTTATGACAGTATTATAAATATGGATGTTCCTCTTATTTATAATAACGGCCCTCTTAAAAAGTATCTTAAACTTTATGTTCTTAAACAAATGTTATTAAGAGGTTATAAACATCCAGTTGTAAGTCTTACAGCAAACAATCCTTATACAAACCCTGCAATAGAACTCGATAGAATGCGAATACAAGTTCGAGTTTCTTGTAACAAATTTAGTAACGACCGTCGAGAGAATATTGCTACTATTCTTCGTACATTAGAATAATAGAATTATGAAAGTTTTAGGTCTTGATTTAGATAATTCACCTCATATTGCACAAGATAAATCTTTGCGGTATGCTAAAAATATAACTATTGATAATAAAGGTCAAAGTTATTTTAATGAAAGAGGATTTGATTTCATAGGTGAATTAGATGATATTCTTGAAAATTATCCGACAAATCGGCATATCATTCCTTATATTTATAGTGATGCCAATAATCACAAATATAATATTATAGGTACAATTCCAACTAATGTTGGTGTTGTACTTTTTTGCGTTGTAGAACATTGGAATAATGCAGATAAATCTGATTTACAAACTAACGACGCTATTATATATCTTAATCTCGATGATAATAACCCAACTGTAAAACGTTGTCTTTATAGTACATCCGGTGCATTTGGATTCAGTATTGATAGACCAATTCATGGAGATTATATATATAATTATAAAGAAAATTTGATTGTTACATTTACTGAGGGAACTGATGAATCAGCAAATGAAACAAAAATTATTAATCTAACTGACCCGTTTTATGATGGTAACAATGGAGATGATACTGCAATAGGATATGACATCACTGTTGATGAAGTTGATTCATTTAATCTTATTCCAAATGTTACTTATCCTGAACTTCAATTAGAAGTTAAAGACGGTGGTAATCTTAAAACTGGTGCTTATCAAATAGCAATTAAATATCGTCTTGATGATGGTACTTATACAAACTATTCTCCTTTGAGTACATCACTCATTGTTTGTGGTAATTATGAAGAAGATTATGCATTAGGTATCGAAATCAATAAAAATATTACTATTAGTTTTAGAAATAGTGGTATTAAATATAAACATTGTAAATTTGCTATTGTTTATATTACTGACGAAGCTCAATTATCATATGAAACTGATGATATTTCAATTAATGGTGTAAGTACTACTCATATTGTAAGTGATGTTTCATATTTATCTACTATAAGTCTTGATGATATTTTTATTAAAAATATATCATATATTCGAGATAATACTCTTATTAATTTCAATAATAGACTTATTCGAGGTAATGTAAAAACTCTTGATTATAGTAAACTTGATAGTGAACTTAAAGAGTTTACAGAGAACAATCTTGATGTTCAATTAAGTTGGAATCCGAGTTCTTCTTATATTAATAGTACTCGACGTTATTTTAAGAGTGGTGAAGTTTATGTTCTTTATGCTGGATATTATGATTATAAAGGTGACCTTGTAAATATACATCATATTCCTTGGAAAGCTAACAATTATGATGTTGAAGCTTATCCTGTAGGTTCTACTAATCAAAATGCTCATAAAATTCCTTATAAATCTGAAAGTATTAGTAAGATTATAAGTCCGAGTTGGAAGAGTTTACCTGATATTGATGCTGCTGAACAAGTAGATGAAATTGCTAAAACTGGTGTTGGTAGTGAAAAACCTACAATAGCTCGTAATCGTTATTTTACTTTATACGGAGTTTCGACTGGACATACAACAGTTAAAGCAAAAGGTCGTTCTTTAACAAAAGGTAAACTGAAATTACCAAGTCTTCCATTACCGTATACAACTGAAGATTCTGAAGGTGGAGTTAATCCTTCTGATTATCAAGTTGTAGTATTGGAGATAACAAGTGAGAGTACATCAAGTCAATTAATTGGTGTTGAATGTAGTCCTACATTTGGTGGAAATAGTGTAATACCTGCTGGTATAAATTTAACTACAAAAGTTTATGATGCTACATCGGTAGTTAAACAAATTGATTCAGAAGAATCTGAAGTTGAAACTGGGTATTATGAAGTTTCTGAATCTAATCTTTTAGCATCTGATAGTAAATCTACATTTATTGGTAATACAATTAATACCAAAACTAATTTCGTAATTAATCTTGATGCAAAAGAAACTAAATATATTTTAATTGAAGCTCGATTAGGATATAAAGTTGATGGAACAACTGCTCCGACATTTAATTGGTTAACTCAATTATATTCTACTTCTTCTGAATGGAATCCTACTTATACATTAAGTCCTAATATTAATATTAAAGCTAATCTTGCTGGTAAAACAGACTTAATGAATAAATATATTAGTTCAATAGTTTATTTCTTTGTTGAACACAATATTAATAATTCTCGAATTATTACACAAGGTTTCGCAATGCGAGATACTGAAGTTAATAATTTCGGTAAAAATCAAACTTATAAAAATCCTTTTGGTGGAAATAATGCAAGATTTTATACATTTGAATATCTCTATAATAAGATAAATAGTATTCGAGGTAAACTTAAACCTCTATACTTTGAAACTGATGTTCTTAAATTTGTTAAAAATGAAGAACTTGATAATGATATAAAAGTATTTCCAGTTAAATGGAAAAGTGAAGATTTTGATGGATTTAATACAAATCCTAATGAATCTGGAACTCGATTCTTAGATGCTGACATTAATAATCTTACTATTGATACTTCTCGTGCAACCAAAGATGTTTCACTTGAATATATCAATGCTAATATTAGTTCTCAAAACAATATTGCTGGCGATAGTTATTATCGTATTGAAAAAGGTTTTGATGGATTTAATAAAGGTACAGATAATGAAGAATGGGCAAGAGGATATATTGCCGATTTAATTAATAATTCTGAAACACTTTATTCTGATGTTAATAATCAGAAACTTCAAATTGCATCTAATGTAATTAATATTAAAGGTTCTTCTGAAATAATAACTTCATTAGTTGGTGATACATTTATTGGATATATAACACTTCGAGCTACTGCTCCATCATCTGATTATCGTTATGGTGATGCTCAAGCAAAAGAATTAGACAGTAACGCTACTGTTTATCGTTGGATATTCACTGTTCCTCTTGAAAGTAAATTCAATATTCTTGCTCGATTTAGTGTTAATAACGTAGATAAATCTTTCAAATATCACGATAAACGGGGTAATGAATTACGCGAATTTTATCAATTAAGTTATCAAGTTGATAATTTCATAAATAGTAGTGTTGGTAAAGGTTATTCTCCTGTTTACAATGAGAATGGAATTGAAACATTTACTTATTTTGAAGAAATTCCCGGAACTCAAGACCATCCTTATCGTATAATTCGTAGTCAATTACAGAGTGCTGAAAATGCTAATCTTAATTGGCGATTATTTAGAAGTGATGATTATAAAGATATGCCTTTTAATCGAGGTGAAATTATCGCATTAAAAACTGACAATAAAAATCTTTATATTCAACAGACATACGGTCTACACTTATTACAACTTCGTGATACACTTTCTAATACTGATGAAGGTACTTCATATTTAGGTACAGCTGATATATTTAATATGGAACCTCAAGAGGTTACATATAGTCCCAGTGGTTATATAGGTTGTCAAAGTTATTTTGATACTCACGTTAATGTTATTGGTTATTTTGTTATTGATGCAGTTCATAGACGTATTTTCAATATCAATGGAGATAAAGTAAGTAATATGACTGCGCTCAATGCTCTTAAGTGGTTTGACGGTAATCTTGTAAAAGATGTAGTTAATCCGTTTAAAAATAATGGTAGAATTTGGGCATTTAATGAAGATACTAATATCTTATATTTAGTCCAAAATGTTGATAATAAACAATTCACAATTAGTTTTAGTCCTGTTGCTAATGCTTGGATTTCATTTCATGATTATAATCCTATTGTAGGTATTACCAATCGAAATGGATTATTCTGGTTTGATAAACATGGCATTTATGCAATATCTAAAAATAATTATGGTCGATTCTTAAAAGATGATAATAATAATCAACTTGTTAAAGAATCATATATTAAATTTATTCTTAACGACAATAGTAATTATAATAAGTTATTAAATAATATTGCTTGGAAAGACAGAGTTGATATTGTTAATAATCTGTTACCTACTATTAATGAATTTGAGAAAACTATTAATGCTATATTGGTTCATAATGATGACCAATGTACTGGTTATAAACTTGTTAAATTTAATGATATTTGGTATAATGGTACAACTGGTGTTAATAAAGTAAATCTTTGGAGATTTAATAATGTTAATGATATACACAAACAAATACCTTTTATGGTTACTGATTTAGTTGTAGATGAATCTGCATTAAAACGTAAAGCTAAATGGTATGATGTTAATAAGTTCATTTGTCAATATGTTTATTGCATAATGAAGTTTAATAATAGTGATAATAACAGACTTTGGGAACTTATTGATGTTAATCCTGAATGGATTCTTGATAATCGTAATAATCAAAGATAATTTGTAACAACTTGTGCGGCTCGACCTTCGGCCTCGCTCCCCGGTGGGGCAGGAGGTTGCACGCCCACTTGTCGTGCTAATACTACAATTATTATGCCAAAACAAAAACTTAAAATTAAAGTACCTCGGTTTTATGCTGGTACTTATTATAGAGATGAAGATGATTATACTTTTGATGCTGAAACTTTAAGTAAGGTTGTTACTGGTAAATCATATTCAGCTCTTACCTTAAAAGAAAAACAAAATTTAGAAAAATATGTTAAAGAAAGAGGTATTAATGATGAACCTTTATATGGTTCAAATTTTAATCTTTATGATACTGTAGATGACCCATATGTTCTTAGTAATATATTAGGTATTTCTGATAATAATCATAATGTTAAAAAATCTGTTTCTATTTATAGACAGGATGTTGTTGATGCTTTAGACAGATTAGATAGGAATAAAATATTTAATCCCGACGCTAAAGAAGATAAGTCTGAACGAGTTTTATTAAAAGGTGCTAATTCCGGTAAAGCCAAATATTTTGATAATCGTTATATAACAAAAGACGCTCTTAAAGAAATTAAACGAGTATCTAAAAAGTATAACCTTGATGAATATAAACTTTTATCTGCGTTGATGATAGATGCTCCAAGACCAGCTACTACACCAGATAAAGCTATTACTGCAAATGATTATTTCAATACACATAATATAACTTCTGCTTACATTCCTTCTAAGTTTGAAGTTGATAGTAATAGAGAAAACGATGATAAATTTGAATTTTTACTCAAACAGTTAGGTGTATATAATGAAAAAGGTAAATATTCTGAAAAAATAGTTAATGATAGAATTAAATCAAGGATTAAAGAATTAAATGGTATTATTGATGCAATAGAACCATCACAATCTCTTTTAGAAAATCATGCTCGATTTATATATCAAAAAGGTTTTGAAGGTGTAAATCCTAAACAGCAAGGATATGTTTATCATAATCGAGATGGTAGTACAAGCACTGTTAAACACTCTTATACAGACCAAGTGTTTGATGGTGCTAATAGTGTTAAATTAGCTTATCCTAATTTATTTGATTTAGATAATACAAGTGATAAAAATTTGAAATACGGTGGTATGAGTAGAAGAAAAAAATATAATTTTGGTGGTATTCGTTCTACACACGATGCTACTGCTGATTATTTAGGAATGGCTCGTGATTCTGGTAATAGATTTTTCGGCAATGGTATAATTGATATGCTTTATCATGGTGGGACAAATGATGATACTGGAATCCCAGTTAAGAACTATGTAGATAAGTTGATTGCTAATGATAAACTTATCTATGCAAATATGCAGAACAAAATCAATAATGAAGTTTTAACTTCTCGTGGTATTACTGCTAAATTCGGTGGACTTGTTGGAACTCCTCGTAGGAAATTTTATTGGGGTGGAACAAGTATTAATGACCCCGGTAGTGTTCAATGGGGTACGCGAGTTCAAACCAGTGATATTGATGAATCTAAATATAGTGCTGATGGCGAAGGTATCGTAGGTGGTAGCGCTTTAAGTGGAGCTGGAACTGGATTAGGAATTGGAGCTGCTGTTGGTGGAACTGCGGCGCTTGCTACTGGTGCAGCTGCTGGTTCTTGGCTTGGCCCTATCGGTGCTGGTATCGGTGCATTAATTGGTGGTATCGTTGGTTTGTTTACTGGACGTAAGAAAAAACGTCAAGAAGAGCGTCGTCGTCAAGAACTTTTAGCTGAACAAGCTGAAATGGAACGTCAGCAGACTTTAGGTAATATGCAAGATAAAGTTGAAAATGATGTTGCAACTATTCGACAAAGTAATCTTGGTAATTACTCTGAAGGTACAGGATTTTATGCTAAATTAGGTGGAATGATTGGTCGTAGAAAATTAAACACCGGCGGTCAAGTAGTTCCTAATTCATCTAATAGTCTTGTTGCTTATGGTCAAACACATGAACAATATAATCCTGCTACTGGTGAAACTGGAATCATATATGGAGATTCGGAAATTGAAGGCGGCGGCGCTAAAAATGGTCGAATGTATGCTGGTGAAGTTGTTCGTGAAACTCCTGAAGGTGGTCAAGTATTCAGTGATACGATTAAAGTTCCCGGAACAAATCGTACTTTCGCTGATTACGCAAAGAAACTTACTGATATGAAAGGTAAAAAAGAAGCTCAAGTTATTCAACTTGCTGATGGAGTTACATTATCTTTGTCTGCATTAGATAAGAGTAAAACTAACAAATTACAAACTGGAACAAATGTTCGTAATATTGAAAAGTTAGTTTATAGAATGAATAAAGCTCGTGGTGAATCTGAAGCTATTGATGCTAAAACAGAAGATTTATTTGAAGCTCAAGAACTTTATGCTACTGCTTTAGGACTTCGTAATGATGCTTCGGTTATGCGTTGTGGTGGAATGGTAAGAAAGAAAAGACCTTTTGGTGGATATACTTCACCTTATAGTCTTACAGGAGTTTCAGCTCCTAAACTTATTACTTTACCGCCGATTCAAACTACTGCAAGTGCTGGCGGTGGTTCTGCATTTAAATTCGGATTTAATGAATTTGGACTTGGTATGAATCTTGCAAGTTCACTGTTTGGAATTGTAGGTAACGCTCTTAATACTCGTGCTAATCGAAAGGCTATTGAATTTGAATCTACACTTCATGTTCCGAAAGGTAATAAAGTAGATGCTGTTCAATATAGTACAGATTATGATATAAGTGAGGAATTACAAGAACTTGGTACACAAGAACGTAGAGCTGCTCGATATATTACTGATAACACAAGTAATGTTCAAACTGCTCGAAATAGTGTAGCAAATCTTGCAATTAATGCTCAACTTGCTCGAAATAAACTGTATGGAGCTAAGAAAGATTATCAACGTCAAAGATATGATTTGAATAGGCAAGAACGAGTTAATGCTCGAAATGCTAATAGTCAAATTATGTATCAAGACGCTATTAATGAATATAACAAAGCTGTCGGCTTGAATCAACAGTTAATGGCAGTCAGAACGCAAGGATTACAAGGAATGTTACAAGGAGTTGAAGGTCTTGCCGGAGCAGTTAATAATTACGCAAGTGCCCGCTTATATGAAAAGTTATGGCCTCGTGGAGTAACTAATCACATGAGAAATGGTTTTGCTTGCGGTGGTCTTGCAAGACGTAAAAGAGCTTAATGTAGTGCGTGATATATCGGATTATTCTTTTATAGGATAGTCCGATATTCACGATTTTTTGTATATTTGTAATGATACAAATAGTGGTACAAACACGCGCGACAAGTGGGCGTGCAACCTCCTGCCCCACCGGGGAGCGGAGCCGCTGGGCGAAGCCCAGCAGGCGGAGCCATACGAGTTACAACTAATTTACAAACTAATCATTATAAAATTATGGCAGAAATTGCAATAGGTCGATACGATACTAATACATTAAAAACTCCACAATTACAAGATTATGGAAGTGTATATGCTGCTGTTGGAAATGCTTTGAATCAAAAGTATTACCAAAATCGTGAAGCTTATATTAACAGAATTGCTAATCCTTTAAGTCAAATTAAAGCAACTTCTCGTGGACAAAAAGTTCTTGATTCTGAAAGAGCTAAAATTGTTGAAGGTGCTAATGAATTTAAGGAACAAGATAATTGGTTTGCAGCAGATGATTATATTTATAAGCAAACTGAGAATATTCTGACTAATGAAGGTCTTAAAGCTGTTCAAGCTGATTATGCTTTGGAACAGCAGTATATGGAAGATTTGAAAAAGAGTGATTGGGATACTCAAAATCAAAATGCTTTCTTGCTTCGTAGTCGTTTACAATCTTCTGATATTGTTTATGATGCAGAAACTAATACTGTTGTAAGCGGTGGTTTTAACGGAGTTCAAATTGGTAAAAAATTCGATGTAAATAAATATCAAAAAGACGTATTTGATATTCTTTCAAAAGCTAAAGCTGATAAAGTATCATTTGAAAATCTTGTTACTAATCCTGATATGATACGTCAGTATGGATTAGATGTTGCAACAGGTTTTGATGGTGAAAAGTTAGCAAGTCACTTTGTTAAAACTGGTAGTGAAAGAGAAGGTATTACAGAACAAGAGATTATGAGTTATGCTATGTCATTACTCAAATCTAATCCTGATTATACTAATTATCTTACTACTATTTGGCAGAATCAAGATGCTCTTACTCGATTTGTAAAAGATGATAGTTCTGCTGGTGGACATTTAAGAGATTACGAATTAGGAGATTATGCTCCTTTATTTGCTGGTAATCCTACAATGTTTGCTCTTAATGGGTTAGGTATTAACATAAATGAACTTGGTGCTCCTACAAAAGACGGTAAGTTTACTGTTAATTCTAAATTACCTGCTGAAGTTAAAACTTTGTTAGATACTGTTAATAAGGAATATGGAGTTAATGTTCTTGATATATTACAGAACAAAGCTCAAGTTCCACCTGAACTTATTCAAGCTGGTTTACAGAATTATGTAGATAAAATGTTTGAAAGTTACGCTAAGGGTGTACTTGGAGCTACTGATGATATTGAGAATCTTGATAGAACCGCTTTTACACAAAGTGTTTTATCTGGTCAATTTATTAACAATAATATTCAAAGTTTAGCTGGTGCTGCCGCAGGTTTATATTCTTATCAAGATATTAAAACTACGGTTGATTTAATTGCTAATCCCGGTTATACAGCTTATGTTAAAGCTCGTGCAAAAGGTAAGCAAAAAGAACTTGAAACTCTTCAACAATATGCTCCGTATCTTGATACATTAAGTGGTTTTGAAGTTACTGGTGATAGTGTTGCAGAAAACATTAATCGTCGTAATGAAATTACTGACCAAATGACTAAACTTTCAAATTCTATGAATCAGATATTTACATCTGATGAACTTGGAATTTTAGGTCTTAATCCGGGAGATGGTAATATTGTTAAAACACTTAATATTTCTACTGCTGAAAGATTGGTTGATTCAGCAGGTCTTGACGAAGAAACAGCAGCTAATCTTAAAGGTAAGCTTTTACAAGTTCAGACTGCTCAACGTAATTATAATAATCTTCAAGCTAAACTTCGTTCTGACGAAATTCAACTTAATTCCGTATTTGATACTTGGAAAGAACATCGAGATAAATTATCTGGTTTATTAGGTTGGTACAAAGTAGCTGACCCTCAAGCTAAATTAATTCTTGATAATCGTATTTCAAGTTATGAAGCATATCTTGATTTTATAAATAATAATTATAATAGAAATGAAAAAACAGGTAGTATTCCTGTAACACCAGATGGTGGTTTTTATTATAAAACTGCTGATGGCGATATTGCTATAAGCCGAGATAATATTATGACAAAAGAAGAGTTTGAATCTACTCTATCTAATGCAGCAGATAATGTTTCAAATCGTTATCGTAAAGCTATTGCTGATACACCTCTTGAATTTACAGCAACTCGTGATATTATTGCTAATCCTTCAAGATTCCAACAAAATTACATGGCAGCTGCTATGGTAAATTGGAAAAAAGGTGCTGGTAATATTAGTGTTGTTCAAACTCCATCTGGAAAAGGTACTGGTCTTACCGGAATGCAATTAGCTAAGTATATGAATTTTGATGCGTTTCCTACTTCGACTACTACTAATTCAAAAGGTACAAGTATAACTCGTCAGAGTAATGCTACTAAAAATTCTAAACCTCTTTCGGGTAAAGAACTTGGTCTTGATTATGATATTTATAAGACTGAGGTTAGTCCGATTGCTAATGGAATTGCAGCTCGTGAAGGTCGTAATGAATATGCAATTACTCTTTTCGATGAAACCGGTGCTGCTCGTGGTAATATTATTTTTTCCGAACAAGTAGACCCTTCTACTATTGCTCGTCAAATTCTTGATAATTATCGTAATATTAAACCTTATGCTAAAATTGGTGGTGAAGGTTTACAACGTAGTGCTGGAATGATTGAATCTCAATACGCTTCGGGATTTATTGATTTCAATACTACTGGTGCTAATAATAGTCCTGCTGTTGCAAACATCGTAGACCTTCAAAGAACTGTTGATGATTTAGGTAAAGTTGAATATGATTTGAATATTCACGAACCTTTCTATAATAGTATTGACGGTAATAGTCGTAAGGTTGAGATTGGTAGAACAACACAAGGTTATTATATAAAAGATATTAGTGGATTGAAATATCCTGATGGTTCTGTTCATTATGGAGAATTTGGATATAATACAATTCCTAATACTCTTTACACAATTAAAGGTATAACTCCCAATAATATTCAATATTATGAAACTATAAATGAAGCATTAGCTCCTATTGCAGAATATGTTTTAACTCAATATGGAGTTGTTCTTGATATGCAAGAGGCCGCTGAAGCTATTCAAATGAATAAAATAAATAATGCTAATATAGGATATTAAACCATGCCAAATCTAACAGATATTAAAATTCCTATTACAGGTTCGCAAGCTCTTATTCCTTCTGAAACACCAGTTCAGGGAGTAGGAGCTACTCCTGTTTTACTCGGTAGTATGCCGGAACCTGAACTTTCTCGTGGTAGAAAACAATCTTCAATTCGACCTTTTAATATTTCTGAATATGAAAATATATTAGGTCGAGGTCAAGTTAATCCTAATCTTGATTTAAGTGTTCTTAATGAAAATAGAGCACAAAATCAAAGTGGTTGGTATTTAACTAAAAATGCTATTGGTCAATTAGGAACTACTATTCTCGGTGGTACTATTACTGGTATCGGTAGTATTCTTAATTTCTTTCCTACTACATATCGTGCTATTAGTCAAATATGGGATGACAATGCCAAATATAAATGGGACAAAGCTATCAACGAAGGTCTTGGTTCTGAATGGCAGAGAATAGGTAAAGATATTGAAAATTGGGGTCGTAAAGCAATGCCTATTTATCAAACAGAACAAGCTCAAAAAGGTGGTTTTGCTGGTGGTATGGGTGATGCTACTTGGTGGGCAAGTATGTTTCCTACCGTAGGTTCTGCTGCTGCATCTATGCTTCCTGTTATTGGACAAATGCGAGCTTTACAAGCTGTTGGTAAATTAGGAACAATGATTAACGGTGTTGGCCGTTTAGGTTCTGCATTAAATAAAGCAGGTCGTGCATTACAAAATCCTTATACTCAACAGATAATTGGTACTTTATACGGAGCACATCTCGATAGTATGGAAGAAATTGTTCGTGGTTATGATGAACAATATCAATATGCTCTCGATTTAGGTTTCAGTGAAGATGATGCTCGTAAGTTTGCATCTATTTATGCTTCTGAAAGTTACAATGATGCTTGGGCTTATGGAGTATTATTTAATGCTATTGAACTTAATAGTATGCTTCGTGGTATTAGAGAAGCTCCAGTTAATAGTATTTCTATTGAAAAAGGTTTAAGAAGTAATATAAAAGGTCTTGCACAACAAGGTAAGACTTTTGTTTTAGATAGTGAAACATCTAAACTTAATCGTAAACTTATTCCGAGTGTTGGACTTCGTAAAACAAAAGATTTCTTTTCTGTTGCTTTATCTGAAGGTCTTGAAGAGATGCGAGTTGATATGGCACTTAATGAAGGTGTCGTTGCCGCAAAGAAAGAACTTGGAATTGAAGATGAAACAGCTGATTTAACTCCGTTAGCTCGTATGGGAAGACTTGTTGAACAAGCTTCTTCATGGGATAGTTTTATTTGGGGTGCTATCGGTGGTGGTGTAATGTCTGTTGGACGTAATGGTGTTACACGAATACTTAATGGTAAAGCTCAACAAGAAGCTGAAAATAAGCGAGCTACTAACATTATAAATGGTATTCAAGATACTGCCGCAGCTATTGCTGATTTTGACGGTGATATGAATATTAAAGTAACTGAAACACCAGTTTTAGATGAAGCTGGTAATCAAGTTATGAATAGTGATGGTACTCCAAAAGTTAACAGAACTATTACTGACCCTGCTTCAAGTTTACTTGTTGGTATTATGGGTAGAATTGGTTCTGCTAATGGGTTCAATTATGCTGTTGAATATTTTGATGAATTAAGTAAATTATCAGATGCTCAACTTGAAGAAGTTTACGGTGCTAATAAACGACCTGTCGTAGATGCTCTTCGTAGAGAATTTACTATTATGCGAGATATTCATGCTCGTAATATGGGTTTAAGTTGGGGTAATCCTTTCGACAATGTTCTTAAAGTTCAGGCATCAACTGATGATTATTTACTTGACTATTATCGTCGTCAATTAGCTATTGTTGATACTGATATTCAAACTTTCGATATTGAAGCGTCTAATCTTCGTAAGCAACGAGATGAAGCCCTTAAAGCTATTGATAGTAAACTCCATAGCTTAAATGTAGAAAAGATTGTTCTTGAACAAGAACGTGAAGAACTGCAAAAAGTTATTGAAGATTATAAAACTCAGCTTGAAGATAAAACTCGTAATAAAGCGATTAGTACACTTAAAGGTAAACGCACTCGATTAGTAAATAAGATTAAAACTATTGAAGATACAATCAATGGTTTGCAATCTCAAATTGATGAATTAAATACTTATATTGCTAATCAAGGTGCTATCAGTACAAAACAACCTAATCGCAAAGCTCGTAAACCGTATTTTCTTGAAATTAAAAATAGTAAGAAATCTATTTTAAGTCTGCAACAACAAATTGCAAATGCTCGTCAGGCTATTGCAGAATTAGAAGTTGGTAAACTCCAATATGAGCAAGAACTTGCTATTCATAATGGAGAGATTGCTGATACTCGTAGGAAGATTGAATTATTTGAAAATGATTTAGCTGATTACGATACAAGACTTAATAGAATTAATAGTGATATTACAGAACAGAGTGAACGTGAAAATAACAATGTAGCTGAATATAATGAAGCTGCAAAACGTTTGCGTGAAACTCGCAATAACAATAATCAAACATATAAATCTCTTGAAGAGGCTCGAACTCAACTAAGTATGGCTGTAATGGCTCTCGAAGAAAATGTTAATAATCGAGATAAGATTATGGCTGAACGAAGTAAGTTACTTAAAGAAGTTTATGATAAACAAGAAGAGATTGAAAAAGCTAAAGATAAAGTAAAAGAAACTACTGAAACTACTAATCAAGAAGCAAGTCAAGAACCCGAAAATGTTACTACCGAGGTGCTGACAGACAGTAACGGGATTTCGTACTCTCTCGATGACAGCGAGGCCCCAAATACCGTCGATATTAAAAATAAGGTATATTCGGTAGGCTCAAAATTTAATGTCGCAGAATCGCCTAAAACCGTGCAAAGAATCGAGGTTGTAACCGACGACGAAACCGATTTTAGTGCTGTAATGGTTACTATAAAAGATGATGCGACTGGTAAAGAAGATACATATTCTGCAAAAGAACTTGCAGGTATGGATATTACTGAAATTCGAAGTGAAGTTCAAACTAAATTTGATGCTATTTATAAAACACTTTATAGTATTCAAGATAAACTTTCAGCAGATGAATTTAAGAATCATTATTTAGATACTATTATAAATCTGTATAAAGAATTATCTGATTCTAATAGTGATACTTATAAAGCATTATTATCTCCTATTGATAATACTGAACTTAATACGTTACGAACTACTATTATTGGTAATTTTATTGGTTGGATAAATGAATATCAACCTACTGAAATTAGTAATGAGAATTTAGAAAAAGCTAATCGTGTAAAACAGTTATTATCAGATAGCAATATCCGTATTGCAAATAATCTTAAATCTAATCTTTTCAAAGATTGGATTTGGAATCTTTACGGTGGTGATATAGTTGGTTATAGTGAAGAGGAAAATGCTAAAATGCGTGAAGCTATTGCTGACTATATTGCTAACGTTGCTAATGTTCTTAACAATAATTATACTATAACTGATGGTAAATTAACTCTTAAGAATATTAATGTAGACCATAATGTAATTCGAGCACAAATTGAAGGTCTTACTCAAATTAAATTTGAAAATCTTAATAGTAATTTTGATACTGTTAGATATTCAAATTTCTATCATAAGATAACTCTATTCAAAAATAGTATTATTAATGAAGTAGCTAAAAGTACAACTGAATTTTACAAAACTAATATCGCATATATCAACAGTGTGATGAATAGATTTATTAGTAAAATTCGTGCTATTAGACAAGATGAAGATAGTCCATTACATGATGCTCTTGTAAATGATGATGGTTTTGGTAGTCAAACTTCTAAAATTATGGAATTTGCTACTGCTGTTAATAATTTAGCAAAAGAGTTTTTAGATTATGGCGCTGTTCCTAATCTTCCTGCTCGTACAAGACTTCATACATTGGCTCAATCAATTCAACCTTATTTGGTATCTGATGTTGATGCTTTGAATCTTACTGGGGTAGATGTTATTACTGCTGTTCGTCAAAGTAATGTTCTTGATTTATTAAGAAATGCTCGAATGGCTTATTCTATTCTTTCGAGATATTATAATTTTGAAAGTGGTACTGAATTAAACGATGATGTATCTATTCTTAATAGTCTTGATGTACTTGCTAACAGTGTTTCTGACTTTATAGATGATACTGAATCAAAAGATGAGTTTAATACTAATGACTATCGTTATTATATTAGTGATTCAATGCGTAATGCTCTTGATGCTATTGAAAATACTATTGTAAAACTTGATGGTCGTCAGATATTTACTGATAATCACGTTTATACTTACGAAGATATTCTTGATTCTATATATCAGCAAACAGATGGTCGTAATGATGTTATTAAATATTATGAACCTATTTGGTATGCACTTAAATATTTCAAAAATGATGTAAATGTTAATACAATATATCAACAAATGAGTAAGAATGGTGTTCCACAAGAACAACTTGATGCTCTTAAACGTTTGTTTGATATTATTAATAAACGAATTGCTAATCCTATTCAAACAACAGATGGTGCTTATCTTGATAGTAACTTAAATCTTCGTGGTAAGTTTTTAAGTGATTTCTTCAAAACTCATATTCAACGTGAATTTGAAACTAATGGTTTCAAAGGTTTACGTCGTCTTACACCTGAAGTTTATAAGATTATCACAAGTCCTGAATATTATAATCCTAAAACTCGTGTTATTAAAAACAACATTACAGTTAATGGTGTTAAATTCAAGGCTACTGAATTATTTGATGCTTTAAGAACTTTACACGAAGGTCAGGAATTTGAAGTTACTTATAAAGATGGTAATGTTGATGTTAATTTAGATGTAAATGGTAAAAAACTATTAATTGAACGAATTGGTTTAGGTGATAGTGAAACTTATCATGGAATACAATTAGGTAGAATTGATGAAAGTGGAGTTAATCAATATGATTCTGCTTTTGGTAATTCTTATGGAACATCTAAATTTATAGATACTATTATCCGAAAAGCTGGTGGAAGTGATACAATATTTAACTTAACAAAGGAGTTTTATAAAGTATATACTGAAGCCTTAACTCGTGAACAACAAACTTCTGATTCAGTTGTTTCAAAACTGAAATCAATTATTAAAGAATTAGATAAATATGGTAATACATCAAAAACTGAACATTCTGAAATAATCAATGCTTTCATTGGAGCTATCCAATATAATACCGAAGTCGAAGGTGTTAGTCCAGAAGCGTTTGATATCGAAGCTCTTGACTTAAATAAGGTTTATTATCTTATTAGTCCTATGTTCTATAATGTAAGACTTAAAAATCTTAATGATTATGTTCGTTATGGACTTAGAATCAAGAACGCTTATCAGAATCTAAATACTAAACTTGGAAATGACTTCATTCAAAGTCAAAAACTTATTACTGAAATTAAAGAAAAAGGTTCTGCAATTTTAGTATTAAAAGGTATTAATAAATCTCCTATTACATTTGCCGATTCAAGTGGTTATCGAGCTAATGTAAATGAAGAGATGCAACGTACTGTTACAGTTAATGGTAAACCTGCTGTTAATATTATTCAACGTCAGCCTGATGCTGATGGTTTAATGTTAGTTTCATCACTTACTACTGACACTGCATTTAATAATCCTATTATTGAAGATAAAATTACTTCATCAGATAGGCATTTCCAAATGTATGCTGAAATTCAAGCTAATGCTGGTGAAAATGGAAAAAGTTATGTTCCGTTACATCGTGGTAATTTAGCAAGTGATGTTGCAGATACACCGTTTAATGTAGCTGCTATGGAATTTGTTACTCAAACTATGAGTGATATTATTTCAGATGCTACGTTTACATCTCTTCCGACTGATGCTAAATCTGGTCTGTATACTCTTGTAGATGATACTAATAAGACTCGAACTAAAGCTCATAATGCTAATATTCGTAGTCGATTAGCTCCTTTATCAGAAGCTATCATTACAAGTTATAATCGTGGAGTTCCGGGAGCTGAATGGTTTAACATTAGTTCTCTTTATGAAAATACAGACCCAGCTACTGGAAAAACTCGTTATATTAAACATTTAGATTTCCAAACAGTTGTTCGTAAAAAGAATATACTTGGAAATGGAATAAGTTATATCAATAGAATTAGTATTGAATATACTAAATCTGGTGATAAATTTACTCCTGTTAAACTTCGATTAAGTCGTAGAGTAATTCCAGTTAATAGAACTACTTCAAAAGTTCGCATTGCTAAGAGTCCTTTTACAGCACGAGAACTTGCTCAATTAAATGGTATTATTGAAAAGAATAAATCTAACAAAGGAACTTACGCTGTAATTGATTTGCAAGCAAGAGGTATTACTGGTAAAGATTTAACTGATTTACTTAATCATAATTTATTCCGTAAACTATATGGTAATATGCAACGTAGTGTTACTACTGCATTGCAAGGCGACCATTATACTTATGGTGTTAAAACAGATGATGGTTATGCAGCAGTTAAAGGTCAATATAAATCTAAAATACTTGATTGGGCTAAACAACAAGGTATCGTTGATAAATCTGTTTCTTCAACATTTGATTCGATGCAAGATTTTATTCTTAACACCGGCGCTTTAACAACAAGTGTTATTGGAATTAGAGATACCAATGGTAATGTTGTTACCAATTATACTATTGATTCTATTCAACCTGCAATGTTCTTTGAACTTAAATCTGAAAGTTCTGATAATCCTATTCGAGAATCAGAAGATATGACGAAAGAATTTGCTGTTAAAGCAATTACAACATTAAGTTCAATGACAAATGATACTGAAACAAACTGGTATCAAAAACTTGTTAATATTACAGATGATAAAGTAGCAGGTCTTAGAGTATTAGGTGTTATACCTGATTTTGTATCTGAAGATGTTGCTAACAGAATCGCTGAATTATATGATAGAATTTATACTGATGGTAAAACTAATTTCAGTATTAAGAAACTATCGAGTAAACAAGATTTCATAATTGCTCAATATGATAAAGGTACTGAAACTATCGTTATCAATAGTAATAAACTTACTAAACGTGATTTTACTGCTACTGATTTAGGTGTTAATATTACTCATGAATCTCTTCATAAGTATTTTGAACAACAAGCTAATTCTAAAGAATTATATGATAAACTTGCTACATTAATTAGCGATATTAATGACACTGCATTTAAAGTTGATTCTAAAGAATTTAATTCTAAATATAAGAGTGATTTAACTGAACTTGAACTTGGTTATCTTCGTACATATCTTAAAATATTAAGTGAAACTCCTGCTGAAATAGTTACTTATTCTTTTACAAATAAACAGTTTGCTAATTTGACAAATAGAATTATTGTAGAAGAAGCTCCGAAGATTAAGAAACGTAAAAGTCTTTGGGATAAAATTATTGATGCAATTCTTTCGGTTATTGGTATAGATACAATTACTGATAATAGTTTACTTAATAATGTACGAAATATAGTAGTTAATAGTTTGGATAGTGTGAATAGCCGACGCGCAAAAAGTCCGACCAGTGGGCGTGCAACCTCCTCTCCCACCGGGGAGCGGAGCGCTGGGCGAAGCCCAGCAGCGGAGCCAACCTCAGTTACAACTAATCAAACTAATGTTACAAATGATGCAACACATGATAATTTATCAGTTACGGAACCTATTAAAACATCTGATGTACCTCTGACAGAAAATCAAAGAGTAGCTCAAGCTGAATTAGATTTTCTTGATGATGACAGCGAAATTACGTTTGATGACAATACTTCTGAAACACTTAATAGTATTGATGTTTCTGATATTGGCCCGAACATAGTGATACCCGGTGGGGGAGTGGGTTTGACGCCCACTGGTCAGGTTTTTTCAAATAGTTCTGAAAATGTTTTGAATAATCAGAAAAATGTTGTATCTTCAAACGGTGAATATGTAATCGAATTTATTGATAAATATATTGATGACAATAATAACAAAATTTGTTAGTTTATGAATGCACAATGTAGTCCTGAACCTTATCGTTTAACTGTTGATGGAAGACTTGAGAAATCTGGTCTTTATCATCAAATGAAATCTTTTAAGACTAAGCCTATTGAAGATATTATTACATCTTTAATGGGAAAAGGTGTTTTACCTACTATTAAAGATTATAATAATATTCGAGGTTATGCTGAAGATAATGCTGATGTGTCATTAGAAAATGCTTTTAAGCGTCGTATTCTTACAGCGTTTTTATATGCAGAAGCGGATGCCCGTACTCCTTATGGAGCTACGGGTTATCCCGTTTATACAAGTGGAGAACTTAAATTAGAATCTGTATTAGCTGCTCTTTCGACAGATGAAACTTATAGTGAAGATATTCGTAAAGATTTTGAATCTCTTGGTAACGCATTAGGTCTTGATATTAAACACGCTTTTAATCCGTCTATTGTAAATACTGCTACATTTGATGAGATGGATTATGCTTATATGGCTCGTGTTTTAACTGCTGCTTACTTTAAGTTAAAAGGTCTTACTGCGGAACAAAGACAAGCTCGTTTTGGAGCTAATTATCGAGATGTTTCTCGTAGTGGATTTAAGGCTTTAATTCTTGCTGAGTTTAATAAAGAACTTGAAGAGTATAAAGCTCGACCTAATTTTATTCCTACAAGATTCAACGATATTTTTGTAGCAAATGTACTTACTGATTTGAATAAAGGTAATAGTCAAATCTTTAATTATTTTCTTGATTATATTGATAAGAACTATGGTATTAATCGTAAGCGTGCTTATCAGAATAATCGGATTGTTGATGATGAAAGTACAGAAGAGGGGCAACGTGATGCTATTGAAGATATTGAAGTAATGTGGGATGATTTACAAAAAGAACGTATTGATAGAAAGAATACGTTAGCATCTCATGTTAAAGCTCAAATAGCTCTTCTTGTAGGTTCGAGTAATTTCAAAAATAGAACTGCTAACAAAGCATATATTCCTGCTCCTATTGATATTAATGTTTTATGGAATAAACTTATTGAGGCACATCTTTACGATATTCAACCTCAAGATGTATATAATAGATTGCAACAACTTGCAGCTATAAATGATGAGTTTACTCCTATTCTTGAAATATTCCAACGAGTATTTGAAGATGATGGTTCTGCTGCTTCTGATTATGATACTTCTTTTGTAAATGCTTATATTTCTGGAATTAAACTTGCTGTTATTCCTGTAAATATTATGGCATTAGAAGGTGGTAATAATGCTACGATTTATCAGAATAATCGAGAATCATTTGGTGTTAAAACATATATTGATAGATTTGAAAGTATTTTAAGTACAAATATTGAATTTGGATTATATAATAATCTGAATGATGTACTTTATACTAATCCTAAATCTAAACGTATTTTTGAACCTATTTCAAGACGTAGTAAGATTGATAAAGCAGCTCTGTTAGATAAACAGATGTCTGTAATTAATTATTTAGGATTAGCAATTACTCGTGATGCTCTTACTCAATATTATAATGCAAACGATAATGCTAATGAAGTATATTCGAGAATTAATTCTCTTCTTGAAAATGTAGTTAACGATACTAAACATCGTGTTAATACATATCGTGGCAAAGAAATTCCTGCACATAATATTAATGGATATTTATATTCATTAGCACAAATTGCTACTTATGATTTTAACAGTTTTACGAATATGAGTTATCTTGATGTTCAAGGTAAACTTAATTATTCACCTCAGTATGATAGTATGCTTACAAAGTTCCTTCGTGGATTTATTACTCGTACTGGTGTAAATACTGAATATATCAAGCATATATTTAAGGATTATCTTAATGACCCAACTTTAACTGCTCCGGGTGCAGAAGATAATATTCTCATTTATGATGAAAAGACTGGTCTTGGTATATTCACTAAAAACAGCATTGGTGAATACGAAGTAAATCCTGCATTTATTTCTGATGTTGAACGTCGTTATCAGTTCGCATTATCTGCATTTAATGGTGTTAAGATTGGAAATAAAGGTCTGAAATATCGTGAAGTACAAGGTGCTCTTTATACATATACCGAGGTTATTCTTAATATGCTTGGTCAATATGTATTCTTAACATCTGATAGTCCTCGTAGTTATATGATGACTACAAAACGACTTGAGGTTGATGATTTATTTATTAAAGATTCTTCTAAGCCTCGTACTTCAATTCACGTTAAGACTTTTGGTTCTAATTATACACCTGCCGCTGTTGCAGCACATCCTAAATCGGTATTTATTTTCTCAGGTAATACTAAAAGTCGTGCGATAGGTGCTCCTGCAACATCTGGACAAGAATCTATTCGAGGTCTTAAAAATACTATCGAAATTGATGGTTTTAAGGGTGAGAATATTACTCCGAATAAACCTACGACAACTGATTATTTTACTGATGCAGATTATGATGCCTATGTAAAAGATTTTGAAAGTCGAGTAGTTCCTTTTATTAATGATGCTATTTCTCGTGGATTAAATATTTATCTGCCGATGAATGGTATTAGTAGTAGATTAGCTACTCATGCTCCTCGTATATATTCTTATGTTACTGAATATTTAGATAATCTTGTTGCACGAAATAAGTTTGTTCGTATAACAGATAATCCAATAAATGAAGAATCTAATATTTTTCATTCTATCGAAAAGATTGTAAATAGTGATGTCTTTAAGTTTAATACTTTTGGACAAATTATATTCCAATTAAGAGATAATAGTGACGAGAATCTTGCTCAAATGAAAACTCGTCATAATAGAAAGTATTGGAATGGCAGAGCTATTTATGATGCAAAAGGTATTCCGACTGGTAAGGCGTTTCAGTTCTTGAATATTACTTATATTGAGAATGGTAAGAATATCACATTACCTGCTCATATTGCAAAGATAAACAATGTAGATGTTGCAGAAGTTTATCGTAATATGATTGCACAAGTTCGTAATGAACCTTACGATGAAAATCTTGTTGCTAATACTGGTAATATTCGTGATTTCGTAACTGCTTACATTCGTTGGAATGCTACAACTGGTGTTGATAGTTTTGAAAATATTGCTAAAAGTATTTACGATACTAATATCAAAACTGATACAAGTGTCGTTACTACTTTCGATAGTTATTTAGCAGATTTAGTTCAAGAAGTATATAATCAGAAAGCTAATGATTGGATTAAACGTAGCAAAGCTGATGGTAAAGAATATACTCTTGATACTATCCCTACATTAAAGAAAGAAAGTTTGTTAAATAGCGCTCGTCAGCACGTTCTTGCTACTTATGATATTATGGATAATGATGGTGTTCGATTAAGTTTACTTAAAGTATTACTTAATCATACTATCTATAATCATAGTATGAACGCTATATTTAATGGTGATATTGAAGAATATAAAGATACAGTAGACCTCAATAAACGTGTAGCACAAGTTATTAAGAATGGTCTTAATTCTATTGATTCAATTCATAACGATACTCCTCGTAAAGTTGTTGTTATGGAAGATATGAATTTCAATAGTAATATTCTTGATAAAATGGGTATTCAAAATGAAGCTATTTTGGATGCTTATCGTGCTACTGCTACTATTAATGACTCTCAGTCTATTATGACTGATATAGGTCTTATTAAACTTTTGAAAGCTACTGGTCGTTGGAATCCGAGCGAACCTTTATATCAATATATTACTGATTTACAAGACCCAACTAAAACATTTAATCCTACATCTTATGCTAAGGTTGTAGAACAAGTTAAACTGTTTGGTACAACTCGTCGTCGCCGTGGTGATTTTTATCATGCTCCGGCTGTAACTGGTAATGAAGTTGATATATTTGCTGATGAAGTAGATAGTGTTCAAATAAAAGACTCAACTGTTGTTCTTTTTGAAAGTATGACACGAGGTAGTGCTATTGGTCAATTATATGATTGGATGATTCAAAATAATATTGACCAAGTTAGTCCTATTTCTGCTGTTAAAGTATCTGGTATTACACCAGTTAAAATTCATAATGACCAAGGTGGTCTTGATATTGAAGCACTAAATCGAGTAGATGATAGGTCTATTCTTTATATGCGAGATAGTGATTTTGTTATTCAACAAGATATTAAAGCTGATTTGCTTGATGAAACTACTATTTTAGGTGGTCAGTTAGTTAAGCAGATTATGGAAGGTCTTGATTGGAATAATGCTATTTATGAATTAGATGGCAAAAATGTTACTGGTAAAGAACTGTTTGATGAATTTCAAAAGACATTAGCTACTAATATTCGTGAAGATGCTATGCAGTTACTTTACGATATTGGTGGTATTGATGAAAACGGTGAAATTCGAACTGATGCTCGCGGTGCTATTCAAATTGATATAAATAAACTTGTTAATCGTTTTCAAGAAATTATATCGGATGATGTTGATGCTATAACTATTCGAAAAGCTCTTGAAATTAAAGAAGATGGTCTTCCTATTATGCCTTTATCTTATCCTGTTATTAAAGGTAAATTAGAGAAGATACTGGCTTCTATGTTAAGTAAACAAGTTATTAATAAATATCTTCCCGGATTTCATGCTCCTATTCGAGCTGATATATTTACTGCAAGTAATGAGTTAATTAAACATAATGAGTTCTATTCTGATAAAGAACTTTACAATAAAACTATTGATGAACTTGTTGCTAATGGTTCTATCACATATGCTTCAAGTTTTATTGAAGAATGTAAACGAACTGGTAGAAGTCTTGAATTACAAGCTGAATATCGTGAGGATGGAAATTACCATTATGCAGAAGTTATAGTTAATCCGTGGAAAATGGATTTCTATAAAAATATTGGTACTGTTAAAACTATTACTAATGAAGATGGTACAACTAAGGATATTATAACTGTTGATATTGACAAACTTGATGTTGAAGCTCGTCGGATGATAGGTATTCGTATTCCTACCGAGGGTAAACAATCAATGGTTGTATTTGAAGTTGTTGGTTTTCTTAATAATAATGCTACACAAGCTATATTTCCACAAAGTCTTATTACTCGTACTGGCTGGGACTTTGATATTGACTCGATTTACGCCTACTATCGCAATGTAATTTTTGAGCAAGACAAATATATACCTGTCGAATTTAAGTCGAAATTTGATGCCTCGCAGGCCCAAATAGGGGGTAAATTCACACGGTCGGTGTTTAAGCAAAAGTACATCGAATTAGCCACTACTCCGCAAGAGTTTACTAATTTAACAAGTCATAATTTTAATGCTATTGTTAAGTGGATTAGCCGGTATTATAATCCTAATTTAGTACCTACTAATGCAAATCAATCTCCTCTTAATAATATAATTGAATTAATTAAAGAGGATTTGCAAGATGTTAAAAGTAATCCGGAATATACTAAGATTCTTAAATCTATTCTGCATAATTTACAGTATGGATTTGCAAAGAATTACGGTGATGTAAATAGTTTAGTTCGAGAGTATCTTGCTAATAAGCGAGATGGTGTTACTGAAGATTTTGGTAATTACACTCAAACTCAACGCGCTTATACTTCGGATTTATTAATTCGTGCTCATAAAGCAATTAATGATTTAATTAAGTTTGTTAAGAATGTTAATAGTCAATTAGTTACTATTGATATTTCTCCTGATACAATTAGTAATTTTGATACTATCAAATCAAAATTCCAATATCTTGTTGAGGATACTGATAAAACTATTGTTCCTTATTTAAGTGCTATTCAAAGTAATATTGATAAGGCATTTAATGCTTTTACAAAAGACTTTATTCAAAACGAGAGTATTTATGAATTGAATAGTAGAGAAGCTCGTGATAATCATTTGATTGATATTATTACAGCTGTTCTTTCTAATCCAAATCATGCTGAAGAAGTAAATAAACCTAATGGTATGGCTGAAATTCAAGCTGTATCTGACCGTGATAATGCTTTTTGGAATTATACTCTTAAAACTTTGAATCCTAATAACCTCATGGATAAGATTACTCTTAATAACATGAGTATGGGTTCAACAGTTCTTAAAGGTCATTCTGTTAATTTCGATACTTTAATCGCAACAATTTCTACTTTACATGGTAGATTACTTAAAGGTATTCGTCGTAAAATTAGTCTTAATTCTTTACCGATACCTAAAGGTTTTGCTGATAGAAGTGAAATGTACACTGTAAGTGATAAAGGTGTACCTCGATTAACAAGTAAATATAAAGAGTTTTTAGCTAAACGATATGGTGCTGAAAATATCCAATTATTACCGAAAGAAAATGCTCTTTGGGTTAATGATGTTTGGATTAATAATGATGCACTTAATGAACATTTAGATATTAGTGGTGAACGAGTTGAACTTCAAATGAATCAATTTACTTCTGGTATTCTTGATGTTCTTAAAGCTGGACTTGGATTTAATCTTAATGTTCATACTTTAAGTGTAGCTCGTGCTATATCATCTGGTGTTACTATTGAACTTTACAATGATAAACCTAATAGATTCACTAATGAAGATGCTTTTATTCATCAACCTGCTATTGTTGAAGCAGTTAATCGAATGGAAGTTCAATCATTAAGTCGTGGTAATTTTACAATTCTTGATGCTGTCGAAGCAATTCGTTCTGATTATAGTGTAGAACTTGCCAAGATTTATGCTGATTTAATTGTTAAAAAAGAAATTACTCCGGTTGAATCTCATGATGTCATAATGACTGTCGCAAGTGGTAAAAGTAAAACCAAAACTCTTACTGTTGGACAGCTCAATGAACTGAAAGATAAATTACCGAATATTACTATTAATGAAATCAGTGGTAAATATGGTTATCAAACTACTGAGGAATTATTAGATAATATTAAAAATCGTGATAATCGTACAGCAGATTGGTTATTACGTCAGATTAGCGTTCTTGGTAATTTTGTTGAATATAATGAAATTGCTACTAATTTGATTGACCTTAACTTTATGCTTAAAAGTGAAAGTAGGGTTGATAGTTTCTTTAAGGCTGACCAAAAAGAACGTAAACTTGCTGAATATTATTATCCAGTAAAAGCCTTAAAAGAACTTGTAAATGATAAGTATAATCAAACACTTCGATTTATTGATGAATATATCGAAGAAAATAATGGTAATCCTAAAGCAATAGATGCGATTAAAGCTGCTTTTACTCGTGAAAGTTCTGATGCTTTTAGACGGCATTATAAGCCAAAGGATGTTAAAGGTAACCCTCTTGCTGCGATTACTTATTTGGATATGAAAAGATTTCGTGCGGAACTTCCGAAACGAAATGATATTATGACACGTCGTGAACTTATTGAGGATTTAGCTGTTGGATATGAAACTCCTAATAAGGTAATTCTTGATAATGGTAAAGATATTATTGAAAGTATATTTGTTGGTTCATTTGAAGGTTATCTTGATGGCAATAAATTTAATGATACTGAAAATCAAAGTGCTTACGGAGTAATTCAAGCTCGTTATCAATATGCACATTGGTTAATGGCTAATGGTTTCGGTGATGTTTTCATTACTCGAAATCATCATATTGCTAATACGATTTTAGGTCAGATACTTCAACGTAAAAATTCGATTGATGAATCTACTTATAAATATGTTACTGATAGTATTATGAACTATCTTGTAAGTGTTAACGGTGGATTGGATAATGGGCTTGTTAAAGTTCTTCCTATTTTAACACCTGATAATACTCCGGAAGTTCTTACTACATTAGGTATTCATACAGAAGAACAACTTAAAGAACAAAAACTTATCTTTAAGACTCTTTTGAATACTGTTAAAGATGGTTATACATCTGAAAGTTTTACTCAATATACTAAACTTTCACTTGCTCAACAAATTCAATTTATTCAAAAAGATAGTACATTAAGAGATTATATTGAGAAATCACCTGAGTTTAGAGGTGATAACATATTTAAGTATTTAACAATTCGTAAGAATAATCGTTCTGTACCTTATGATGTTATTAGAATCCAACGTGATGATAATGATGTCAATTCTTGGTCTAATATGACTGATAGTATACTTCGTATGTGGGATAGTAAGATTCCTTATATTGCTCATACGATACGTCAATTATTAGTTTATACTTATGTTACAGAAGGTTTTAATTATGCTTATAATGTTTCAAAATATATTCCGATTGAACTTATAAGTACTAATCGACCTAATGCAGAATATGATGCTTTATGTCGTGAAGTTCATTATCCTGACCCTTCTGTTAATCTTGGTAATTATGCAGAAAACTTAAGAAATGCTGAAAAAGCTGTATTTGATGGAAACGTAGATATTACACATGTTATGAGTTTAATATCTCGTATGAAATCAGATATGAATCCAGTATTATTAAGTGATATACAAAAACGTTATCGTTGGGAAGCAAATAAGAATAAAGCCACTATTGGTTATGTTCAAAATGCTAACGGCGAAAATGTTGGTACTGGTTCTTATATTGATGAGAATGGTAATACTCAGAATTTCTATATTGAAACTGAAGCTCGATTAATTAATTCTGAATATGCTAATGCAGAATATGTAACTGAAAGGATTACTCGTAGTAAGAATCGTGTATACAAACGATATGCAATTCCTACAAATACAAATAGTCCGTTGAAACAGATTTATGTATTCTTACCTGTTAATCCTTTACTTCGTAATGAAGCATCTTTAATGACTGGTGATATTAGTATTATACCTACTTATCAAGAAGGTATGATGGCACAAGTTCAAAAAGATGGTGAAACTATTATAACTGATAGGTTATCGGTTATTATAGATTCTGATGCTATTCATAAATTCATGTTAGCTATTGATGATAATGAATCAGTCCAAATGGATGAAAATTCAGATTTCAATGATGCTAATATGATTGAAACAGAAGATGCTGTTGATAGCACTATTGATGTTGAAACTGAAGATGTAATTGATACTGATGTTGCTTCTGTATCTGATACAGATTTTGAAGTATTAAATTCAATTGAAGTTACTACTCCTACATTCATCAATGTTGAACATACACATTCTTCTGCAAGTGATGTTATTTATAATGAATTAGAATCTTCTGCTTCATCTATTTTTATTACTACACAAACAACTCATTCTTTCTATAAAGGTTATCATAAATCTGCAATTCAAGTAGATTATAATAAGTCTGCTTACGAAGAAGCTCTTCGTGTAGCTCCTATGTTAAAGAATGGTAATCTTTATATTAACGGTGATGTTCTGATTGATGCTAATAGAGATTTCAATTATTTGGATGATTGGACAAAAACTTTTATTAGTAATCTTTACAGAATTAATCCTATTATGACTTCGGTTAGTACTGTCTTAAATGATGGTGTTGGTCGAATAGTTGCAGAAACATATATTGATGTTCCTCGTAGGAATATTAATATTTATGGTGATAATGAAAAATTATATTCTCGTGTTATTCATGCTGATGTTCCTACAAGAGATGGTTTACGAAATTCTCTTGTTGTCGATTCTAATATTGCTATTGAAACTTTGAAAATTATGGATAGAATCCAGAAGTTTTTGAATAATAACAATGTTGGAAATCGTGAGGAATTTATGAATATCTTAAAATCCTTCGATGATGAAAGTTTTGAAGGTGGTATTCAGAGCGCTCTTGAAGAACGAGATATTGCTGCAATGAAAGCTACTTATAGTCGTTTGGCTAATTTAAGTAGTTCTGTTTATGATGCTATCAAGCAATTATGGGCTATTACTAAGGATTTGAATTACGAAGAAATTCGTTCAAATTATGGTGCGGCTCTTGATTACAAAGATAGACTTGTAATGATGTTAAAACTTGCTTCTCATTTTAGTCCATATCTTACACTTGAAGAAATTAAAATTCAAGATACAGTTTATGATGCTGAAAGTGAAGAAGGTAAAGAATTATTTACTAAGGAATTTGGTGAATTAAATAATAATATCGCTCGACTTAAATCTCTTGCAACAAAAGTTGCTGGAATACGGTCTAATGTTATTCAATCTGTTAAAGATGTAGTAACTTGGGCTGTAATTGATAAGAGTCGTAATCCTAAATATACTACTGCGTTTAGTAAGATTAAAGAATATCTTGCTTCACATAATGGTAACCTTGAAGGATTTGATGCTAATAGTGTTGAAATAACAGAAGATGAATGGTTAGAAACTCAACATTTGTTATTTGAACTTGATAAAGATATTAATAAGACACAACTTTGGCTTGATTCTGCTTTTACAACTGGTATTACTCTGATTGATATTACTGGTAAAGCATGGGATGAAGCTAATTATAAAGCTAAGAAAGCAGCTCAACGCATTAATGATGAACTTGAAAGTGCACTTGAAGAGTTTCAACCGGGACTTTCTAAAAATGCTCGTGCTCGTGAAAAGTTAATGCACAAATTCATTAATGAATATGGAGATTTAATCGGTAGTTATAAAACTGAAGGTCTTGGAGATTCAACTGGTACTTTACGAAAAGATATTCGTGATGCTATTTATAAGAATCTTTATACTGACAGTGGATTTGTTACAAGAGCTACTGCTGAAAAGACTCTTGAAATCATTGATGATATTATAAAGAAATATAATGAAAATCATACTTGGAACATTGTTCCATTAAGTGATAACGAAGCAGCTAAACATCTTGCTGAACTTACTGAATTAAGTAATCGTGAAAAACTTGTTTATTTACAAACTCACGACCTTATTGAACTTAGTATTATTACTGATATTAGTGGTAAGCGTGAAAACATTCTTTATAAACTTGATTTTGGTAATACTCCAGTATCAGATGAATATGCAGCTTTAAGTGATAAAGAACAAAAGTTACTCAATACTATTCGTAATCTTATTCAACGAACTATTCGTGAATATGACGGTAACTGGATTAACTATTATGGTAGATGGGATGAAGTAATGCCTTTTATTCCTCAAGCTACATTAGGTCAATCTGCTAAACAATTTATTAGTATTCCTATGATTCATAAAGATAGGTATTATACTGACATTGATGGTACTAAACGATTTGTTACAAAGGCTCAAACTTTACAAGTTCCTAAACATATTCCTGTATTTAATATTCGTAAAAAGTACAAATCTGAAAGTTATACTGAATACGAAGCTCGAATTGTAGAATTGTTTAGTGAATGGTTTGATAAAAATAACAAACTTCCTGTTACAGTTAAACCTTCAACTCTTCGTGAGATTAGACATTATAACGATGCTGTAATGCTTGAAAATAAAAAGTATAAAGCTAAGGTAATGTCTTATGATATTGTTGATGTAATGAAAGGTTTTACACAAGAACTTTATAATCTTCGTGCAATTAATAATTTTGAAACTGATTATCAGCTTACGAAATATTTAATGAACGAACGTGGAATTTCTGGTGTAGCACCTCGTGATGTTATTAAAAATGCGAATGAACAGTTAAATAATATGGAACGTCGTATTTTTAATTTTAGTAAATATAATAGTGTTCTCGATGTTTCTGCCGGTGCATTATTGCGTTATACTTCTATGACTTTCATGTATCTCAACTATACTGCTGGTATCACTAATATTCTCAAAGGTGTTACTGATATGATAGTTGAATCTACTGCTAATAATTTTGTTGAAAGCAAAGATATTATGAAATCAGGTTTGCGTGATGTTATTAAGACTATCCCTCATTTCTTACGCGATATTAATTCGACAAGAACTGATGATATACTTGTAGCAATCATTAAAGACTTTGATGATATTTATCAAGATACTCGTGATGTAACATCTTCTGATACTGGAACTTCCTATTGGATTAAAGCTATGCGAATGGTTGATACTGTTGGTTGTGCTCCTAATAACATGGGTGAGTTCATTATGCAGTTTGGTATGTTACTTGCTGCTACGCAATCTCATCGAGTAGTTGGTGGTAAAATTATGGCTTTCAATGATTTTTATAATGATAATCTTGAAAAGTTATTACAAGATGTTCTTACTAATGAACAATATGATAAATATCTTATTTTCAAAGAAGATTTAGATGCTGAAATAGCTCGTGAAGAAAAACGTACTTCAAAAGAGTATTTATGGAATCACGATTATGCTTCTCAATATCTTAAATCACATTATAATTTACTTTCTGATGAACAACGTAAGAAAATTGTTGATTATCGAAAGACTGATAAAAAAGCTCAACGTGAAGCTTTTGATAAATACAATACTCTTCGTTCGGAACTTAAACTTGAAGATGGTCGTTTGAGTTTTAATCCTGAAAGTGGTCTTACAGAAGAAACTCTTTCGGAGTTCCGCGGTCGAGTTAAAGCTATTAACCAATCATTACATGGTATTTATAATCGTGTAGACAGAAATAGTTTACAAGATGCTGCTTTTGGTGATTTGTTAATGCAATTTAAGAAATGGGTTCGTCCTAACTTTGTTCGTTATTTTGGTCGTCGTTTCGGTCGTATATTTTATAATGAACAATTAGGTTCTTATGAAGTTCCTATATTTAATCCTATGTTTGATATGTTTAGAAGTGGTAGTCAAGCCTTCAAAGATAGTCTTAATGATAACAATACTGTTATCGATTATATGAAAGGTATTGGTAACTTCTTCAAAGGTGTATCGAGTTGGTTACTTAATGTAGGATTCTATTATAATACTCTCCCCTTAAATGAACAGATAGCAACTATGAAATTTGCTCGTTTAATGGGTGCTTTAGCTTTCAGTGCTCTTGCTGCTATGACACTTGGTGCATTTAAGAAAGATGATGATGACGATGATAATATTTTGTATCAACACGCTATGTATGCTGCAACAACTTATTATCAACAAATGATTGAACCTATGCCAGTATTTGGTTGGATGGCTACAATAGAACAAACTGCAAATAGTTTGTTTGCTGGTCAGAAAACTTTACAATCTGCATATAAACTTGTTAATCTTACTATTCAAGGTCTTTGGGTTGATGATGATGAACTTATTTATGATAGAGGTATTTATAAGGGACAAGATAAACGTGCAGTTGCATTACGTCAAGCTGTTCCTGTTCTCCGTCAAATTAATAAGTTTAATAATCTCGGTGCTACTATGTCTTATTACAATATGTATAATCCTTTTGGTATTACATTTACTGGTTTTAGAGATATGATTAGTCCGAAAGACAGCGATAACTACGAGGACGAATAGTTCAATAGAGTAAACACCGGATATTTGCCCGTGGTGGTGCTTTCCAGCCTGCTACGGGCATTATCTTTTGTCGATGATACATTTGTCTAACTGACAAAAAAAAGACCGTCAGAACGCCTGAAAATAGGCACTCTGACGGTCTGTTTGTATCACTTATTATGTTAGTAATATCGTTATTAATAATAACAACAATTATAGTAGCAATTAAAGTTGTAACATAGATAGCTCAGCCCTTCGGGCTTCGCTGACCCGGTGGGGCAGGAGGTTGCACGCCCACTTGTCGCGTTTATTCGCCACCGTTTTCAACATCTTTTGGTTTATCAAAAAGATATTGATATGTTTCATTATTAATAACAGTAAATTCTTTATCAGTTACAGCAATAATCCAATCTCCTTTATTAAGTCGAATTATATTCTCTCTAAACATAATAAACATCCAACCATCGGAAAAATGACAATATCTACAAAAACTAACACATTCTGAGATATTAGCACCATCCCATTGGACACCTAATAATCTAATATTTTTCTTTACATTTAGTCGCTTAATCATAAATTACCTTTTAAGACCATTAATAGCCCATTGAAGAACAAAACCCAGATGTCTCCAGATTTTATCTTTAATATCACGACGAGCTACACCACATCCCATATCATGGTCATAAGTTGAAGGGTCTACACAAGCAGCTATACCGACAGTATCGAATCCAGTTATAGTAGTATCGCAAACAACGGTTGTCTTTTCACCAAGACGTAAAGAATAACCTTCTTTTATGAAATTAAGTACATCACCTTCTTGAATTTTGTTAGGACTTAAAATCATATAATAAGCCTTTTCAAATACATCTTTTGGTGAGAAAGATTTATAGTTATTAGGATAAATAACTTCGTAACCTTCTTCAATAGTATCATCTTCAATAGTATCATTAGGATTACGAGCACGATTTAAGTCATAAACTATTTCATTACCATTAATCCTATAAGCTGGACGAGCTTTAATCAGTTTAACACCGATATAATAGCGCTCATCTTGTAAAATATCTGATTCATTAAACATCTTATTTCGATTTATTACATTAGACCACTTTTACCAAAACCATTTTCACCACGTTCAGTTTTGCTTAGTTCATCTTTAGAAGATTTAATATCAAATACTGCACGTTTCTTTTCAACAATTACACCTTGTGCAAGTCTACTATTAGGAATAATAATATAACTAAAAGGTGTAGGATTTTGTACTATGATTCCACTATTACCACGCCAGTCATTGTCCACAGTACCAAATTTAACATCTAATAAAGTAGTACTTGAAATACCACTACGAGGACGAATTTGCATTTCATCTTCTTCAGGTATTTCAGTATAAATATTAGTTTCAAATTTAACAGTTTTATATGGGAGAATGATATTAACTTTATCAATATTATTTACCGTCATATATTCCAGAAGAGTTTTTCCTTCAACTGGCTGATTTACTGCATGACGAATAGATTTATCTAATACGTTAAAATCAATAACCCATTCAAGACAATCATAGCAATTATCATAAAGATAAGCTGTGACATCTTTATCGTGATTTAATATCCTACCAATAATGCTTTTATCAAACCACGGAATTTTAGGATTAAACATGGCTCGTAAATCGAAACCGGAAGCTCCAGCACTTTTATACTCTGGAACTTCCGTGTTATCGACATACAATCCTATAAGACTTTCTTTCATGCTATCTTATTCTTCAGATTGTGGGATTTCACTTACATCTGCGGTACGAATATTATACCCTTCTTCTCCAATATATTTTGCCATTTTAAGGAGATGACGTATAGGAATTGGCATCCTATCGTCACCTCCTTTCTTTCTAACACCAATAAAACATTTGGCATTAGTCATTCTACATTCCTCAGGTAATTGACTTGGATATTGAGCTAAAGCCCAACTTGCAAGCAAAGGAATAATTTCCCAACTACCAGAAGCACTTGGAATTTGACAATTATCAGAATCGAAGCTATTTACAGTACCATCAGAATATATAACTACTTCTGTAATCATTTAGGCACTTAAACGTTGAACTAATTTATTAAAGGCTGTCTGACCGAGTTTGAAAGAATTACCCTGCGTAATAGAATCGAATTTATTAAGATTATCCTTATATTCAATTCCGTTATTAATATATGAAGTAACACCGTTATAAAGCCAAAGCATTGTACCACGATGACTATCTTGTCCGGGGCCACGTTCAATATAATTAACCATAGCGTATAACTGATTCTTCTTACGAGTAGAAATAACATCATTATCATAAGGAATCTTACTAATACCACCGCATTTAGCAATAAATTCTTTCTGATTAGCGTCACAAATTAAATCCGTGATATAATCAATCATCACATCATCATTAATCTTAATATTCTCAGCAGCTTCAAGAATCAGCTTAGCTTGTTCAGAATATTTAAGAGTGTCACGCATCATTTGAGCACCTATTGCTAAATTAGCTTTAACATTTTTAGTATGCTTGAATCGAACCATATTCTTACAATGATTCAAAGCAGCATTCAATGTATTGTTACATACAACACGAATATCAGTAAAACAAGCTTGAATACTACCACTTCCATCATGACTTGTAGTGAAAAGGATATATTTCTCCATTTCATCTTTTGCAATCTCATAAGTAGGAAGTTTAGCAGTAACAAAGATTCGTTCACCAATACCTAAAACACCAGCAGTCTGAATGATAACATCTTTTGGATTAATTACCATTTGACTTTTACAAACTTGATATATAAAATCCATAGCTTCTGTATTTTGAACAGGTTCATACCTACTACCAACAGTACCAAGAATTTTATAATTATCTTTACGATATGTAGCATATACATCACTTACGCGAGCACCCTTTTCCGGAATAATGACAACATCACCATTGGACATATGACAAGCGTAATGATTATCTTCTTTTACTAAATGTTTAGCTTCAGGAGGAATAAAACTTGCAAACATCGGAGCTAAAGCTACTTCATAATCCATATTAGCAATATGAATGATTTCATCAGGAGTTTTAGCTTCTTCAACGATAGTTCCAAGACCATGCCAAGGAACATCTTTCAACGAATAGAATGAATAAGTATTTCTATTAGAATTGAATTCAATATTCGCAGCCATAATTAAATTAGTTAGTTTATATTACAATTCAATAATACGAATATGAGAAATATCCTTATGTTCAGCACCAAGTTTGCTAAACAGAAGTTCTTTCTCATTTTCAGCATCTTCGAGATTCAAAAATGTAAGAGCTTCATTATGGTCATTAATCCACTCTCCACCATCTTTGGTTACATTTTTAAGAAAACCTTGTTTCTCACCAGCGATTACTTTTGTAATCAAATACTTTTTACTCATAGCTTAATTAATTTTAATTTGTTTAATGATAGACTACTTATATATAGCAGTTTCAGACGTAACAATCTCCATATCAATTTTATCCATAACATGAGCTATTCGTTCAGCACGAGCAATATCTTCGTCAGATTCACTGGATGCCTTAGCCCAATTATCAAGTTCCTTAATAGCTTTCTTATCAAATTTAACAGTATAAATATAATCATCACCTAATTTATCATGAATATACTTACCTACCTCTTTTGCTAAACTAATAGGAACATCAACTGTAATACTAATAGAAGCAATATTATCTAATTCTTCTTTATGTTTCTCAACGAAAATATTATCTTCCGGCGGAAGTGGTGCTTCTGTTATATGAAGCAATGAAGTAATAATAGGGTCTAAAGCATTTTCATTAAGTGAAACACTTTCCGACTCTTTTGTATAAACAGTAAAATCAGGAAATTTAAGACTATAATTACCAGATTTACCAACTTGACCAAATATATGTAAAGCATCAACAACTGAAGATTTAAGTCTACCAGCTATTTTATCAAAACTTGTATTCCTATCACGAAGTCGTTTAATTTCATCTTTATTATAAGCAATATTAGCTTTTTGAGCATCAATTATTTGTCGATAAGCACGAAGTTTATCTTCAAGTTCACTTTCAGCAATAGCTAATTCTTCTGCAATTTCTTCCGTTATCTCGCCCTCATTCTCTTCTATCTGCGAAACAAGATAATCATATTTTTGCGCAATACCAAATAAATTACTCATAAATTGTCAAAATAATTTTTGTTCAACATAACCTTTTTTAACATTATAACCTTTCTCTTTACAGATATAAGTTAATTGTTTATGAATACTATCATATCCATCAGCAGTATTATCAAGATGAAAATCCCAACCAGTATAATTCTCTAAATCACACTCAGTTTTATCACCGGATGTATCATCCATTTTAGTCTTACGGTGAATACGAATTGTAGTTAATTCAATTTCATTTTGACAAGCAAAATCTGTTATGCAACTCAATTCAAATTGTTCTCGAATATCAGGAATAATAAAATAATTACAAGGAGTAGTTCTGATTCTATTTATAACATCATTAATAAACACTCTGTCATTATCAAATCTTAATAGTTTACCAAAATGAAGTAAACACTTACGATATGTCAGTTGTTCATCAATACCGTAACGATTAATAATATACGGAGATTTAGATAACTTAAAATAATGAGAATCTAATTGAGATACACTACAATTTGTAACAGCAGCTACAATACGTTTAAGCATTGTAGCCATAGGATATATCTCAACTTTACCAGCGAGCATACCTTCAAGGTATTCAGTAACATAAGTTTTACCTGTACCTTTTCTACCACTGATTAAAATTAATTTACCAGTCATATAATCTTAATTAATTATTTCTTCTGGAAAGTTAGCAAATACATTTTGTCTACCTTCTTGACCATGTAACACTCTTAAAGCAGCTTCTTTCTTAACTGCTAAAATAATACTACGTTTGAATAACTTATTATAAATTCTAACCATTTCACGAGCAACATATGAATTACCATCTGTCATACCGTGACGATTATTAATTTCAATAAGAAGTTCTTTAAGCGTTTTCTTCTCGCTTTCGCTCCTGCTCTCGTTCATACATATACTTTTTGTTATACTCATAAATAGTATTAAATGTTTCACCAGAAACACAACCATCATAATCAGGAAGTTCCTCTTTTATAATATTATCTATAATATTTGTAATAGCAATACAAATACCAAGATTTCTTAATTGAAGAGTACTACCTTCTTCAAAGAACTTGTCTTGTTCATCTTGTGGAACATTACATTTACTAAGAGCTTTAGCAAATACTTCTTGAAATTTTGAACGAGATATATAATTATTATTAGTCATGATAGTTTATTCAAAATAATTAATAATACGACCTGTTTCATTAGGGAATCTAACAGCAATATCTTCTGCAATCATTTTAGCAATTTCAATCATTTGAGGATGTGCAGCTTTATGATTACGAAGAGGAAGGAAACCTTTATTCTCAACGATAGTAAGTTTAGGATAAACAGTTTCAAGATGTTCACCAATCCACATATCGAGAGTACCAGATACATAAATATCTGATTCAGTAGCAGTAGGAAGAACTGAACGAGCCAACTGAGCAGGTTCACCATCATTAGTTAATTCTTGATATATAGCTTCATTACCAGCAACAACATCATAAAATTTTTCTAATGAATCTTCATTCTTAAACGGTGGTTCAATTACACTAATATTTTTACCATATTTATAACCAAGTCTACCTTTAGCATAATTACACCAACGAGTACTTTCTTGCATAAAACTCATTTCACGATGACGAACGGTTTCATGCGTAACACCTCTATCGGTTGTAATTTTATAAGTAACATTATAAATCTCCGGCGCATTTGCAAGGATTTCAGCATCTGAAGCAATTCGAAGACTTGCATCAATACCATATTCAAGTTTAGCAATAATATCTTCATCATCAAACAGTAAATGAGAAAACTCTTTACTTAAAAGAAGCATATTATAAAACAAATCATTAATTTCGCTTGGATGATAAATGTCATTATAAATTGCTTTCATTTTACGACTATTACTCATAATATCAAGAAATACTCGATATGAAAAACCAATATAATTACCATAATAAGACCAACGAATATAAGGACTTAATTTAACAAACTCTCGAATAATACGATTCGGAATCGAAACAACATTAAAATAAACATATTCATGTTCAAATATAGCAGTATGACCATCAATAAGTCTATTTCTACAAAAAGTTTCAGCTGAATCAGGTTTGATACTATCTTCTTGTTTAGTACAAACTTTACCGATTAATTCAATCTTTCTAAGACCAGAATAATCACAAAATTCGATTGCAGGTTCTACAACATTCATAGCTTTAATTGTATTAATTTAGACGCGACAAGTGGGCGTGCAACCTCCTCTCCCACCGGGGAGCGGAGCCGCTGGGCGAAGCCCAGCAGGCGGAGCCACACAAGTTACATCTCCTGTCGCTTCTCGAATTGCGACAGTAATTGTTTACGAGTTATTTTACATTCTTCAAGACTAATTCCTATTCTATTACAGATAATTATAACATCCATAATAGTAACACACTGACCACCCCACATAATATTCCATAAATCGTTAGCTTGAACTTCCCAAATATAATATCCACCAAATTGAATTTTATAATTGTAACAAGTCTTACGATTTAACTGAATATTATTCTGCACACAAGCAGCAAAGAAATGAGCAAAATCAGTGAAATCTTTTAATTTAATAACAGCATCATTCCATAATCTAACAATCCCATTAATTGATTCATAACGCATTACAGCATAAGTACCATACTGTCGCCATTGATAAGGAATACTACTAATTTTATAATCTCTAAATTCTTGAATTAGAACTTCAAGCTCTTCTCGATATTTCTTAGCTTTTGCTTCTTCAATAGCTTTCTGATTGTCGAGATATTCATTGAATTTAATTCTAATAATAGATTTAAGTTCTTTGCGAGTAGTTCTATTACTCCAAAGTTTCTTAAATTCAGTATAATTTCTACAATAAGGTAATATAACTTTTTTAGCACGAATAGTTTGCCAATAAAGAATTTTACCGCTAATAATAAGATTTTCTTTAGGACTTAAAGTAATACGAATATTATCTTTAAGATTGAATATAGAAGATAGTCTTGTATAATTTTTTGCAAAACCTCTATATTCAACATAAGTAAAATTAAAAGATTGTGTTCGATTAATGATTGTATCTGCATCAAGACCATATTCTTTACAAATACTTAAAATATCTTTTAATGCAGAACGCCAACCTTTACGAGCATTATTATATTTTATCTGATGAGTTCGAACACCAGCAAATTTTTGATTAGTAACATCTTTTTCAAGAATATGTCTTGTAACGGTAAGATTTTGATTTACACCATACCAAAGAGCCGAAAGGATAGAATGAATATCATTATATATAATATTAGTATTTTCCCTACAAATATTATAAATATCTACATTAATTTTACCTCGAATCTTTTGATTTTTAAGTTTAACGAGTGGTCTATAAAGATAATCTTCAATATTACATAGTCTTATAACAAACGGTACAAATTTATTACAAACACCAATTTGTTTACCTCTATAATAAAGAATACCATCTTTTAATTCATAACCATATTTACCATTTGCAACGGTATGTTTAGTATGAATACTTACGTCATCTATTCTTTTATAGAATAAATCAAGTATTTCAGTAATAGTTCCAACAGTTTTCATCACTTTTCATAATCTCTAATTCCAACAACGTTTGCATGGAAAGGTAAACCATTTTTAGTTCTTTCATAGAACTTAACAGTTACAGACTTTCCGATAGGTGGATTATTAAGAATATCTAATCGTTCATTAACAGTACCAGTTAAAGTACAACTAAATACTAAATCATTAATATCGTTCTTGAGAACTAATCTAACATTAAATCCTATTTTATCATCAGGATTTCCAGTGTGTTCAACACCAATACATTCAAATTCAGCATCGTCGAACTTTTTGAGTTTCATCATTGTAGCAGGACGAGAACCAAATTTATATTCAGTATGCAAATCTCTAATTATGGCTCCTTCAAAGCCACAATCAATACATTTTTGCATATAAGCTAACGCTTGATTATCATCATAAATAGTATCACTATTAAGAATAATAAGATTAAATTTATCCCACATACCATGACCTTCGGGAGTTAAATTTTCCCAAATTCTACCAGTCATTACATTATGAGATACACTACTTTTCTTACTACGATATTCTTCCCAAACACCGAATCTTAATTTATCACGTTCTTTGTTAGTTAAATCTGGAATACTTAAATCAAAATTAACAAACTGAAGTTTATCATGAAAAGGATTTCGAGGATTACGAGCAGCTCCACCAATAGTTGTTACTTTCTCACCACGAATATAAATCTCACCATCAAATACCATATTAGCATATTCAGGAAAACTATCATAAAAATCATTGAATAGTTGTTCAGTATGCCAAATACGATAAGTAAGACCTTCTTTAGTTTTAATTACAGTATGATAATGTTTATCATCACGAACAAAACCTTCAAGACTAAATAAATCAGTAGGTGTAAATTCTTCAAGCATAACAACTGCTCGAACACCATTAATTTTAGGTTGAGCAATACAAGGATAATCAAACTTACCAATGGCAAATTTTTGTGCTTTCATAGGTTTAACACAATTATTTGCATCAGTGTTATACTTAGGTAATCTCTTATCTATTTCTGCAAATAAATCATCTGCATTAGTAAGATAATCCAAAGGACTAATATCTAAATCAGAAAGACTTTTATAACCTTGTTTCTTATGTCTTTCATAAACACTATTAAGTTCAAATTCAGCTTGTTCTCTATCAGTTTTCTTACTCTTAGCTTTAATTACAGGAGAATAAGATGATGTTTCAGCACCATTTACTTTACCATAATAATAAGCTAATCGTAGAGATACTGTACCGTCAGAATTAGTAACTTTTTCAACTCGACCCCACCAACGAACTAAACCGCCAGTTAAATCTCGTTTATATAAAACTTCATTAGGAATCATATCTTATTTTTTAACTTTTTCTTCAACAACAATAGCGTATTGCGGTTCTCCAATACGAATCATAAGACAATTCCAACTTTCAAGAGGAGTCTTATGTTCAGTCATATCTGTAAGATTAAGTGGCTTAGCACAAAAACATTTATACGACCTTTCAATCTTATTATTAAGAGGATTCTTAATAGTTTTAGGATGTGGGAGGATACGCGAAAGAATAGGATTGATAGCTTCTAATGTTTCTTTGTCATTAGCGCTAATATAAGTATCACCATCAAGAATAATTTGTGTATGTTTAAAACCATATTTATCCACAAATCTATTAATACTTGATTGGTCAGATAAACGAGAAAAATCATTCATTAATCTCGTATAAGTTTCTTCATCCATAGGACAAAGATAAATCTTATTACCATTATCAAGAGTATTGATAAGATAGTTTTTGATTTTAATCTCCATAATAAATCTTTTTTAGAACATTATCAAAATGTTGGAATACTTTACGATAACCATAATCTTTAACCATATCAGATGGGTCTTTAGATTTATAATTATTCGTAAAATAAATTGGAATAGTATTATATCTACCTTGTAGTAGATGAGCTGCATTAATTCCAGCAGCATCAGTATCGAAAATAGTAAATAACTTTCCGCTTAAAGAGTACGACACCAATAACTTGTAAATATCAGTAGGTAATACGATAGTTTCAGAAGCAGCAGGTATAAATAAAATATCATCAATACCTTTCTCATCACAAATTTGTTCAAAAAGTATTTTATCTTTATAACCTTTTATGAGAGCAATATAATTCGTTGGTTTAAGTTGATGTAAACACTCAATAGGACAACGATTATTAGTAATAAACTTAGTTTGACTTTTAAATCTTTTTGGAAAATAAAGTTTATACTTGTTTGGATTAACATTATAAACGTAACAAGGGTCAGTACCACTATAACGATAAGGCGTCTGCCATTCATTAAGTCTATATCTATCAACAATAAATACTTTTGTATTTAGATTACTTTTCTTAATACCATATTGTTCCCAATAAATATAATCTAACTTATTTGGTTTACGAACATCAAAAGTAATTTCAAGATTTTGATTCTTAATATGTTCTTGTTCAGTTCGATTAAATTCAATATTAGTAACAATCTTATCAGAACAACGAAGAATTATGTCATTACATATATACACAAATCCTTCACTTGTTTTACAATTCTTATTAATAATATAACCTACAACTTCAAATATATCACCTCTAAATCTACCATCACCAAAATCTCTACATATCAGTTTATCACCATAATACTTAAAAGATAATGAAGGATGTTTATCATTTCTTAAAGGATTTCGTATTCTATCATTAGGACTACTAATGTTAAATCGGATTACATCTTCGGGAATACCAAAATATTTACTAAATATTGTAACTTGGTCAAGTGTATTAAGTATAAAATCTTTCATGTAATCAGTAGTGTAACTTGTGCGGCTCGGCCTGCGGCCTCGCTCCCCGGTGGGGGAGAGGGTTGCACGCCCACTCGTGACGCTTCTGGCCGCGTGTATTTACCTGACCTATACAGATATACGTCTGTTAAATACAGTCTGTCAAATCAAAGGAAATCAGCCAAAAATACGGTATAACAACAAGTCTAATTTTAGCATTACCCAAAAAAGAAGGAGATAATAGAGTTTTACCTCCATTACCTCCTTTACAAGTTCCTGTTTTAGTAATATGATAAATACTACTTCGAGTACCTATCAAGAATGTTCTGAATATCCGACGAAACAACAGTAGCACCGGGAGCGGGAGCAGGAGCACCTGCGGCAGCTTCACGATTCTTCGGAGTATCATCTTTTGCAAGATGAATTGTTTCACCAGCTTCAAATTCAATCGACGGACTTTGACCGGGAATAACACGTTCAACAAATCCACGATTAACAAACGAAGGAAAAGCTAAGAACTTATGCGTGTTATAATCTGCAACAAGTTTCATAAACAGTTTTACATTCTTATAAATAGGATTTTTCTCATCATCACCAACGAGGAGATGTTTGAAATATTCAAAGAAAGCAAGATATTGTTCACAACGAACCTTTGCAGGAGCAGCATAATCGAGTCCCGGACATTTACCAACATTAACCGGATAACCTTTAAGACCCTTAAACTGATTTGCGATATGACGAAGTTGTCCATATACCTGCTGAATAATATTAATAACAGTCTTTTCTTCAACAGGTTCGCCTTTCTTATTAAGAGTAGTAACCGGCTTAGCAGTAAATGTATAATAACGGTCTTTCGGATTTGCGTCAGTTTTACACTGCTTAAATTCGATAACAAGTACGGGGAATTTACAACCAGCATATTCCCATGTACTTTCGACACCTTTATCATCCAGTAGAGGTACTTCACGAATATCAATACGAACATCGTTAATCATACCCATACAAAGATTACCAAGTTCAGGGTCGGGCTTAAAAGCTAATCTCCGTTCAACAACCTCTTCTTCAAACATTAATGTTGTCGAACTAACTTTCGATTTACTTGTGTCTGCCATAATAATAATTAAAGTACTTTAAGTTATTAGACTAAAAAGAGGAGCTACTTATTCAATAACTCCTCTTTTTATAATGATAGCAAATGATAGATTTGTTAAATACTTTCAGGTATTAACAATTACAACTCGGCTTTCGGCTCGGTTTCGGGCTGCGGTTCCTCTGCCTGCTTCTCGTCCTCCAGCGTTACCTCTTTCGGGTCTACCAGCACATACACTTTCTCGTAGATGGTATCATCAATCTGAACAGGAATAAAGTCACCATTCTCGTCCTTAACTTCCTCAACACCATACTCAACTCGCTTAGTAGCAAGAACAGCAGTACACATCTTACCGTCACGGCCTTTCTGTGTTTCAACCTCTTCCATAAGACCCTTATCAGCAAGAACACGCTCACCTACGGGAGCAGCATCCTTATCCTGCATAAGCATCTGCGACCAAACACCAGCGTAATTAAACGACTGAGGACGACCAGTACCTTTCGTGTTACCAGCACTTGCAAGTTTGCAACCCTCGCTACCTGCCGAAAGAGCAATAAAGAAACGCTCATTAATCGAATCAGCATTAGGCATAGCAAACATAACAACACGGTCGCCATGACCACAACCAATAAGTGCAGAAGCCGAAGCATTCATCGTAAACTTATTCATACCACGAGCAGTAGTAATTGCCGGACGAATATCATTCGACGACTTCGTACCACGGTTTACAGCGGTCAGACCAGCAAGTTTAGCAGCAGAAAAAACAGACTTTTTCATAATTGTAATTTGTTTTAATTTATGAATATTTTATGAATGATAGATTAATGATAGATTTGCATTACTTTATTCTGTAACAGGAACTTCTTCAAATTCAGTATCTTCAGCTTGACGATTTGCAATAGATACAGCTTGATGTAATTCACTATCAACGTAAATTCCATTTAACTTATCACTTGCAATAATTCTACCACCAAGCATGATAGACATTTTAATAAGATGAGTTTCCGGATGGGCGTTCCAATTAGCTTTACCTTTACTTTCAGTACCGTCAGATTTAGTACCAACGTACAAACCTGCGTCAATAGCTTGTTGTAAAGTATAAGGTATTGCAATACTCTCATCACCACGAGTAAGTTCTACAAGAGCTCGACGAGTAGCATACCTAATAATTGGAATTTTACCTTCTTGTACTTGTTTATCAATATAATCAGCAGTATGACCATCATTAATTACAACAAAATCATCTTTCGTTTCTTTGTTATAATCAACAAGTTCATTTGCAAGTTCCTTTTTACAATATCTATATATGTAAAAAGGTTTAGTTCCATCTTCAAGAATCTTACGCTTAATACCGGCATCCGTAAGGACTTTATTAACAACATGAATACCAGTATATACTATCTCTGCTTGAGAAGTACTAAAAACGTAAATGTTTTGCATAGCCGCCATAGGATTAAGTCCCATAGACCGCCCACGTTCAACTTTGATTGCTGCATCCCTATCAAGTGTTTTACCAAATGTAACACTTACCATAGGAGTAAAACCGAGTTCGTTACCTAACAGCAAACATGTAACAATCGCACTCTTATTAACTACAAGTTCACTCGTTCCATCTTCTTTCTGAACTTGCTCCTTAAATCCTTTATTAAAAACAGGACTTTGAGCAATCCAATCTGCTAATGCTTCAGCTTGTTCAAATGAATTAATTTGATTAACAGCTAAAGCAACACTTCCATTTTTACTTCTTGTATTAACAAGAGCACCACTCACATCTTCATCAGTCTTTTCGACTGGCTTCATTTGTGGTTTATCCATACGCAAATATAGTAATTATAATTGTACCACCAAAGAAAATAGCAAGAAATTAACCGAAAATTTCACTAATATCATTAACCCATATCGGAACATTCTCGGAATCTTGCTGACGCTGGATTAACTTTTGTTTGTCCCTCGACCTAACATCTTTATCACCAATTTTGAAATCATCAATGTAAAGATTAATAATAACACAATTCTTATTAGGATTCATGTAATTATAAGTCTTACCTCGTGCGACACGTTGTCCGTGAGTATTAGAATTACAACTACCACCAGTCGTTATAACTTGTTCGATATTTTCTATCGTTAAACCCTCATTAAGACTTTGTGCAGTAAATAAATATTTATAAGTACCATTCTTAATCCCTTCAATAGCTAACTTTTTAAGAGAAGTTTTACCTAATCGTTTAGGTTCACCATTCTTATAAGTATATGGAACACCAGTTTCAGGATTAATTACATATCTACTTTCAATAGCACTATGAAAAGGAATACCATCTTTACTGAAATAATCAGCTAAATCAGTAACCATAGATATTGATTCATTAAAACAGATAGTAGGAACACTATTAGTTTTAAGAATTTCAATAACAGCATTAATTTTAGGTCTGTTATGAATTAAAATATCATTACGTTGTCTAACAAAGTCCTTAAACTTCTTAGCACGTTCGTAAATATTATCGGGATTCCAAAGATTATTAATTCGTTTATTATAATCATTATCGAGTGGCATATCACGAGTCCAACCCATTAATGAAGCTAACATATTACGAATAACAGTAGGTTTAATGAAAGTACTACTGCCATTTCTATCTTTATAATTATAACCAGTAAAAGATGCAAGAACTAATGCAAAATCACTGTCAAAAACTTTATTATGAAACTCTTGATTAATCACTTTATGTAATCCACCAAATGTTTCAAGAGTTTCAGAAATCATATCAGAATATTTAGCATATCTAATTTTGTCATGTTCATCAAGTTCAATAGCTAAATTATATTCTGTACTATTTGAAATCCAACCTTGCGATACAGCTTCAATTTCAGTAATTTTATCAATTACTGGAGCACCTAATTCATTAAGAATAGATAGTTGATTTTTATTTAATGTAGAACCAGTAAGACATAGAATAAATTTATACTCTATATTCTTAATAGCCATAAGAGTTTCACCTTGTAATAACTTATGAACTTCATCAAGAATAAGTAAATCAACTTTAATAGGAAGTTTTCGTTCTATTTTAAGTTTATTTACATGATTAATAAGAGTATTACTACTCATTATATCAATCCATTGTTCTTTCGGACAAAATTCAGTAAGATTATCAGCAAGATTTTTAGTAGTTACAGCATTTGGAGCGATAGCCATAATTGTTCGATTAGGATTAGCTTTAACCAGCTTACCAACAATCATAGCTGCTACTCGTGTTTTTCCAAATCTCATTATAAGATTTAGAGTACCTCGACCTTTGGCATCACGCCATTTATTACAAGATATTTCTTGACGTTCGGACTTATCCATACTCTAATATCTCCAATAAACAGTAGGAGCATTTTCACGTTTAAGTCTTTCAATACAATCCATAATATATTGTGTTAGCATTTCACAATTATCAAAGTGCATTTGAAAGACCATTTCCTTTTGTAATTCCTCTACTGTTTTACCATAACAAATTTCATCAAATTCGTGCATAACATATCAATCACAATCACGCTTTACAATACTACCATCATGACTAATATATCTCCATTGATAACCATAAGCAGTTTTAGAATTACCTTTAGGAGTACAAGCCTTAACAATAGCGTAATAAGCGTGTTTAGGATTTGTTTTTTTTAGCTCAATAGTTAGAGCATTAGCAGCGTCTTTAGTAGAAGCATAAGTAGTTATATATTTTCCCTCTCTTGTAAACTTAGCTACACGCAAACCAATTCTATGATTTTTAACATTAACTGGTTTAATATCAGCTATTGCAAGACCATCAACTTCATGATATACAAGGTCACCATTCATATTAGTATTTTATTAAAAAGGTAAATCATCTCCGTTTTCTATTGCACGTTTATATTCTTCCTCACTTGAAAAACCATACATACCCCAGATAGTATTGTTAATAGGAATGTCATTAGCAGGATTAATAAACGATACATTGTCATCTTCAAAATCAACTTCAAACAAACCATCTTCTTCAGGACTTTCAATAGGCTCTAAATGTTTATTATTAGACATAGCACCAAATAAATCACCTTGAACCGCAACCATACCAGCAGTTTTCTTATTTTTACCATATAGAATCTTAGCACATTCTTTTTTATAATAACTAAAATCTATATGGTAATCATCTTCCTCAATATAATCATTAAAAGGGCGAACACTACATTTAGCTACAATTCGATTGATTTTACTTGGTTTATTTTTATCAATTTTTATAATAGTTCCACTACAATAAGATACATCAGCAATATAGAAACGATTAGATTTTTGAAGTTCTTCATCGTGAAGTTTACCGTTTACAATACTACGATATATAATATTAAATTTAGCATCAGTCTTTTGACTAATACAATAATCATAAATAGCTTCTTTGCTACTATGAATATGATTTTCTATAGTATCAGCATAAGGAACATTATATAAAAGAAATAGGTTAAGAGCTTTTGGAACAACTGGATAAGCATAACCTTTATTAAAAGCAATAGTTTCAATAAAAAGACCTTTACGTTTAATATAAATATCTTCAAGTTCAGCTATCGCTTCTGGCGTTTTATCAATCAATTTATCATAAGCATCTTGAAAACCTTCTTTAACAGCAATATAATTATTTACATCATTACGAAGATATTTTTCATAATTAGTAAATTCAAGTTCAAAATTATTATATTCTTGCCACCAATCACAACAAGCTTTATAATCAGCTTCTTGTTCAGGTTTAATGATACAAACAATACCATCAGTATTAGCAGATATAACTTTAATACCTTTGAGTTCCAATGCTTCAATAAGCATTAAAAGACAAAGTTGTAGATTTATAGTAACTTTATAAGTACATTTAGGGTCATAAAGATAATCATTTATATCTCTAAATGCACCATACATTCTGTTGATAGCAATCTTAAGACCTTCAGCCTTAATTTTATGACGTTTACTTTCTGCTAATAATTCATGATATTTAGTATTTAATTCTTCAGCATCAACTCGATTTTGATTTTTAGCAATTTGATATTCATTTAATACTTTCTTAGCTTCTTTCATTAATTTACTGCTAAGATGTTTAGCTTCAATTCGACTATCTTTTGTATAACCGACAGTAGCTCTGAAAGGATTTCTTTCGAGATGTTCGGGATAAACATCATAACTAAGAATACCATTAGGATAGAAACTACTAACATCCGCATCACGCAAACTAAATCCATCTGCAATTATTAATCCCGGTTTATCTTGACTATGCAAACCACCTAAAGCCATAGTATATACCGCATCACCAAATTGAAATTCATGCTTAAATTTATCTTCATCTTTTGTACTACCTACAACAATAGTAGATTGTGCAACAGTACGAAGTAAATCATTGAGAATTTTAGTTTGAAATTTAAGTTTAGGACTTAATATACTGGAAACTTTAATTTTCCATCTATCAGTCTTAGTATCCATAAAATCTTTTCTATCAATACCGCTAAACTTCTCATAAAGAGATGTAGTAATAGCTTTACCAATAGAACTTCTTGACATATTACGAACATCAATTCCAAATTCTTCAGATATATCTTCTCGTAGTTCAATTTCAGCCTTTTGACTACGTTCCAGTTCTAATGTAATAAGAACATCATTTACATTATAATCGCAAATATCATAAATATCTTCTTCTCTAATTCTACAATTATAAGCAATCGGTAGATTCTGAATACGATACCATTTTAAGCAAATAGCAACTTGTTTAAGACTGGTATAAGTCTTATCAAGATAAAGAATCTTTTGAATATCATAATCAGTAAAAGGACGTTTGTAATATTTCTTGAAATTAAGTAAACGACTATATCCTTTACCAAAATCTACACAAGCGCAACTATGGTCATATAGAATTTGTGTAATATGTTTACCTTCTTTCTTATTAAAACCTTTTACATCAAGATATTTATAATTATTAATAAAAATATCCAACATAATTTTATCATAATTATTACTGTTATAACCAGTAAGAATTTTATGTTGAATAAAAAAATCCATAATAAGTGGCCCATCATTTCTCCACTTACCAGTAGTATAATCAATCCAAATAACAAATTGTTTAGCACCCATTGCTAACAACAATTTTGCCTTTGCTTCTTTCAGTTCTTCAAGATTACCTTCTTTACCATTTTTAATAGCAAGACATCTTATATCAACAGCTTTATAAACGTCGATAAGTTTTTGGTCTGCTGTTTTAGGTATAAAAGTAACTTCAAATAGATTAGGATATATCTCTACATCATATTCATAAGCATTATTCATAATAATACTACTTTATCTGTAATAACGATATTCTTTACATAATTCAGCAAATATGTCACTAATTAAATTAAAAGATTTAACATATTCTGAATAACATTTGTTACGCATAATATAGGCTGGTGAATATATAGGAATTAATATAGCATCATTAAACCTAACCGGTTTATTAACAACTGATGCCATACTTTTATATTTTTCTTCTTTAAGGAACTGATAAACAAATTGTCCAACAGCAACAATAATAGTAGGTTTATATTTCCTAATAGTTGCTATAAAATTTGGATAACAAGTTTCAGCATAATGTTCAGTTGGTTCAGCACAAACGCACTGAATAAGAGTTGATTTAATAGTCCAAGCAGTTAGTTTATAATCATTAATGAATTGACTAACTATTTTAGTTGAACGACCATTAAATATAGTTTGAGTTTTATAATCTGTAATAGTTGGTGTATCACCAACAAACATAATAGTACGCCTCAAAGTGGGCGTGCAACCTGCTCCCCCACCGGGTATCCGTCGATTAGCAATAGATAAATAACATCTTTCACAAGCATTACACATAATATTAATACTATTAAAAATATCAGATGAAACAGTCTGATTAATAAGATTATGTTTAATACTTCATAATAACACTTTTGCGAGCACGAGATAGAGCTACATACATAAGTTTATTACGAATATCAATATCATTTTCTCTACGACCAAATCTCGTATTTTGGAAAACAATATCTGTCAAATCTATTGCTACATTATCGAAAGTAGAACCTTGTGTTTTATGAACAGTCATAGAATAACCATAATCTATGTCTTTATTAATCCACTTGGTTCCTTGAATAGTTTCAATACTGAATTTAAGATTTGTTAAAAAACGATTCTTAAACTTATAATAAACATACCAACCATGTTGAACACGATTAGCAGCTCTATTATAAAGATGTGTTAGAATTTCCTTATATTTAAGAAACGAAGCATCTTTTGTATCTACGATAAGAAATGGTTGAGTTATATGACCATCATACATAGATTTAAGATTAACAGCAAATGTTTTAATACCTTCGTCACTAATATAAGGTCTAATATCTTCAAGAATATAGTCTTCACTATTTAGAATAATTGGTTCCTTAAACTCATCAACAATAGTATTATAAGATAACACCAAATCGTTAATATGAATTATATCAGCATCTTTACCAACTATACTATTACGAACAATACTATTCCAATCAGAAACAGCTTTATTCGTATAAGCAGTAATTCTAAAATGGTCTATATTCTTATGAAATGTATCTGAATTAAATTCATCAATAAGTCTTTGATTAAACATAGCTCGTGGAATAATTTCATAACCAATTCCATCTTGTATGTTAGACCTATTTCGAACTATATAATTCAGAAAAGTATTTGTTTGATTTTTAATATCATCTCTTAAAAGACTAAACAGTTCAAGAAGGGGATTACCTTCTTCTTGTCGTACAATATCAGTAAGAACAACTTTATTCTTAACAGTAGCAAATGTTAAAGATATTTCTTCATTTACAGGTGGTAGCTGAAGAGAATCACCAACATAAAGAATCTTAACATTATAAGTAGTAGCACGATTTCGATTAAGTTGGAATAAATCCTTATTAATCATAGAACATTCATCAATCACAACAAGATTATAATTTTGTATCTTGCTTGGATTAAGAGGGTCAAATTGAGGATTCTCAATATCAAAATTCTGTAAATCAATATTAGGTTTAAGACCATGCAAACTATGCAAAGTCATACCTTTTCTACCTACTTGAGATTCAAGAACTCGAAGAGCTTTGTGTGTGGGAGCTGTAACAGTATAAGACTTATTAACAATATTATCGAGAAAATATCTCAATATATAAGTTTTACCAGTACCAGCATAACCTTCAAGTGTACATTCAAGTTCATTACTAAAATACCAATCAGACAGTTTGTCGATAGCCTGCTGTTGTCCCGGATATAATTGCGAATAATCGCCCGTGGCGGCCTGTTTTGGCCTTGCTGACGGCTTATTTTTGTTCGCCTTAACACTTGTAAGGTCTTTCAATTTATCTGCGTCCATATCAGCTAAAATGCAGTGTTTTGGATATACTCAAATGCCTTACTAATAAGGGTTTCATAATGATTATTACTTATTTTATAAGTTTCAGGAGTAGGACAAACAAATATTACATCTTGTTTGTCAGTAGTTCGATTAACATAAGCTCTAACACCCATGACATTAGGAGTTGTAATCATAACAATATCGTAGTTCTGTAATAAAAACTCGAATATTATTATGAATTGTAGCGATAAGTCTAACTTTGTAAAAAAGTATCCGGGGTCATATCCTCGTTTCTTCAAATATTGAAGTAATTCCGGCATGACCACCGAATACTCTTTAATTGCGTCGAGAAGCATAATATTTTGGACTTAATCTTTTGAAAACTTTTTCGTTTCGATTATTAATACGTTCCATATCAAGTTTTCCTACTCCATTTTCAAGAGTAATCCAAATTTTCATTTTAGGAACAATAAGTTGCCAATACTTTTTCAAGTTTTCAATATCAGCTTCAGCAGCACTAAAAGGACGAATCGTAAACCAATCCCAATGTTCATTATCAGGTGTGCTAAATGCAAATGTAGCTTTCTGATAATCCTTATCTGTTATATCAATAGGATAACGTTCATTATCGACAATTCCATAAAATTTATTATCATAAAAAAACACCTCACACTTTATAGCATGAGGTGTCATATTTGAAGTTTTACTTCTTGTTCGATTAGTTGAATCTCTATTGATATTAGCTTTCTTTACAGGAACAAGTCCTTTAAGTTTACTAAAATCCATTTACCGACCACAACGAGAACATAAAGTATGAAGCATCTGTATAGTATTGTCATTATGAAGTTTTGTAAAATCTTCACGTTTACACTTAACAACAGTACCACTGGTATTAAGTTTAATTTGGAACCAATGAGAATCTTTGTCAAACTTCGTAACAACACCAACTCTATCATCACGAGAATAAAGTTGATATCTATCTACAACAGAAAGACTTGAAATCTCAACAACTTCATCAACAACAGTACGAGTAAGAATAGTTTCAAATGCACCTTCATATCTGACTTTTACACCAGCGAACAGTGCATCACGAAGCGTTTTATATTTTCTATCCTCTTCGGGAACATCATCTCCATAAGGAATCGTATCATACAAACCGCGAATGATTCCACTGAAATCACTATGAATAATCGAATAAGTTTTTGTAATAATTTTATCTTCTTGTTCAGTAGTAACTTCACCGATAAGTTTTGCAACTTTCTTAGAAGCATCAGCAATAGATAATATTTTACCATTATCAAGATAGACTTCGCTACGTTGAGGTACAACCTTTTTAACAGTAGAAAATTCACCTTCGTCAAGAATAAAATATCCAGCACGAGGTTTAGTTTCAATAGTAATAACTTTTAAGTCAAATGTCATAGCACTTATGAAATTTTAATTTGTTTAACTTTTACTTCCATTTCTAATTGTCTTTCTACTTTATCTTTACAAATCTGAACTAAATAATTAACATTATCATTGTAAAGAACAGTATCACGTTTTAGGGCTACTTCAAGACTATCGGTAATAGATTTACCACAATAATCTATTTCGTATTCAACTTTAACCCTAACTATATGTGTAGCAGGAGTTAATTGACTTTCTAATATCCAATAATTCTTAGTACCAATCTTAACTAATACTTTAAGTTCATTGGATGAATTATCAACATCAATAACACGACCATATCTACCTTTACTGGTTACGACTTGTTGGCCTACGTTTATCATTCTTCTTACTATAATTTTGATTGTTATCTTCTCGAAGATTTCTATTAGGTTTAGACTTTCTATTATCTCCGTTATCTTTCGGATTAAGATATTTGTCTATCTGATTAACATTGAGTTTAGGCATAAACTATTTACGACTAATAAAAGTTAAACAATCATTTGTTTGATATACACTTTCTGTAATCATAGTTTTAGTCTTATCACATTCATAATAAGTCTTTCGTTCAGTTCGTGACTTATACGAAGTTTTACTTTTACAATACTTACAAGCTCTACAACTATGAACTTGTATAATAGGTTGCTTACTCATACCATAATGTTAGATAGTTTTAATTTGTATTTAATTAAGAGTTAATTTAGTAGCAATTTAAGTCGGCTTCGCTGCTGGGCTTCGCCCAGCGCTCCGCTACCCGGTGGGAGAGTGGGTTGGACGCCCACTTGTCGCGCGTGTTTCGTCATCATTAAAAAGACAAGAACGAGGAGTACTCTCGTTTCTTGTTCGTTGCTCGTCAGCACTAACAACAGCATTACTAAATGAACGTGTTGAAACTTACATAATATCATTCCGCTTGGCGCCAGCGTTAGCCATATGAGTATCCATAAGTACTGTCACATTTTCAACTTACAGATTTTTGACAGTTTTGTCTGCAAGGTTGTGTACTCGTTTTGGTACACTCGCGTCCATCATTTGGACACTTGTAGCGAAAGCGGGAGTTGAACCCGCACGACCATTACTGGTCACAGGATTTTAAGTCCGGCGTGTCTACCATTTCCACCATTTCGCCTTAAACCTATTATTTAATTTACGTTTGAATCTTTTGTAGGAGTGATAGCTTTAACAACTATTTGTCTATCAAGTTCAGCTTCTGCTAATGTTTTAGCTATGATAGGAATTGAAACTCCATTAGCATACATGATTGTAAAATAATACGGATACAATTTAGCATGAGGATTGTTGTCATTAGCCATAAGAACTTTACTAACAACAATAATCGGAAGAGCAAAATCATTAGCTAAAACAGTTCCAGAAGGTAGAGTGATTAAAGTCATAATATTATATATTAGATTAGAATTTACATGAAAAAGAGTACCACTATTATCACAACAGAAGTACTCCGAGATGTCCATTTCAAAACATCAACATTTGGAACACAACAATCCCAATGTGAGCCGTGTGTAGGATTCGAACATACAATCTGCTGATTACAAGTCAGCTGCTCTACCATTAAAGCTAACACGGCGTAATTATAGATAATCAGCTGGACTTGCACCAGCCTAAAATACAGTTAAGCCTCGACTTACTGCATCACCAACCAACCCATTGGGTGCATTTATATCTCTGCCATGATTATCTATAATAGTTGAAGTGACGGGAGTCGAACCCATAATTACAGAACCAAAATCTGCTGTGTTACCATTACACCACACTTCAAGCAAACAAGTTGTAAAAATAGTAGTTTAATACTGGATTGCCTATCGAGGATTTCTACTCATTACATATTTTATTATGATAATGTATTTACAACTTGTTGTATTAATTTGTTACTTATTATTTTTGTGAATAATCGTTACACGATATACCGGCCGACATTTATTACGTTCATCACCACCGACTACGATAGTTTGAATATGACTGATTTTACGACCTTTTCCTATTTTACCAACTTTATTATTTTTGTTAGCACGAGTGATAATGTAAGGCATAGTTCTTGTGTTTGTTTGTTTATTATTTATGATTCAAATATAATAATTATATATGGTATGACCAAACAAATCTTGAAATTTATTTTGCATCATCATATATAATAGTGAGTGAACCATTAGATTCCTCACGAGCTTTAATTTTATTAATAACTTGATTAATGACAATCGTTGCAATAGCCATTTTGTCTTTTTCCAATGTTACAGGACAATAATCAATTAGTTTACGATAAATGTATTCAATTTGTTTCTTAAATATACTTGTAACTTCGGGTTCAAATCTATGAATATTATCGTAAGCCTTTTGATTAATAACAAATAGGATATACAACTGTTTATCATCAAAAGCAAGTCTATCTTCGATTTCTTTAACAACATCCAAAACCATTTGACCAGCATCTTGCTGACTTGTTTTGAAACAATTAATATTATCACAATTAATTCTATCGAGAACTTCTCGAACGATATTATAATAATACTTGGTTGAATGTCGATAACGTTTACCAAAGATATTAACAACTTCTTCAAGAGCAAAGAACATAATATAACAATATATCATCGTCAGATTTGTCATCAGAATAATATCATTATATATGCCTCTTTTCTTAAAATCTTTTTCTTGTTCAGCAGTCATATTTAGCTAATCTGATTTTTTCGCAGCTCTAATGACTTTAATTAAACATATTGTTGCAACAATCATAATAAGAATGATATTTCCAGTATTCTTTTCAGTTTTATAATTATCTGCATGAATACTATTATATTCAGTAACTGTCATAGGCCTAATAGCAGATAATGATCTACCTCGTAAATGTTCCGGTTCCACACTTGGAAATACTATATCAGCACCAACACCTTCAAGTGCATTTTCAACACGAATCATTGTTGGATTAGGATCCTCAAATCGAATAACACAATCTTCTAAGTTTGGCATAATTTACATGACATAAATAACAATTCGAGTAATATAAACTTGTCTTCCAGTAGGTTCAGTTTCAGTTTTAAGAATATATTCTTTTCGACGAACTACATATCGAACATTATTGATTTCGATATAATCGTCACGACTAACATTAATATCACCTTGTATAGGTAAATTAATAATAGTACCTTTTGTTTCAGATATAATTTCACATAACATAGTTAAATCTTATTTTGAATTAGGATTGTAAGGTTTAATCATAATTGCTATTCTGTTATGATGATGATATGTAGAAATAATAGTTTCTACAATAGTTTCATGACGAATAGCAACGATTTGAAATAAACCAGTTAATGAAATATCATGTTCTATATTATTTATAATATCTCTACTATACTGGTCAAATTCTTTCTTTATGTAAGTAGTTTCAAGGTTTACAATATCATTTTCATGATAAGGATTAGAATCAATATCAAATTCTTCAGTTGTAGCATTATTATCTACACGAACAAAGATGGCTTTCATATTAACAACAGTATTAGTGCGACAAGTGGGCGTGCAACCTCCTCTCCCACCGGGGAGCGGAGCGGCTGGGCGTAGCCCAGCTGCGTAGCCCTCTCCAGTTGCAACTTATTTCTTATTAGCTTTTCTGTAAGCATCACGAAATTCTCGAACAGTATCAGCGAATGATTTACGATAAATACGCCGACGTTCTTTACAATAGTAAACGACTTGTGCAATACCGTTTACTTCTTTAACAGATACAATTAGTTTAGCAGTCATATAATTAATAGTTTATACTCCAATAGCAATACCAGTTAGGAAAGCTAATGAAATAATTATATAAATAATACCAGTGAGAGTTTTTGATTCATCACCGTCAATACATTTGCAAAAGCCTATTAGACCTACTAAAACCCAAAAGACTATTGCTATTACTTTCCATATCATAAGCTAATATTGATTATGAATCATTGTATCAATTTTACAAGTATCTTCAAGATAATCAAGATATTTATGATATGAACTTTCACTTGTAAAACGATATGAATACTGATTATGGTCTGTTTTAATATCAACAAGATGTCCATTATCATCTAAATAAATAGACTCAATAGAATACTTATTAATATAAACATCCCCCAAACATACAAAATCATCTTGAATATCATCATTAATAGCTTTATCAACTGCTCTATCTTTGGCCTTATTATAGGTATAAGTAATAGCGGAAATAATAAAGCAAATGATGATACAAATACAAGGAAGAAAAAACATACTGTTCGACATAATTGAATTATTGTTAAAATTTATAATGTAAAATGTGCTATAACTTGACCAATCAGTAAGAATAATAGTACAAGAACTACTATTTTAATATTTTTATTTACTGATTTGAATGTTGATATTTCTCGTTGAAGTTTACCAATGTAAGATGATTGTCTTTCAAGTCGGTCATTTAATTCTTCATTATGAGATATGAGAGCTTGTACTTTTTCTGATATTTCACGAGTTTGTTCTGTTGCTTCTTCAATAATTTTAGATTTTCGTAAACTAAGAAGTCTTATTTCTGCATATTGAAGAATAAATTCTCGTGATGTTGTACCTAATACAGATGTTTCTATCGAACTTAATACATCATAAATATCTTCGATAGCTAATGTAGGAAATTTCTTATATAATGCCATCATATTAGGCATTGAAATATTACTCATACCTGCAATGATTGTTCGTTCTAATGCAGATACTTTTCGTTTAGGAGATTCTGTTGTGTTCATAGTTGATTAAATTAATGAAATGAGATATTTTACAAGTAATACAATCCAATATCCTGCGAATAAGAATATCAGAAATGATGCTTGTAGTTTTTCTGTTAATGTAAACTCTGGTTCACCAGTTATGTTTACTGAATTTCCTACTGTTAATTTAACAAATAAATAGGAAATAATAAATCCAATGATAGCACAAGTCATGATAATGATAGATGTTTTAGTATGATTATTATGAATGAATAAACTACAATTCTAAATACAGATGTTTGTATTTTATCTCTTATTGATATTATAGCAGAATGTACATCTACACCTTGTAATGTATGAATTAATGCTTTACGTTTCAAATCTATTATAGCATTAATTCTTACTATAATTCTTAAAATTTGATACGAAATTAGTATCAAACAAATTACTTGAAAAATTAACATATTTAATAATTAAAATCTTATTACAAATGATGATATTATTATTCTTGTAAATCGAAATAGTGATAATAAATGTAAAAATAAAGAAATAATTATTTCAATTTTTATTACAATTATTATCGCAATTTCAATAGAGAGAAATAATGATAATATTACTACAAATAATTATATGATTAAGAATTTGTAATTGATGTAAATGATAAAGATTGAAAAAGAGTAAAAATTATTACAAACTCTATTACAATAATTATAGTAATTTTAATGAGAGATATTATAGATGTTCTTAATTGAAAAGATAATGAAAATGTTAAAGATAAAAAAAATGTTATTACAATTATTATTGAAAATGATATTAAAAATAAAAATGAAAATATTAATATCAAAAGTATTATAAATAATAATGAAAAATGATTAATAACAATTATAGGAAATCAAATTGGAAATGTTAATGATAAAATGAATAGAGAATGTTAATGAAAATAATAATGATAAAAATATTATAAATGAAAATAGAAAAATTAATATAAATGATATTGTAAGATTGTTAAGAACAATTATAAAGAGATTATTTGCCTAAAATTAGAGATTCTGATAGTGGAAATGATAAAGATAAAAGTGGAGATAATACCTCCGCAACTAATTATTCTTTTCGTTTCAATTCTTTCATTACATTTATATACACTTTTTCTATATCATTTCTTATATCATTTTGTATTAAATTTTCTAATAAAATCATTCGTGTTTCAGATGTTCCTACTACTTCTTTAATTTCTCTTAATTCTCGTATTAAAATTCCAAATTCTTTTTCTCTTTCTTTTTGTAGATTTACAAAATGCGTAATAATAAATCCCGTAATTGTGATAATTAATAACACAACATAACACGAAATTAATATCGCTTGTGGAACAGTAAATCCTATTTTTTCTAATGATAAACCGAATATAGCTAATGATTCAATTAGAACTAATGCTATAAATCCTAACCATTTCATAGTTTTAATAGTGTTGGTCGTAATATAAATCAAAGTGTTGGTCGTAATGAAACTGATAATTTACGAAAAAGAATGACGAACATCATTACGACGTTCGTCACCCTTAACGTTAGTTGTTTAGTGTGTTACCGGAAGAGAAAGCAAGGTATTTCTATCTTCCTCGTTAGCCATATTCGGAACACGTCCGAACATAAGACGGAAAGTTTCGACACGATATGCCATATCACCGGCAGCGTTTGCGGCTCCGTTTATACGATTAATCGCGGCACTCTTGAAATCTGTATCTTTGTACTCCTTGCCGATAGCCTCAACTATCATTGTTCCGGTAGTACGATAGGGAACGAGTTCGCCCGCTTTGTACTCTTTCCCGTCCACCGTTACGGCCTTTTTGGTCTTATAGCCCCATTCTCCCGGCTCGCCTTTCGGTATTACTCGTAATGTCATTTCGTAATACTTGGGCGGATTTGTAAGCGTGTTTAATTCTTCTACCATGTTTCCGGCATTATCTCGTTCGGCTGTTTCCTCGCTAATACACAAGCAAGAAAAACCGAACATTTTTGCCCTACTTTCTGTAATACTTAGCGGTGTGTCGAGTTTCGCACCGCTTTCGGCATCAAATGCACGCAAGAATACGACGTTATCGGTATTCTCTTTACCATTAATTGCCAGCGGTTTAGTTTTACCACTAATGCGAACAACCTTAACAATTGTTTCAGTTGCTTCTTTGATTTGCTTTGCCATAGTTGAATAATGTTTAATTAGACTATTCAGGAAACGTTTATTTTTTTCTTTCCTGCAATCTCAAGCGGGGGGCTTCGCAAACCCTTGAATGGACGGGGCAGTTTCATTAGGTACTTCCACGATATAAATACTTATATTATTTATCATATCTGTAAAAAGATTCATAACAATATCATTAACAATATCATTAAAATCCTTATTAAAATTCATATTAAAATTCATATCTTTATATTTAGAAATATTATCAAAATCCTTATCATTTTATCTTTATTTTTAACACTAACAAAAATACTTTTATAATCATTAATATTTTTATTATTTTTATCTTGAAAATAATCATTAAAATCATTTTGAAATTTATAACAAATACTTATATTATTTTCTATACCTTTGTAAACACTTTCATAATTATTAAAATCTTTATTCTTTATATTATCATTTCATTCAATCTATAAATCTTAAAAACCCTTAATATTTTTATCACTATTGTAATATCTAAAATTATCATTTTTATTTTTACATCTTTTATTCATTTTAAGATTCATAAGTTTATTATAAACATTCATATTATTTCCGATACCTGCGAAAAGACTTATAAATTTATCACGAAATTTATTATTAAAATCTTCATTTTTATCTTTACAAAAGTTATTAAAATCCTTAGAAAATTTATTTTTATTCTTATCATTTATAAAAAGACTTGTATCATTATCTATAAAATCACTTAAAATCTTTTTAATTTCATTATTAAATCTTATATTAAATTCTATAATTTTTGAATTTTCATTTTCTTTATTTTTAATTTTACTTAAAATTTCATTAATTTCTTTATTAAAATCTCTATTATTTTCATTACCATTTTCCTTAATTTTTGAATTAATTTTTAATGTAATTTCAATATTACTTGTAATTTAACCTATAAAATTACCTGTAAAATGACCTCTATCTTCACTAAAATCTACAATTTTTGCATCATTATTTTCCGTAATTTTTGAATGAATTTTTGAATTAATTGACCATATACCTATATATAGTAATAATATTACAAGTAATATTATTACAAATAATGAATATATAATATATATACAAATTCCAACTCGTAATTCAGAAACTATATCAAATAATCACGTAATTAATAACGAATTTAATAACGAAAAAATTAGTTCAAAAATTAGTAATTTTAGTAGTGCAACTGGTCAAGATACTAATGTCGCCAAAATTAATTCTTTTGATTGGAAAACTGGTGATGCAAAAAGTGATAAACTTTGAAGAGCTTTTAATAGGGATTTTATTAGTTTTAACTTGTGTACTCCCGGTGGGGGAGCAGGTTGGACGCCCACTCGTGAGGTCTTGCAATCGCTAATACTGTAATTACTATTAGACTTATTGATAATTCTGCTTCTGATAGTGATAATTTTATTAATTCAGTTTGAAATTTATTTAGATTTGCTTGCATGGGATAAAATTATATTATATATTTGTACTCGTAGTTATAATAATGTAAATCCTAAACAAAGTAAAACTATGGAAACAAAAATTGCATTTAGTCCTCGTGGTAATAAAGTTCTTCTTCGTGCAGATTTTGAAGTATCTACTCTTAATATTCTTAATAACGAGGAGATTAACAAGATTCCAGCTAAGGCTTATACTGTTATGGCTGTTGCCGAAAATGTCAAAGGTCTTAAAGTTGGAGATAAAGTAAAACTGGAAAACGGTTGTATTCCTACTCTTATTCGAATGCCGGGCGATACTCAAACACTTGCTGCTAAACAGAAAATTCATCGTGAAGGTAAATCCATTGTTGGTGTTGGAACTGTTAAGTTTAGTGAGTTTGTTCTTGTGGATGAATATTCTATCATAGGTGTTTGGATTGAATCTCCTGCCGTTAATAATTAAATTATGCTTAATCCTTTTGTTTATGATAAGTTAGTTCTTTTCGTAGATGAACGTATTGAAAAACATCTTAAACCTTATGTTCTTCGACGGCCTGCTTCTTATAAACGAAGTGTTGCAGCTTGGGAAAAGTTAAGACCTGACCAAAAGGCGAAAGTATTAGAGTTACTGGAAAGAACACAAAAGGATAGTGTTGCCAAAGCTATGATGCGAGGAGATGAAGTTGTTAGTGTTCCTCGTGTTGGTAGATTTGAATACAGTCCAGCTAAGTTCTTTAAGAAAACTCATGCTGAGGAACTTGAAGGTTTAAGTCGAGAGGAACGTAAAGCAAAGATTATTGCTTATCATATTGCTAATCGTCGTAGACGTAGAACTGCCGAAGAAGATGGGAAGAAAATGCGTTTCAGAAAAGATTTTACCAAAGGGTAGAATACTGTACTTTAATGAAGAGGAACATAAGTACACAGATGATTTAGGTAATGGTTACATATCTGTTACTACTCTTATTGGTAAATATACGCAAGAATTTAAGAAAGAAGAAATTGCCGCAGCGTGTGAACGTATAGGTAAGAATCCTCGACATCCAAAATATCAAAAATATAAAGGTAAAACTAAGAAACAAATTCTTTGGGAATGGGAACAAGAAACTATTAAGGCTTGTGACAAAGGAACAAAGAAACATAATTACCTTGAAACTGCTATTAAGACTTGCAATGGATATAAGCTGAACGCTAATGGTTTTATCAATGATAGAATCTATACGATAGATGATATTGTTGGTAGTCATAAATACGGTAAGCTAAATCTTGAATATTTTGTTAAGACTGGTATTCGAGAAAAGTATCCTGATATATTTAGTCTGATTGCTGCTCTTGTTACGAAAGGTTATCATATCTACGCTGAGATTGGTGTTTATGATAGCCAAAATCTTGTTTCCGGTCTTATTGATATTCTCTTAACTCGTGATAAGGAATTTATCATTTTAGACTGGAAAACTAATAAGGCTCCAATTAGATTTGAAAGTGGTTATTATGATAAGAAACTTGATGGTACACTTGACCTAAATAATTTTATTTATAAAGAGGAATATTTTGGTGCACCACTTGACCACCTTGCTGATAGTATAGGTAATCATTATGCAATGCAACTTTCTACTTATGCTAATCTTGTTGAGAGCTGGGGTTATAAAAATGTAGGAATTATTCTCTGTCATATTAGAACTATTCAGAATCAATTTCAAGACGAAAATGAAGAAGATGAGGAAGTCGTAGAAATGTATGATATGCCTTATCTTAAAAATGAAGTCGAAATGATGATTGCTGATTATTCAAGTAAACATATTTATAAAACTGCTAAAACACTTTTTTAAACTATGAAAACTATTAAGATTTATTATATAGATACTCGTGGCAAACTTACAGTAAATCTTATTAGGATTTTTAATAGTAATTATCGTGGGCAACTATAAAATTTAGTTTGGACGATAAAAGTATTATAAGTGATGTTACAAATGGTGTCGCCAGTGGGCGTCCAACCCACTCCCCCACCGGGTGAGGGTGCGGAGCACCCGAAAGGCCGAGCGGAGCGAGGCCCACACAAGTTACAAAAAGTATTACAAATATGAAAGCAACTAAGGAATCAAAATATAACGCATTATTTAATAAACTTATTGGTGTAAATGATTTACCGAATAGACTTATTGAAATTGCGAAAGATTTAGAATATCCTATATTTAGGAAAAATGATAGTTATCCTATTAATCTTAATATTTGGGGTATTCGTTCTAAAAGTAGTTGTACTAAACATTATAATGATGTTATTGTAATGTTTTATGAACGAAATTTTAATATATGGGAATGTATGGTTTTCGAAGCTACTACTGACCCAAGTAATCTAAATCTTGAAACTCCTGTTAATAATAAAGGTTGTGCAGTTCTTCGAGAAGGTGTACACAAAGCTCTTTGGAAAATAGGTAAACATAAAGGACAATATAAAGCACTTGTTCAAGCTAATCCTTGTCAAGTAATTCGTGACAATAATCGAGATGACAAAATTGATATTACCGATAATACTGACTTTGGTATGTTTGGTATTAATTTACATAGGGCGTCAAGCTGGAAAGTAAGTGATGAGATTGGTCTTTATTCTGCTGGCTGTCAAGTTATCAAAGATGTGAATCAATGGAATGACATTATTATTCCTTTGTTTGATAAGGCGATTGGTAAAGGAACTCAATCTTATGTTCTTATTAATGAAATGGATTTAGATTTGTAAGTTATGAAAGATACTGTTCGATATATATTTTATATTGTTTTGATTCTTGCGATTGGTATTGGAGCTGCTTATTTAGGTAGGCATATTAATCGTAAGTTTTTAGGTATTGAAAAACATGATGAAACTATTAAATCTTTAAGAGATAGTCTTAATAGTTTCATTGAGAAATATGATAAGATTATTAATGAACAACAATTTGTTATTGATAGTCTTAGAGGAATTGAACAAAAAACTATTACTATTTATGAGAAAGCTGAAAGTAATTTTAATGATAGTAATATCATTAGTGATGATTCCATTCTCCGCTATATCGCAAAAAAGATACAAGATTAATGGCGATACAGTTATTGTTTTTACTCCGAAAGAAACTCGTAAGTTAGCTATAAAACTTCTTGAAGGTGAAAAGTATGAAAAACTTTATCTTACTGCCAGTGAAATTCAAAGGGTACAAGATAGCGTTATATCCTTCCAGTCTTATCATATTGCTATTCGTGATAGTCTTTTGGTTGTTTCTTTTGGTGGCCTTGATTCACTCAATAGTAAGTTAATTGATTATCAAGAAAGATATTTAGCTGAACGAAAAAAGAAACGTAGAAATGGTTGGATTGCAGCTGGTTCTATTGCTTTGAACGCTGTATTAATATTTGTATCAAGTCGATGAGTAAAATTAAAAATTATATTCCTAAGAGTTGTGTATTAGCTGGTGTTGATATTCTAACTGTTATTACAGAGAATAAACAAAATGCTGGAAATCTCGGTAAATCTTCTATTGCTAATGGTGTAATTCAATTACAAGCATTAGATTATGGAATTGAGATTTCTAACACACAAATGCAGAATACATATTTTCATGAACTTGTTCATCAAATGCTTAGTAGTATTGGTGAATTAGAATTAAGTGAAAATGAAAAGTTTGTTCAGAATATGGGAAATATGATATTTGAATTTCTTCGTACTGCTGATTGGATTAGATTAGAAGAGTTCAAACATAATAAGTTTTCTGATGCAGATAGTAATGCACCTTTTATTAAAGAAGGTATTGCTGAAATAAAATAATGTATGGTACATGGATTTAAGATAGAAAATGATAAACTAATTCTTGATGTAGAAGAAATACTTCAATATCCTTTACTTCAACAGATATATGCTCGTGATGATAGTAAAGATAAATCTTTTGCAGAAAAAGAATTTAGATTTATACTATATTTATCCGATAGAAAAGGTTATGTAACGAAAGCAGGACTTACTAAAAAAGAAGCTTATGCTTATGCTAAGTCTAATGCCGGTTTGGATGAATCTTATCTACCGGATAAAGTTGTTTTATCTGCTATTGAATTTGTAAAATCAAATCTTAATATTACAGCTGTTGAAGATTTAATTAATTCTACTATTAAATCTTTGAATCTTTCAAGTAAGTTAGTTCGTACATTAACTGATGGTATAGAAGATTTAATGTCGAAAGAACTTGAAATGAAAGATTTAGCTCTTTGTGAAGATACTCTTAAACAGATTATTAAAATTGCTAATGAAATTCCTGCACGAGTTGAAAGTCTTACTGAGCTTAATGATAAGTGGGATAAGATTGAAAAAGGTGTAACGTCAATTCGTGGTGGAGCTGAATACAGAGATAGCTATGACGGAACAAATGATAGAGCATCTAATGCTCCTAACGAAACAGAAACATTATCGTAAAGACAATCGTTATGGTTATGAAACTGGTCGAAGTCCGTTTATAGATTACATACTTGAAGATAAAGAAAGTTATAAACCTTTATCTTCAAGTATTTGTCGTTTTACTGGTAAACCTTGGATTGACAGAGATAACGATTTTCTTATAGGTGAAAGTGGTGGTGTACTTATGAAGATAGACTTTGTTTTCGTAGGTACTGAAATATTCAGTCGTGTTGCAGACTTTTATGAGAAACATGGATGTTATTGTCTTGAACCTGATGATAGTCCTAATGCCATAAAGTTTTGGCAACGTGAAATGGATAGGCGAGTTAAAGGTGTTCAAGCATATTGTAAATTATACATTAAAGATATTCCTGCTTATTTAGCAGCTAAATCTGATGCTGAACGTAAGGCTTTACTTCATAAAGTTCGTATAACTGGCGACCATTATAATTATCTTAATTATGGTCGTATCGAACGTGCTCCTAATGAAAAGGAACGTAAACAGTTAGATAAAGAGGGAAGATTTAAGGTTAATACTGTTGAAGGCTTTCCTCGATTTTGGGATGGAGATTATTGGAACTTTAAGATTGATGAGCTGATTGCTAATAATAGTTGTAACTTATGTAAAGCAAAAGCTCGTCGTAAAGGTTTTTCATATAAACGTGGTAGCCAAGCAGCTAATACTATCAACGCAAATAAGAATGTAACTGTTACACTTGCTGCCGACCAAATGGATTACTTAACTGAAAAAGGTGCTACATCTTATATGGTTAAAGTTAATCTCGATTGGTATGAAGATAAAACTTATTGGCGAAGAGGTTATCTAAGTGAGAACTTTGATAAAGGTATTGAACTTGGATATAAGAAATCAAAAGAAGGTCAAAAAGCTTTCGGATTTCGTAGTAAACTTTTAAGTGTTGCTATTGGTAAAAATGAAAGTGCCGCAGTAGGTAAGAAAGCTATTGAAACTGATTTTGAAGAAGCAGGTAAATGTTTTGGTGAAAATACTGCTTTTATAATGGCTGATGGAAGTACTAAATTTGTACAAGATATTTGCATTGGTGATAAACTTATGGGGCCTGATGGTAAACCTCGAACTGTTTTAGCTACTACTACTGGTGAAGATGAATTATTTGAAATAAGTCCTTTAAATGGAATACCTCATGTTGTAAATAGTAAACATGATATTTATATGATATATCGGAAAAGTTATGGTAATATATGTACTCCTATTACTATGACAGCTCCTGAATATATTAATATAATAAATAAACATCCTCGCTGGAAAGATAATCATAGTCTTATAAAAGTAGGTATTCAATTTGAACATAAAAACGTTTTAATTGAACCTTATATGTTTGGTTTATGGTTAGGTGATGGTGACAAAGATACTTGTAGATTTACAAACGAAGATCCTGAAGTAATTGATTATATACTTAATTATACGAAAAATAATAATTTAAGTTGTTATATAACTGATAGTGGTATTTCTAAAGCTAAACGAATTACTATTAAGAGAAATGAAGATGATAGTACTAATTGGTTTAGACGAGAACTTGAAAATTTAAATGTTCTTGGTAATAAATACATTCCTAAAGAATATATTTTTACTGATAGAAATAGTCGATTTGAATTGTTGGCTGGTATTATAGATACTGATGGTTCATATGATAGTAGAAAACATATATTTGAAATTGTACAAAAAAATCCTACTATTGTTTATGATATTGTTTATATATCTCGCAGTTTAGGTCTTAAAACAACAGTTACGGAAAGAATTGTTAAAGGTCAAACATATTATAGAATTTTAATTCTTTCCGGATGTCATTTAATTCCTACCAAAATTGTTCGCAAGAAAGCTGAAGATTATAATCAATTACAAAAGAATCCTTTAGAAACTCGATTTGATATTAAACCTGTTGGTCGAGGTAAATATTACGGATTTGAAGTAGATGGTGATAATTTAGTTCTTTTAGAAGATTTCACAGTTGCACATAATTGTCCTAATCTTCAAAAAGCATTAGACGTTATGATGTCTAATAGTGAATCAGGTGCAATGCGAATTGGTACTATTCGTGTATATGGTACGGGTGGTACAAAAGGTGCTAACTGGGAAGCTTTTAGTAATTGTTTTTATAATCCCGGAAAGAATGATATGCTTCCTATGGAAAATATCTGGGATGCTAATAGTAGACATGCTGTTTGTGGTTTCTTTTTTCCGCAGATATGGGATTATGAACCTTTTATAGAAGATGGTAATTCTTTACTGTTTGCTTCTTGGAAGGATGATTATGACAAGAAACGTGGTGCAGAAAAAGAGAAAGATGCTGGTGAATATAATATTTATGTAGGTCAACGTGCTAACAGTCCTAATGAGGCATTTACGAACACACAAGAGAACATTTTTCACAGTCCGGAACTTACTAATCATATTAACGTTATTAAATATGATAAGTCTAATCATTTTTATGAAGATGGTTGGTATATACTTGATGATGGACGTGTTAGATTTGTTACTAAACAGGAATGTATTGAACGAGCTATATTTGGTTCCGATAGATTCCATGAGTATATAACTGATGTACCTCATAATTCAAAGACTGATGTTCATGGTTGTATAAGAGAGTTTTATTCTCCTATTCCAAATGATGGTAGTCTTTATTTTATTTCTTATGACCCGTATCGTGTAGATAAAAATAAAGAAGAAGTTAGTACAAAAAATTCACTTGCAAGTTTTCAAGTATGGATGCGTACTAACAGCAAAACTCCTTACATGGGTAAACGACTTGTTGCTTCTTATTGTGGTCGTCTTGATACTATGGAAGCTGTCGATAAACTTGTTCTTTATGCTTGTTTACGTTGGAATTGTAAAGTTCTTTATGAGGCTGGTACTGGTGAACTTGTTACTAATTTCAAGAAATGGGGTTATAGAGATAAGTTATTAAAAGACCCAAGTAGTTATATTAATCGTAGTGTTGATGGCCCTCGTATTACTGGTTATGGTATTGTCATTGGTGATGGCGATATTAAGTTAGAGGGTATGCGCATGGTGCGAGATTTCTTATACGAAATTGTCGGAAAAACGTCCGACGATACACCAATATATAGATTTAATCAAATTTATGATATAAGTTTCTTATTAGAGTTGGATAGATTTATATTTGGGCGTAATGCAGACCGATTAAGTTCGGCTATTGTTGCAATGTTTGAATTTCGTAAAGATTCCCTTTTACTTGAACGAGAAGCTAACTCGAAAAGTAAAACTAATAACACTGGTCGTAAAGTTAATAGATTCCTAAAATGAGTGAACGTGATTTAAGAGCAACTCCACTTGTTATGCCTGACCAGCGTGCAAGTACTGCTACAAAACAAACGAAAGCTTGGTACATTCCTAATTGTAATTATTGGATTAATCTTGCTATTGGTCAGAATGATAAAACTGTTACACAGAAATTTCTCGATGCTGCTAATGGTTTAGTAGACCCTAAGACTTATGAATATGTTCTTCGGAATTATATTGATAAGGTTGGTGAGAAAGCTGTCATGTATGGTGAGATACGTGATGTAGATTTTCTTACTCCTATTAAAGAACGATATATGGGAGAATTTATTAATATGTTCTCTAATTATCAAGTATTTAATAATGACCCTTCTGTAACTCTTGCTCGCAATAAAGTTCTTGCTGATAAAGTAATGGCTTATTGTAATCAAGAAATTATTAATCGTCTTAATGAAGCAGGATTTAATACTGGTCAAAAGACAATTAAGCAAGGTGAACTTAACGATATTATTGAGGAAGTTCTTAACGATTGGATTGATGATGTAACTATTACAACTCAAAAACGTCTTGAACTTATTAATACTATTGTTGAAGCGAAAGACAAGTATCAACAATGCTATTTCTATTGGTGGGCTTGTGAAGAGGTTTATACTTATCGAGAAGTTTATAAAGGTGATGTTTATCTTCAAGTAATATCTCCTCTCGAATATTATCGTATTGAAAGTGGTCAACGATATATCGAAGATGATGATGCAGGACTTCGTGTTTATCGAATGACTATTCCGCAAATCATTGATAGATTTCGTGATGAACTTACAGATGCAGAGATGAATTATCTTAAAGATATTTATACTGTATCTCCTAAATATGATGCTCCTGATGGTATAGTTCAAATCTTCAATAAAACAGATTTTGCTGAACGTAAAGCTATCTTACATACTAACGCAGAAGCACTTCGTAGTGAAGCTCGATTATATGGTAAAGAAATTGATATTTATCATTATGTTTGGAAAACTGAAATTAAGCAAGGTATTCTTAAACATCGAGATTTATTAGGAAATATCGTTGAAAGTGTTGTAGATGAGAATTATGAATTTGATGCTTCTACTGGTGATATTGAAATTGAATGGGAATGGATAAATCAAGTTTGGGAAGGTTGGCGTATAGGTGGTTGTCATAGTGGTATTTATATTAAGCCACGACCTATTGAAGTTCAACGTGAAAGGTTTAACAATTATAGTGATTGTAAATTACCCTATAATGGTATTGTAGGTTTACATAAAGATAATCTTCGTAATCCTATTCCTTTCCGTGTTTTACCTTATCTTGCTCTTTATCGTATTTATACTTTACAACAAGAACGTGCAGTAGCTAAGTTTAAATCTTGGTTATTATTCCCTGAAAGTATTCTCGCTGATAGTAGCGATATGACTACCGAGGAACGTCTTGCTGTTGCGAATAAAGATAGTTTCTTACCGTTTGATGATTCTGATGCACAACCTAATGCTTTACAATCTATTCGAGAAGTAGCTACAAGTGCTATTACGAATTATATTCAAATGCTTGATAATCTTAAACAAGGTTTGAAAGCAGAAGCTTGGGAAGCAGCTAATATGAATAATGCTCGCTTTGGTGATGCCAAAGATTATGCAGGTAAGGCTGTTAATGAATCGAATTATTCTCAAGCAATGACCGGAAGTGTTTGGAGTCTTGAATGTTTTAATCTCTTCCGTGAACGTGATTATGTTGCAAATATTGATTACAGTAAGTTTGCTTGGATTGATGGTAAACGAGGTTCTTATGTAGACCCGACAACTAATAAAGTTGTTGTAGTTGATATTGATGGTTCTTCTGATTTCTCTGGTAATATTGGAATTTATATTCGTAATAATGCCGATGTTCAGAATAAGCTGAACATGATGAAAGAACTTGCATTTAGCGCAGGTCAGAATGACCAACTGGAAGTTGCTATTGAAGCTATTGAAAATAATAATATTACTTCTATTGCTAAGAATATTAAGAAAGCTATTCAAGCTCGTCGAGATTATGAACTTCAAATGCAACAAGTTCAACAGCAAGCTCAAGCAGAAGTTGAACAAATTGTTAGTCAGCGCGAAGCAGCTAAACAAGAATTTGAAGCTCAGCAAAATGCTCTCGATAGAGAACATGATGTTAATCTTGAGATTCTTAAACAAGAAGGTGAAAAAGAGATTTGGAATATGCGACTTAAAGTCGATACCAATGGAAATGGTAATATAGATAAAGATGAAGCTATGGCTGCTCAATCTGGTTACACTGCTTCTGATGTTAATAGAATAAAGTTACAAAAAGAATTAAAGCAATGATGACCGAGAATTATCGACGGAGAGCAAGAGAACCTGCAAGATAATACTACTATAATTATTGATAATATATTATATATAGTATATCTTTGTTCATGTAATAATATTCAACTATAAATAAATACTAATATGGCTGTTGAAAAAGTTGTTATACCTGATGATGAAACTCAGGAGCAAAAACAAGAACGTCTTCGTAAAGAATTAGAAGAACGTAAAGCTAAGGAAGCTAAAGAAGCTCAAGAAGCTGAAGAACGACGTAAAGCTGAAGAGGAAGCTGCTCGTAAGAAAGCTGAGGAAGAAGGTGAGAAGGGTGGTTCTACTGGTAATGGTGAAGAAGAAACTGAACCGGAACAAGTAGAAATTGATGGTACTCTTTACACACTTGATGATAACGGAAACGCCGTAGATGATAACGGTGAAATTAAGTTCACAAAGGAACAGATTGATGCAATGTCTGATGAAGGTGCTAATGAATTAGACGGTGATTATATCGAAGCTATTTCAAAAGCAAGTGGCATTGTTATTAAAGATGAGAAAGGTGAACCTGTTAAGTTTGAACCTACGATTGAGGGTTTTGCTAAACGTGAAGCTGCTGTAAAAGCTCTTGGTGAACGAGAGGGTTTTGCAAAAGGTTTTAACGAGTTTTTAGCTAATAATCCTGATATTGCAGCTCTTGTTGAATATAAGAGTAAGTTCGGTACAATCGAAGGTTATTCGGCAAATGTAGATTATAGTAAAGTTGAAATCAAAGATGATGATAACTTACTTGCTGATTTAATCTATAAAGCTGAAATTCAAAAAGGTACTTCTCCGGAACGTGCCAAACGAATTGTTGAGTTTGCAAAAGCAAATAACACTCTTAAAGACGATGCGACTGAAAGTCTTAATTGGTTGCGTAAAACTCAAGAGAGTGAGATTAAAGCAATTCGTGAACGTGAGGCCAAAGAAATGCAGGCTGAACTTGAAAAGGAAATTAAATACTTTGGTGTTTCTTATGAAGATGACGGTACTGTCAAAGTTCATAATGCACCGGGTAGTCTTTATGATTTAATTGTTGTTAAAGGTCAGATTGGAGAATACGCTC
>ENA-OPSH01000040-OPSH01000040.1-human-gut-metagenome-genome-assembly--contig:-NODE-40-length-87186-cov-13.254158_pt1 | contig 87186 bp, 76 predicted proteins | sample MGYA00241802_ERZ501895 | MGnify/ENA primary metagenome ERZ501895 (study PRJEB25962, sample SAMEA2042304) | human gut metagenome | biome: human gut; feature: human-associated habitat; material: faeces...
TTGCAAGGATTTTGTGATTCAAAACAGTGACCATGGTGACGCAGATGTTGTTTTGGAAGTAGCGGGGAGTGATGATTCTTTCCATTTGGCATGGGATTGTGCTCGTCCTAATGCTGTTGTCACCATAGTAGCCCTCTATGACCAGCCGCAACTTCTTCCTTTACCTGATATGTATGGCAAGAACCTGATTTTTAAAACAGGGGGAGTGGATGGTTGTGATTGTGCCGAGATTCTCAAACTGATTGAGGAAGGGAAAATTGATACTACTCCTCTTATTACACATAGATTTCCACTTCATAAAATAGAGGAAGCCTATCGTATCTTTGAGAATAGACTGGACGGCGTCATTAAGGTAGCTATTTATAAATGACCTGTTCAGTGAATGAAATGCCCGTATGTTTAATTGAAAGTAATAAATAATAGTATGCCTGTTATCGAAATATCATCTTTATCTCATCCCGGAGTTGAAGTATTCAGTACTCTTACTGAAATACAGTTGCGTAATCGCATCGAACCTGATAAGGGTATTTTTATCGTAGAAAGTCCAAAGGTTATCAGGAGAGCTTTGGATGCCGGTTATGAACCTTTGGCTATTTTGTGTGAACAGAGACATATTATCGGTGATGCCGCTGATATTATTGAACGTTGTGGTGAACTGCCTGTCTATACGGGTAGCAGAGAATTACTTGCCGAGCTAACCGGCTATGTTCTGACACGTGGTGTGCTTTGTGCCATGCGTCGTCCTGTGTCACGTAGCATGGAAGAAGTGTGTCAAGAAGCCCGGCGTATTGTTGTAATCGACAGTGTTGTTGATGCAACCAATATCGGCGCAATTTTCCGTTCGGCTGCAGCCCTTGGAATTGATGCCGTATTACTGACACGCAATTCTTGTGAACCGTTGAATCGGCGTGCGGTCAGAGTATCTATGGGAAGTGTTTTCTTTGTTCCATGGACTTGGATGGATGGCTCTCTCTCTGAACTGAGGAATTTAGGGTTTCGCACGGCTGCTATGGCACTCACGGACAACTCTATTTCTATTGATAATCCTATCCTGGCTGTTGAACCTAAACTAGCTATCGTGATGGGGAACGAGGGGAACGGACTTCCCTGTGAAACGATTGCCGAGGCTGACTATGTAGTCCGTATCCCTATGTCGCATGGCGTCGATTCGCTCAATGTAGCTGCTGCGGCCGCTGTGGCCTTTTGGCAACTTCGTGCTCCACAATCTTGAGATTAGTGTGTACCAAAGTTATAATAACCATATAGTTATTCTCCACTGATAGTTGCTACAATTCTCCGATTACCACCGTAATCCCGGAATTCACAGAGATAGATCCCTTGCCAAGTTCCGAGATTCAGCTTTCCATTGGTAATGGGTACTGTGACGGTTGTTCCTATAATGGAACTTTTTGCATGAGCCGGCATGTCGTCATCTCCCTCTAAAGTGTGTTGATAATATGGTTCACGTTCTTTTATCAAGTGGTTGAAGATACTTTCCATATCAACCCGAACATCAGGATCTGCATTTTCATTAATACTTAACCCAGCAGAAGTATGTTTGATAAATAAATGCAATAATCCTACTTTGGGCAATGGTGGCAAATTACGCAATACTTCTCCCGTTATAAGATGAAATCCACGTTTGCGTGACTGCAATTCAAATTCTACTTGTTTCCACATATTATTATAGTTTCATATTTCAGGCACTGTACTTGTAGTCATATATTGATAAGTAAAAGTACGATTGATGTAAGAATTCTACTTACCGATGCATCATATTATGCCAATTGATTATCAGTAGTTTATGACTTAAAAGATAGAAGGCTCAAAAAAATACTTGTTTTTTTACCGAAAATCGAATATTTAACACTTTTAACCTTAGTTTGTCTTCAAACGGAGGGAAAAAGAGGAAAATGGTTTTCTTTTGCTCCGAAACCTCCAGTTCGCAAAGATAAGTCATATCGGTGATTATTTCGCCGATTCGGGCTACAAAATGGAAGGCAGATTCACGTATTTTTCAACGAATTTTTTTGCTGGTTTTTGTGGCTTAATAATAGGTAAACCTTGCTTTCTTTTGGGTTAGGATTTCGGATTGTTTTTGCAGCCAAAAGAGAAAATCGGCAGATATGGTTTAACTTGGCTTTGGCGAAGCCGTTTCTTTTCTCCCTCTGTTAGGTTTACTTTAATGCACGTATATATGAATACGGAGATAAAGTAAAGCTAGTTTCGGTGATTTATACTGTGATTCGCTTGAAAAAATGTCGTGTAATGGGAGCGATTCATTGGAAAAAGTGTAGAGCCCTTGTATTGTGCTTGTCTTAGCCTTCATAATTTACAACTCAAATCTCTGTAAATTATACCTCATCTGATATATCCACGCAGATAAAACAATAAATTATACCCTTACTGATATAATGTTGGATATTTGTGTTATCGTTGTATCCAATAGAAAAATATCAAGCCCCAATATATCATATAATATACAAATACGTGCTTTTTGTTTACTATATGATATATTGAGGCTTTAAAGTGTATTACTGGCGAACCTATGCCTTTCACAAGACAAGACACTTGCCAGGATCAAAACCATTGCAGATATGTTCATTTTGAAAAACATATCCCATTTGATTGCACACGACCTTCGTTCCATTTATTTCAGCATCAATATTGGTGTGGGAATGCCCGTAAATCCACGCATCAATACGATTGTCAGCTATAAGCCGGCTCAAATCGGTAGCAAATGCACTATTCAATGCTGAACCTTTATGGTGAGACGCAACGACCTCCAATGTGGGAAGATGATGCGTTATTACCACAATGTGCTTTGCGGTGCTTTCAGTCAGACTTTGCCTGATGAAATCCAAACAGAAATTGTGCATCTGATTGAATTCCTCTGTTTGGAGCAATTTACCATTATACATTATCTGCCGAAAGTCGTTCATACCCTTCCATACAAAATACTCGTCAGATGGAGGTATTTGAGACCACAAAGTGCTAATGATAAAGTCAGTGTCATCTATCCGCAACACTTGATTCTGATAATATCCTACATTGTTCTTGAATAACCATTTCCATTGCAATCCCTTGTCCATCACATCACAGTAATTGTAATACTCATGATTTCCGGGTACAATGAGCACCTGACGATAATTCGCAGATGCCCATTTCCAAAAATTAGTCAAAGGTGCGACTTTGTCTTTCAAATAGAATATATCCCCGGCTAAAACCAAAATGTCACCTGTTATGGGTAATTCATTACGTTTTAACCACCTGCTGTTATCACTGAATTCCAAATGCAGGTCGCTCATATATTGTATCTTCATAACCTTTTGTTTATTAACCTTTTGTATATATCAGTTCATAATTCTTTGAATTCGACTCATTGTCTATAATACTCTCCAAGAAAGAAAATTTATTGTACAGGAACTGGTAGTGTTCAAGTTCTTGTTCCTCAAAGTCTATGTTCTCATTGCAGTTGTTTATCTCCTTGTTGATTTTATCGTACAAATCAATGGTCGCTTTGACTATTCGTACTTCCAACCTTGCAATGTCTTCTTTATTCTTGGCAATCGCCTTTTTACAATGTTCGATTTCTTCTTTGTAAAAACATAGAACCTCCTCAAGAAGGACATTTGTCAGCACACTTGGAGAAGGACTACATGGAAGCACAGTTAATTCCCGACTTGGTGTAGTAGTAAGATAAAACAGTTCACACCCCAATGACTGTGCAACCTGTTCGTTATACTCATCTATTTCGCGAATGGCTTCCATTAAATCTTCTTTAGAAAGACCTTGACATTCCTTATGAGACGGCTGCTCTTTGGTTTTCAACAAAGGCATTTCTTTGTGTCTTAAATAGACCGTTGTATATTCACTCATACCTAAACCTCCTTTTTATTTCTTATGAGATTGCTCTACTTGTTTTTCAATCCTCCTTTTTACCTGTTCAAATGATACGGGTGTAAAGTTATTGTTATCAACTCCTACATCATATTGCGTTGGATAGAGATACTGAAGCCGGGCTGCATCTATTCCAGTGTTGTTCTTTCTAGTGTGAACATGTCCGAAAAGTTGCCACACATCTTTATATCCGCCATCAAAGCATAGAAAGGGATAATGATTCAAATATATCCTCTGCTTGCCGACCTCTATGTGCATCTGCATTGCCACATGTTCAAATCTGTTGATGTAACCTTGGCGTATATTTTTCAAATCATGGTTGCCCATAATCAGATATATCTTACCATTCAACCTGTCAAGGATTTTAGTCCATTCGGCTGAACCGCCAAGACAGAAATCTCCCAAGTGAAACACGATATCATCCTGACAGACTGTATTATTCCAATTGGAGATTATAGTTTCATTCATCATTTCCACATCCTTAAACGGTCTGTTGCAGAAACGAATGATATTCCCATGATAAAAATGGGTATCAGATGTAAAGAACACCTTGCTGCCATCAAATTTATAGTTCATTTCTTCTCAATTTATGTGCATCACTGCACGTTAATAATCTGGTTACCAACAGCCCATCAGACGGAAATGGCAGAAGAGCATCACAAAGGCGACTGTCACAAATGGGCGTACAAACAAAATAGTTGGAAAGTTTGGTAAGGGCTCTCCAACTATTCAGTTTCTATTCTCTCAAAGTACAATAAAGTACTTCCTATGGTCGTTGGAAAGTGTTTACTATACGAGGTTCAATGCATGAAACAAGAACACTCGACACAGATTCAGCGCATTTATTTTGCTGAATTGCGGTTGTCATAGATAGTATGTTCATTCCGTTTCTTTGCATCTTAATGTTTATATTGTCGTAAAAACGATGCAAAATTAGCAAATAAATCCCATTCTCACATCACTTTACATTATTTTTTTGCCAAAAGATTTTTATTTCTTCGATTATGCGTGCGAACCAAATAAAATATGTAACTTTGCATTTGACGCAATCTATAATTGAATGCAATATGGCGAATTTGAACTGTATAAAGGCAGTATTGGCAGAAAAGGGTATCATGAGCAAGTGGCTTGCTAAAACTTTGCAGAAAGATCCGGCAACGGTATCAAAATGGTGCAACAATCATTCTCAGCCTGATTTATACACTTTGGCGCGGATAGCAGAAGTGTTGGATGTAGATATTCACAGATTGATTTGCCATACAAAAGAAGAATAGAGGATATGAAATATACAATTGAAGAAATACGGCAGATGCAGGAAGGTCAGACTTTTGACTGTAAAAGTATCCTCATTGAGCCTAAACACCTTGCCACGATCATAGTAGCTATGGCGAATGCAGATGGTGGAATGATTGCTGTGGGTATATCCGACAAGACTCGCAGAGTAGAGGGTGTTGACCAAGACAAGGAACATCTCAATGATATATTGCGCACACCTTTGGATTTTTGTGTTCCATCAGTTTCTGTCACTACGGACTATGTGCCTTGTACGGATGCAGAGGGACGTGATAATCGTGTGTTGTTGATGCACATTCCTGCAAGTCCGCGACTTCATGCGAATCAAGCGGATGAAGTGTTTTGGCGTGTAGGGGATAAATCACGCAAACTGACTTTTGATGAGCGTTTGCAGCTTATGTACGACAAAGGGGAACGCTATTACGAGGATTCTACAGCATACGATGCCACACTTGATGACATAGATATGGATGCAGTTAAAGCCTATATGAAACGGATTGGTTATGGCAAGTCTGCAATGGAATATCTGCAAGAGAATAAAGGTTTTGTGACCTATAAAGGCGATGTGCCGCAAGTCAGTGCTGCTTGTATATTGCTTTTTGGCAAGCATCCCCAGACATTCTTTCCTCGTGCAAGAGTCCGATTTATCAAATACTTTGGTACAGAGGAAAAGGTGGGGCGTGAAATGAATGTTATCAAAGATGTTACTTTTGATGGTCGTATTCTTGAACAGATACAGAAAACCGTTGAATATCTTGAAACGCAGGTCAAGGAGCATTCCTATCTCGGAGAGAATGGTATCTTCAAAACAGACCGTGAATATCCAAAGTTTGTGATACAAGAGATGGTGGTGAACTCTGTTTGCCATCGCGATTACAGCATTAAGGGCACGGAAATCCAGATAAAGATGTTCGACGATCGTCTTGTGTTCGAAACACCAGGCAAATTACCGGGCATTGTCCGCACTGACAACATTCGTCATACTCATTTCTCTCGCAATCCGAAAATAGCGGAATACCTCAAAGCATATGACTATGTAAAAGAGTTCGGCGAGGGAGTTGACCGTATGTGTCGTGAATTGTCTGCATTAGGTGTCAAAGAGCCGCAATACAACTTGGTTGCCTTTATTATGAAAGCCACTGTTTGTGCGAAGGTTTTAGAAGAGAGACAAGAAACTAACCATTCCGCCCAGAAGCACCCGGAAGGCGACCAGTTAGGGCATAACAAGGGCATAACAGGGGCACAACAGGGGCATAACAAGATACTTTCTCTTATAGCAGAAAACCCTCAAATCAGCATTTCTGCATTGGCGAAACAATGCGAAGTCTCGGAGAAAGCAATGAGGATAACCCTGGAACGCTTGAAAGCAGAGAATGTTATTCAACGAGTTGGGCCAAGTTTTGGGGGACATTGGGAAGTCCTTTTTCAACATCTAAAGAAACAGAATAATACGAATAATGGCAAAGAAATCGACAAATAAAGAACTTACAGGTGCACAGGACTTATACAATTTTTTGTTTGAGGCCTGTAATATAATACGTGGTCCTGTAAGTCAAGATAATTTTAAGGATTATATCACGCCTTTGCTTTATTATAAGCGGATATCTGATGTTTACGATGAAGAAACGGAAGAAGCTTTAATATCAAGTGGTGGTGATAAGGAATATGCGTCTCTGCCAGAGCAGCATCGTTTTGTTATTCCTGATGGTTGTCATTGGCAAGAAGTCCGAGAACGCACAGAAAATCTTGGAGCTGCCATAGTCGGTGCTATGAGGCAGATAGAGATAGCAAATCCAGATACATTATATGGTGTGCTATCTATGTTTTCATCTCAGAAATGGACTAATAAGGCTATTCTTAATGATAGTAAGATTCGTGACCTTATAGAACATCTATCAAAGCGAAAACTTGGTAATAAGGATTACCCTGCGGATTTAATGGGTGATGCCTATGAGATACTATTGAAGAAGTTTGCCGATGACAGTAAGGCTCAAGCCGGAGAGTTTTATACCCCTCGCTCTGTTGTGAGATTATTGGTACATATTCTCGATCCGCAACCAGGGGAAACGGTATATGATCCGGCTTGCGGCAGTGGAGGAATGCTTATCGAAGCTATACGATATATGCACGATGATTCTCTTTGTTGTGGAAGTATATTCGGACAAGAGAAGAATGTCGTGAATGCGGCCATTGCTAAAATGAATCTATTCCTTCATGGTGCATCCGATTTCAATGTAATGCAAGGTGACACATTGAGAGACCCAAAAATTCTTCAAGGTGGTAATATCGCCAAATTCGATTGTGTTATAGCAAACCCTCCATTTTCTCTTGAAAATTGGGGAGCAACGGAATGGAGTTCAGATAAATATAAGCGCAACATTTATGGCACACCGAGTGATAGTTGTGGAGACTATGCGTGGATTCAGCATATGATATGTTCAATGTCTTCTGGCAAGGGGCGTATGGCTGTTGTAATGCCACAAGGTATTCTGTTTCGTGGAAATCAAGAAGTAGAAATAAGGAAACAATTAGTCGAAAGTGATTTGATAGAAGCCGTTGTTACATTAGGAGATAAATTGTTTTATGGTACTGGACTTTCACCGTGCTTTTTGATAATACGAAGAATGAAACCGGCTCATCATTCCGGACGGATTCTGATGATAGATGGTTCCAAAATTCTAACTCAAAAGAGAGCGCAGAATATTTTAGCAGAGAATGATATAGATAGGTTATATTCACTTTATCAAAATTACTCCGATGAAGAGGACTATTCTCGAATCGTTACGTTGCGGGAGATAAGAGATAAAGAGTATAATCTTTCGCCAAATCGCTATGTGGTTTACCGCAAGGAGGAAATTCGTCCTTATGCGGAAGTGTTGGCTGAGTTCAAGCACGCATATGAAGATGTGAAGCGATTGGAGAAAGAATTTTCATTACTCATTAACGCATAATCAATATGGCAGAAAAAGTAAAACAATATCGTCATCCGGACGACCCTATTACGCTTGATGAACTTAAAAGTTTCCTTTGGGCGGCTGCCACTCATTTGCGTGGTCAAATTGATGCGGCAGGATATAAAGAGTATATTTTTCCTTTGCTTTTCTTCAAACGCATTTCCGATGTTTATGACAAACAGTTTGAAGGATTTGTATGTGAAGGAGGTGTTGAGTATGCAGGTATGCAAGTAGAGGATCTCCCCATTCGCATTCCTGATGGTGCGCATTGGAGAGATGTTCGTGAAGTAACGGAAAATGTTGGTAATAAATTAGTCGAAGCATTTATTGCTATCGAGCAAGCCAATCCTGCTAAGGAAATGGATGGCAGAAAAATCGGAGGATTGGAAGGGATATTTGGGCCTAAGGATGGTTGGACCAATAAGGCAAAGATGCCCGATAGCATCATTACTTCGTTGATTGAGGATTTCTCTAAATATACATTGAGTCTGAAAGCATGTCCTGCCGATGAGATGGGGCAGGCATACGAATACCTTGTTGGAAAGTTTGCCGATGATGCTGGGAATACAGCTCAGGAGTTCTATACGAATAGAACAGTCGTTCAACTTATGGCTGAAATACTACAGCCCCAACCGAATGAAAGCATTTATGACCCTACTTGCGGTTCCGGGGGTATGTTGGTCAAATGTTTAGACTATCTGCGTAACAAAGGTGAAGAGTGGCAGGGTGTGCAGGTGTTCGGACAGGAGGTGAATGGTTTGACTTCCTCTATTGCGCGAATGAATCTTTACCTGAATGGGGTTGAAGATTTTTCGATTGCATGTGCAGATACATTGGAGAATCCTGCATTCTTGGACGGTAGTCATCTCCGTAAGTTCAATATTGTTTTGGCAAATCCGCCTTATTCGATCAAAGAATGGAATCGTGAGAAATTCATGAATGATAAGTGGGGACGTAATTTCTTGGGAACGCCTCCACAAGGAAGGGCTGATTATGCTTTTATACAGCATATTTTAGCGTCAATGAACGATGAAAACGGTCGTTGTGCAATATTGCTTCCTCATGGAATTTTATTTAGAAATGAGGAAAAAGAAGTAAGAACAAACTTAGTGAAAAGCGACCTTTTAGAAGCTGTAATAGGACTTGGACCAAACTTGTTTTATAATGCTCCAATGGAAGCTTGTATATTATTCTGCAATAAGAATAAAGATCGAGAAAGGAAAAATAGAATTACTTTCATAAATGCAGTTAAGGAGGTTACAAGGAAAAATGCAGAGAGTTATTTAGAACAACATCATATTGAGAAAATTCTTCAAGCCTTCCATTCTCAGGAAGATATAGAACAATTTAAGCTGTCTATTTCCACGGATGATATAGCTAATAATGACTTTGATTTAAGCATTCAGAAATATGTTTTTATTAAAGATGCTGAAGTAGAAGAAATAAGTTTTTCAAGTGCTATATCTAGATGGTTGAATAGCCAGAAAGAGCTTCGTGTTCAATATATCACTCTAATAGATTTACTAAGTAATGACAAAATATAAATTCGATGAAATAGCAATAAATAGTACCCAAAAGAAGAAACCTACCGAAGAGGATAAGGTTTATTATATTGGGCTGGAACATATCGATCCGGGATGCTTTGATGTTGTTCGTTGGGGTTCAGATGTTGCTCCGACAGGGGATAAATTGCTTATGCAAAAGGGGGATGTTCTTTTTGGCAAACGTAGAGCTTATCAGCGTAAAGTTGCCATAGCCCCTTTCGATGGTATATTCTCTGCACATGGAATGGTCTTAAGACCCAATCTTAAAGTTATAGATGCAAATTACTTCCCTTTTTTCATAAGCTCAGATAAGTTTATGGAAACTGCTGTACGTATATCAGTTGGCGGATTATCACCTACGATTAATTGGAAAGATTTAGCAAGGCAGGAATTTGAGCTACCATCATTGGATGAACAAAAAGTACTTGCTGATAAATTATGGGCAGCCTATCGATTGAAGGAAGCTTATAAGAAACTACTTGTTGCCACTGATGAAATGGTGAAATCGCAATTTATCGAGATGTTTGGTAATGTTGAAAGCAAACCATTAATAGAAGTCTGTATTAAAAGAGGAGAATATGGTTCTAATGTTCCTGCTGATGATTATGATGGCAGTATACGTTATGTTCGCATTACCGATATTACTGAAGAAGGCAATCTCAATAACGTAATAGTAAGTCCTCGTAAGATAGAAGAGAAGTATATGCTTTTGCCGGGTGATTTACTCTTTGCAAGAACAGGTAATACGGTGGGTAAAACTTATTTACATAAAAGTGGAAAGATGATATTTGCTGGATATTTAATTCGCTATAGATTAAATAAAGAGCTTATGTTGCCTCAATTTGTTTTTGCTTATACTCATACCAATCAATATTATGATTGGGTAGACAAAACAAAGAAAGTAGGAGCGCAGCCTAATATTAGTGCTGCTCAATATGATTCTATGCCTATACCTGTCCCTCAAAAGGATGCTCAAATGAAGTTCGTGGCTATAGCAGAACAGGCCGATAAATCAAAATTTGAATTGCGTAAATCGATTGATGCGATAGACAAAGTAATAAGAAGTTTAATTAACGGATAAGATACAAATACTATGCAGACAGATGCTTCAAATGTTACACTTCCAGGTTTATTTGCCAATAAGTGTTTCCGTATACCAAACTATCAACGTGGATATGCTTGGAGGGAATCTCAACTCAATGATTTGTGGGATGATATTATAGATATACAAAAGAATGGTACGACATACAGACCACATTATACTGGTACCATAACATTACAGCAGATAGATCAGATTGATTTAACACCTGCAGAAAAGAAATTATCAGCGTCTGGTATGGAGTATTACAATGTGGTTGATGGTCAGCAACGATTGACAACCCTCGTTATTCTGCTTAATACACTTGCTAAGGTAATCAAAAAGGGTAAAAAACAGTTGATTGAAAACTTTATCAAGACAAAGCAAAACGTATGCAGATTTGCATATAGTGATACTAATGGAAATAGTTATCGTTTTTTCATGAAAAACATTATTGGAGAAGCGAATACACTTCCTTGCAGTTCTACCATCTATACTGCAAATCTTGAATTTGCATCTTCGTTTTTTGAAAACAAATTCTCATCATTGAAGCCTAAAGAACTTAATGAATTTCAAGAAAAACTTCTTACCTCATTAGTCTTTGACACAAAATATATACAAAACAACTTGGATGTTCAGGCTGTGTTTGAGACAATGAACAACCGTGGTAAACCTTTGACAACTCTGGAAAAACTAAAAAATCGCTTGCTATATATGACCAGTAAGTTTGATGCTACAGTTAATATAAAGGGACTTTCAGACGAAATCAATAATGGCTGGGGGCTTATATATGAGACACTTGGAAAAAGCAATGATAATTTGTTGAGCGAAGATGAATTTCTATCAGCATATCTGACATTATTGAGAGAACCTACTGATTACTCTTTCTCAGAATCTTTGGCAGAGACAAAAGTGTTTCAAATGTTTTGCAATCATGCTACCAAATATGATTTTAGTATGACAAGACAACACAATGCGTCTATTAAAGAGCCTATCGTGGATGAAAATAAAATTAGGACTTTTGTATCTGGAATAGCGAATTTTGTGGGGCATTGGTACGATGTATATTTCCCTGATTTGAACACCCAAAGAGGTCTCCATATACAGAAGATACAATATCTGAATGGATCTAAGGAAATGCGTATTTTCCTTGCAAAATTATTGATGATGGCAAATGCTCAATCTGCTTTAGTAGATGAGTGTCTGGAGATGACAGAGAAAGTATTGTTTAAGAATGCACTCCCTGGGGTTTCATTATTGGACGAACGCCGTTTTGCTACCCGTGCTCGTGATTTACATAAAGGAGATTTGACGTTAGATGAACTTAAGAAAGAGTTAGATGAATTATTGCTCCAGCCGATTGATGTTCAATCTTTGATTGGTGGATTCCGCTATTTGTTTACTTATGTGAGAGGCAATATCGGATTCCATCGTTGGGTAGCGCTTAAATTCTTTTTAATGGAGTATGAGAATCATATACAAAGGAATGGTTTTCCTCATGTTAAGTGGGATAATTATTACGATGTCCAGATAGAACATATAATGCCAAGAACCTGGAGTACGCATTGGAGTCTTGAGATGAATAATTATTTGAATGCACATCAATCATTGAATGTTGACGAAGTTGAAAGAGCAAAGAATATACTTATCAATTCGTTAGGTAATTTGACTATTATTCAGGATATAAAGAATGCTGGTGTTGGAAATAATCCTTGGGCTATAAAACAAAAAGCTTATATTAATGGTAGTTATAGCGAGATAGAAGTCGCCACTAATACATCATGGCATCCTTGGGGACATGATTCCATTAAAGCTAGAGGAAAACGAATGCTCGATTTTATGTGTGATTATCTGGAACACAATAACTATCGTCCGATAACTGTTACTCAAAATGCGACACAGGATGACTATACCGACATTCTGTTCTTTGAAGCTAAGTATAATTAAGTTGAATTGAAGCAGTGCATTGAACATATCGATAAAGTCATAAAGAGTTCAATAAACGGATAGAATAAAAGAGATGCGTTGATAGCTGCGGCTTAATTGGATAACTAATTTATTAATAATATGATAGAGAATCTGATTAATGACATAGAGCAGGCTATGCTGGGAGTTTTAAACAACGAGCAAATGAGTCAATTGCGAAAGGTATTGGATTATACTTTTCGTGATATCAACGTATCTTCTAAGAACAATGAAGAGTGTAGTGGAAATAGTGAGTTGATAGATATCTTTTTATCGGCCAAAAAAGTTGAAGGATGTTCGGATAAGTCGATGCACTATTATCGAAGTACGTTAAATAATGCAATCAGGAAAATAGGAAAAAATATTCGTCATATTACGACGGATGATTTGCGTAATTATCTAAATGACTACCAACTAACAAGTGGGGCAACAAAGGTTACGGTAGACAATATACGTCGCATCTTGTCGAGCTTCTTCTCATGGCTTGAGGATGAAGATTATATTGTGAAGAGTCCGGTACGTCGGATTCATAAAGTAAAAGTCGGAAAAACAGTCAAAGAAACATACTCCGATGAAGCCTTGGAACAAATGCGAGACCATTGCGAAGGTATTCGCGATTTAGCCTTGATTGATTTGTTGGCCTCTACCGGTATGCGTGTTGGGGAGTTGGTCAAACTCAATCGGAACGATATAGACTTTGAAAACCGGGAATGCATCGTTACCGGTAAAGGCGATAAGCAACGTCGAGTTTATTTCGATGCTCGCGCAAAGATACATTTACAACGTTATTTGGCAGAACGGATAGATGACAATCCTGCGCTGTTTGTTTCGTTATTAGCACCTTATGATCGACTACAGATAAGTGGCGTGGAAATTCGATTGCGTCGATTGGGACGTGAATTGAATATTCCTAAGGTGCATCCTCATAAATTCCGCCGCACGTTGGCAACAATGGCGATAGATAAAGGTATGCCCATAGAGCAGGTCCAGCATCTCTTAGGGCATCAAAGTCTTGATACAACATTGCAATATGCTATGGTGAATCAGACAAATGTAAAAATGTCTCACCGTAAATTTATTGGTTAGTATGTCGCAATTTATCGAGATGTTTGACTTTAACGATCTAAGCTTAACATCGCCTGCAAATGACTTCAGTAAATACTGCAAAGATGATACTTCTTCTGCTACAAAAATAGTAGCAGGAGATTATTTGTCTAAAGGAATATATCCAATATACGACCAATCGAAAGACAATACAATTGCAGGTTATACAAATAAGAAAGAAGGATTGTGTGATAATGTTCCTGCTGTACTCTTTGGTGATCATTCTCGTGTTATTAAGTACATTAATACTCCATTTTTTATCGGAGCAGACGGAGTAAAAATCATTAGACCTAAAATAAATGAGATAATTCCAGAATTTTTGTACTACGATTTGAAATATCACACGATACCAAACACTGGATATAATCGACATTTCAAGTTCGTCAAGATGTTGAAACTTACAAAAGCATCCATGGAGAAACAAAACGAGTTTCTTTTAATAGCAAGACAGGCCGATAAATCAAAATCTGTCATTCAAAAAGCTTTAGTATATTTGAATGACATACAGAGTGACGAATTAGGGAAAATCGCTTAATTATTAAATTGATAACAATAAAAATCATAGATATGTTTAACGAAGACAATACAGTGGAGCAAATGCTCATAGAAGCTGCAACCCAAAGTAGTTGGCAGTATGTAAAGTCACAGGATATACCTCGTAGTTCTGATTCTGTCCTTGTTGAATCATGGCTATTGGAAGCTCTTGTCAGGTTAAATCCAATAACACGTCAACAAGCGGAGCAAGTTATTTATAAACTCCGTGCTGCTATTACTTGTGGAGGTAATTATGATGAATTGGTGACTGCCAATGACCGTTTTCGTACATTGTTATTTAATGAAAACACAGAGCCTTTTGGAAAGGATGGTGAATATATACCTATCAGATTCTTTAGCGAAGATGCGGTCGAAGATTATTGTGTAGTGACCAATCAATGGGAGTTTCCACGTAGTTCTGTTGAAGGAGGTAAACGTTTGGATTTGGTTTATCTGATAAATGGAATTCCGGTTTGTGTTGGTGAAGCAAAATCTCCTGTTCGCCCTCAGATAACATGGGCTGACGGAGCCATTGATATGCTGCATTACGAAAAGAGCATTCCAGAAATGTTTGTTCCGAATATATTAACCTTTGCTACAGAAGGCAAAGAACTTCAATATGCCGGCATCTGTGCCCCTGTTGACAAATGGGGACCTTGGTTTAAAGATGAAAGTCGTCAGCATGGTACAATAGAGTCGGTTAAAAGTAACGTAATGGGGTTGGTTCAACCAAACCGACTGCTTGACATATATCGTTACTATAGTGTTTTTACAGGAACATCATCAGGCAAAAAAATAAAAATAGTTTGCCGTTATCAACAATATCTAGGTGGTGAAGCTATTGTTCAGCGTGTCTTAAATACATATCGAGAGAAACAAGGTCCGAAGAAAGGTCTTATTTGGCATTTCCAAGGTTCGGGAAAATCATGGTTGATGGTATTTGCTGCCCAAAAATTACGTTTGCAAAACGAATTACATGCTCCCACAGTTGTTATCGTTGATGACCGTATTGATTTGGAAGATCAGATAACGGGCGATTTTACTCGTGCTGATATTCCTAATATAGAATCTGCAAAGACAAAAGATGAGTTAGTTGCATTTTTCAAGCAGGATCAGCGCAAGATTCTGATAACGACAATTTTCAAGTTCGGAGATGTTGATAGTGTACTGAATGAAAGAGATAATATCATTTTATTGGTAGATGAAGCACACCGAACTCAGGAAAAGGATTTAGGACAAAAAATGCGCAATGCACTACCTAATGCATTTTTCTTTGGCCTTACCGGAACGCCTATCAACAAACGAGATAAGAATACTTTTCAATCGTTTGGTGCTGATGAGGATTTGGAGAAAGGTGGATATATTTCAAAATATACTTTCCAAAATTCTGTTGAAGATGGAGCTACTCTTGAATTGAACTTCCAAACAGTGCCGGTAGAGATGCATCTTAACGAAACTCAATTACAAGAAGAATTTGATGAACTGACCGATCAAATATCAGAGGAAGAAAAGAACGAATTAGTAAAACGAACTTCTGTTGAAGCATTTTTTACAGCAGAGAAGCGAATTAACGATGTCGCACGTTATATTGTAAATCACTTCAAAGAGTATGTAGAGCCCAGTGGCATGAAAGCCCAAGTTGTGGTATACAATCGAGACTGCTGTGTGAAATATAAGAAAGCGATTGATGCTCTTTTGGGTACGGAAGATGCAACCACTATTGTTATGCATACGGCTGGTGATAAAGCTGATGAGTATAAGACATACCATCGTGATAGAGAACAAGAAAGAAAACTTCTTGATCAATTCCGTGATCCATTGTCACCGATTAAAATGGTGATTGTCACTTCAAAGCTGTTAACAGGTTTTGATGCTCCGATTTTGCAATGTATGTATCTTGATAAACCAATGAAGGATCATACGTTGTTACAAGCTATTTGCCGCACGAATAGAAAGTACAATGTTGATAAGAAATGTGGTCTGATTGTAGATTTCGTTGGTGTATTTGATAATGTAGCCAAAAGTCTTGCTTTTGATGAAGAGACGGTAAAAACGGTTGTAAAGAATATTGATGAGATAAAAGTGTTGATACCTCAATTTTTGCAAGAATGTATTGACTTTTTCCCTGGTGTAGACCGGACAATCGGTGGTTGGGAAGGTTTGCAGGCTGCTCAGCAATGTTTACTTGATGAGTCTACAAAAACGAATTTTGCAAAACATTTTTCACGATTGGCTAAAGCTTGGGAAACAGTAAGCCCGGATGCAATGCTGGCTGTTTTTCAGGCGGATTATACTTGGCTGGCTCAGGTATATCAAAGTGTACGCCCTGTTAGTACCGGCGGTTCACTCATATGGACTTTATTGGGTGCTAAAACCATTGAAATCATTCATCGTAACATTGATACAATTGATATTGGGACTCCACTTGAGGATCTTGTGGTAGATGGAGATGTAATTGATATGGTGTTGGATCAAGCCAAAAACAATCCTAAAAAGATATTGGAAGTGGAAAAAATGCTTCGTTTGAGGTTAGGAGAACATCATGTAGACCCTAATTACAAGGTATTTGCTGAGAAGTTGGATGAACTGCGCCGTCATATGGAGGAAAATCTTATAACTAGTATTGATTTCCTCCGAGGATTGCTTACCCTTGCTAAAGAAGTGCTTGAGGAAGAAAAAAACTCAAATCAACCTCTTGACAAGAGGGAACAAGCTAAAGCTGCTCTTACGGAGTTGTTTGAATCAATTAGAACTGAGGATACACCTATCATTGTAGAACGTGTAGTTGCTGATATTGATGAAAATGTGGTAGCTATTGTACGTAAGTTTAAAGATGCTTTTAAAAGCATTACAGCCCAGCGAGAGATAAAAAAGAAACTACGTTCTATTCTGTGGGTTAACTACCAGATTAAAGATCAAGAAGTTTTTGATAAGGCTTATCAGTATATTGAAATGTATTACTAATCGGTTGATAAAATAAATTTGTTATGGCTGTTGAATCACACGATAAGAAACTTGATGACCTTCTAAAAATGGTTGAAGAAGGTAAGGCTCAATTACCCGACTTTCAACGTAGTTGGGTTTGGGATGACACGAAGATATGTAAACTAATAGAAAGTATCACATCTGGCTTCCCAATGGGGGCAGCGATGTTTTTGGCTAATGGTGGTGAGCATATCCGTTTTAAGTATCGCACATTTGAAGGTGTGGATTCTATATCAGAAGTTACACCTGAGTGGCTTGTGCTCGATGGACAACAGCGACTCACAACCTTATATCAGGTCTTGAAAAGTAAGAAAGCAACTAATACTCGATTAGAGACCAATCGAGATACAATTATCAAACGCTATTATTATCTAGATATTCGTAAATGTCTAGACTCTACTGCGGACAGATTGGAAGCAATCATATCTGTATCAGAGAAGAAACAGCTTACAACAAATATTGGTCGTGATGTAACGCTGGACTTGTCCACAAGAGAGAAAGAATTTGAGAACCTGATGTTTCCCTTGAATATTACGTTTTCTCATAATGATACGGAAGATTGGCATTATGATATGGAAGACTATTACAAAGGTGATAGAGAGTATAGAAATTTATTCCGTGATTTCTCCCAGCAGATTCTTCGCCCAATTTTAGAGTATAACATACCTATAATTCAGCTTGATAAAGAAACCCCGAAAGAAGCTGTCTGCCAGATTTTTGAGAATGTAAACACTGGTGGTGTACCTCTTACGGTTTTCGAACTCGTCACAGCTACATTTGCTGCTGAAGGACATGAATTGAGAAAAGATTGGGAGACCATCCGTCATATTTTTGCTCAAAAAGTAAATGGCGAGCTATTGAAAGAAATCACTGGTGCTAATTTTTTGGCAGCAATGACTCTGTTGGTATCATATTATAAAAGAGTGGTTTCAGGTGATGATGAGCGTGTGGCTGTAACATGTAAGAAAAAAGATATTCTTAGGCTTGAATTGAAAGATTATTTGAAGTATCATGACGCTTTGATTAAAGGTTTCTGTGATGCAGCTGATTTCTTAGTACATCAGGGGATTTTCCGTTCCAGAGATCTTCCATATTCGTCACAACTTATTCCACTTGCTGCAATCTTTGCATACGACAACGAAAATAAAAAAATGTTGCATCTTGGAAGCAAACAGGAATTATTGTCTCGTTGGTATTGGTGTGGCGTAATGGGTGAACTATATGGGGGTGCCAATGAAGCTAGATTTGCAACTGATATAATGGGCGTATTCCGTTGGATGGAAGGTGGTGAAATGCCAGAGACTGTATATCGTTCTAATATACAACCAACTCGTTTATTGACCATGCAGACTAGGAATAGTGCAGCGTACAAAGGTGTTATGGCACTTATCTTACAAGACTCACCACTTGATTTTATGACAGGTCATCGTATGGATATAGCATCTTACATTGATGAAGATGCTGATATTCATCATATATTCCCTCAAACTTATTGCGAGAAAAAAAAACTTCCACGTATAAAATGGAATTCTGTCATTAATAAGACTCCAATTTATGCATCTTCCAATCGTTCAATAGGAGGACATGCACCAAGTACCTATATTGGAACTATGGCAAATAAGGGATTAAAACAAGTTGAGATACAGGAAGCCATAGAGTCACATAAGGTAAGTTATGCTCATCTTGTATTAGATGATTTCAATGCTTATTTCATAGATCGAGCAAAACAATTGCTTGACAGAATAGAGCAAGCGACAGGCAAATCTGTCTCAGGAAGAGATAGCGAAGAAACAATCCGTGAATTTGGTGTTGCTTTAATATAGATAGCAATCTGTAACAAACTAGAAAAATGTGATTAATAAATAGCTGAAAATAAATGAACTGGAGATTTTGGAAGAAAATATGTGCAAATAATTCGATGGAGGATGATAAACAAGTATCATTAACTCCTGCTCTGCTTAATCGTGATAGTGAAAGTGATAAGAAGCAGTATAGGAGTGTTTTGAATCTTGCACGAAAACTAGAAGAGAAAGACATATTGAACATTGCTCTTACAGGTCCTTATGGAGCCGGTAAGAGTTCCATTCTTCGCTCTTTGAAGAAAGACTATCCTAAATACAAATATCTTTCAATATCTCTTGCTACATTAAAGTCTCCATTAGATGATAAAAAGAATGAAATAGATATTGATACGATGAATAATCGTATTGAATACAGCATTCTTCAACAACTTATTTATAAAGAAAAACAAGAGACGCTTTATAATTCTAGATTAAAAAGGATTTATCATAAATCAACTTGGGCTCAATATGCTTTATCATTTGCAATAATATTTTATGCTGTTGCTTTAATTATTGTATTTGAACCATCGTTTTTGAAAGTGGAATGGATTTGCAACCGCTTAAGCAATCCGGTATTAAATAAATGGTCTGATATTTTTGCTCTATCATATATATTTATTGCAACAATAATATTCGCTCAAAAGACTATCAAGTCATTGAGTAATAGTAAACTTAATAAGTTAAATCTAAAGAATGGGGAGATTGAATTAAAAGAAAATAAAGAAGATACATCTGTTTTCAATAAGCACATGGATGAAATTGTCTATTTCTTTGAGGTCACTAATTATAATGTCGTGATTATAGAGGATTTAGATAGATTTAATAATACTGATATTTTTCTTAAGTTACGAGAAGTCAATCAACTCTTAAATCAGTCAAACTCCGTGGGACGTAAAGTTACGTTCATTTATGCGGTTAAGGATGATATGTTCTTTGATGAAGAACGTACTAAATTCTTTGATTATATCACAACTGTAATTCCAATAATCAACTCCTCAAACTCGGCAGACAAACTGAAAGAGGAACTAGAGATAAAAGGTTTTTCAGATCTTAATGTTGAGGTAATAGAAAGTTTAGCTTTTTTTATTGACGATATGAGATTACTTAAGAACATTGTCAATGAATATGCCCAATATAGAGAAAAACTTGATGAGAAACTTGATCAAAACAAGCTTCTTGCCATGATTGTATATAAAAACTACTACCCAAAGGATTTTGCTGATCTACATAAAGGAAAGGGTGTTTTATATGATTGTTTGCATAAGAAAAGCGAGTTGTTAATTGAACGTAATAGGCAAATTGATGAACGTATTGGCGTAATCACTAAAAAACTTCAATCTTTAGAAACGACGCATGCCATGCAAGAAAAAGAATTAAGGCTGATTTATATTGAAGGGTATCGTAAAAAATTATCAAAACAATATAAAAGTAATGTCTTTTCGTTTTTTGTTGAGAACAATTTTATACCTCTTGAAGATATCGCTGAAAATGAAACTTTATTTAATTCATTGATATCGCAACCTTCAATTCGATACCAATATTTTAAGGGATGTCAAATTAACACATATTATGGTCATGTTAGATCTTGTTATGATACATCTGAAGATAGTTGCAATGTTCAATTCAGTCAGATAGAGGAAATAGTTAATTCGGACTTTACTTACCATGAGCGATTAGAAGCCTTGCGAGAGGGCGAAAAAAAATATCGTGAACAAATCAAGATACTAGAGTTGTCTCGGAACAATCATTATGCTACTCCAATACATGAATTGTTGCTGGATATTGATATGCAGACGCATAAGATTTTTAGTGAACTCAAAGTCTCTAAAATGCTTGAAGCTTTCTTGAAAGAAGGACTTATAAATGAAGATTACTTTGATTATATCTCTTTCTTTTTTGGTAAGTCAATTAATAAGCATGACCATGATTTTATTCTGGAATTAAAACTTCGGCATAGCTTACCATATGATTATCATATAGATAAAATAGAACTGTGCGTGAAAAACATTCCTGACAAATGTTACAATGATGTAAGTATATTGAATATTCAGGTGGTGGATTGTATTTGTCAGCATCTTGAAGAAGAAACTAATAACTCAAAACTTCATTCGATAGCACAAGTTGTTAAGAATAATAAAAAGTGGGACTTTTTGATTGATTTCTATAAGTCAGTTGAAGATTCGAGCCCGCTTTTCAACCATTTGGGTAGTATCGTTGATGGATTATGGAAGATCTTCGTGAAACAGAATTCCGATGAATTATTCGAGGCTTGGTTGCGATTCCTAGAATTAAACTATTCCACAAAAGAAAGTCGTAACTGGTTGAATAAACACTTCGCATTTATATCTCATAGAGTAGATCTTATAGGTTTTGATATAGTCAAACAAACAGTGTCGAATGGAAAACTGATTTTTACAGATATAGATGCAGAATCAGGGTGTTTGCTGGAATATGTTGTAGAAAACGAAGCATATATGCTGACACCTGAAAATGTTGTATGCGCATTTGTTTATTATCGAAATGAAAGGATGGAAGCATTGAATAATTATCCTTTAAATGTTACAATACTGAGGAGTTGTGAATCTGCTAAACCAGTGTCAGATTATATAGATGAACGTTTTGATGATGCACTAAATAATGTATTTATCACAGATGCAGCGAAACAAGAGAGTGTGGAAATTATTCTTGAAATTATTAATTCTGAAGATATAACAGAGGAGACAAAACGCAAATACCTTTCGGGGCAACATAATAGAGTTTCTCTTTCCTATGTTAACAATACACAGTGGGAGTCCGCTATTGAAGTTGATATAGTTACACCAGCATGGCCTGAGATATATGCATTCTATGAGAGTCAGAATAATGTAATGATTGCTAGTTTGCGAATATTCATTACGAAGCATATTGATGAATTAACAGATATATCTGAATTGGATGATACTCAGAAAGAACTACTGGCAAACAGTGCTTTGTTGACATCAGATTTTGAAATGTCGGTATACGATAAACTTATCAAAATCTTTGATGGAGTTACATTTAAGGATGCGAATATTAACAGTGTAGATAACGCTCATTTTAAATCGTTACTTTGTGCTGATATGCTTCCATATAGCACATATTATACGACTACAATTAGAGACAATCATAGTGATGTACTTCCTTATTATGTAGATAAGTATTTGGATGAGTGTATTATAGAAATAGATGAGTTACCTGCAGATATGAGGCTATACAAGCATCTTATGAGAAATCCAAGAGTAATCGGTGAAAAAGCTCTAAGTGTAGTTCAACACTTTCTTCCTCATATTGTGTGGGATAACGAATTGGCAAATATCACTCTTCCTGTGGTGAAAAACAATATTGAAAAATTTGATTATGATACAGAGAAGAACATTTTGGTCGATTCTACTAATTTGCCAGAGCGCTTGTTTTTTTTGATAGACTTGATTGAAAAGTATAGAGATGATTTTGATATTGTGACAGAATTAATAGAGTCTTTAGGCGATTCTTATCGAAGTATTACAGATAAATCAAAAAAGGCTACTATAGAAAATAATCACATGAATGAAATGTTTTTAGGGAAGCTAAAAACTATTGGATATATCTCATCATATAGAGAAGATGATGATAAACTTCGTGTAAGCCATAAACGTAATTATTAAATCAAATGCAAAAGAATAGAGTAATTTATAACTATCAGTGATGTTTGCTAGTGATTAATAGTAATCGATGAAAGTTTCCATTAATAAAGATTTTGTGTCAGGATTTAAAGCAACTTTAAAAGAATAAGATTTTGGTATGATAGAAGATAATGTTGAATTCTTGAGTTCTGATTTCGAACAGATTAAGAAACGGAAGGATGGCGGAAAAGAATATTGGTCGTCAAGGGATTTATGTGCTGTATTAGGATATAGTACATATCAAAAATTCACTCGTATTATAAACAAAGCCATTGCGATAGCCAATAATAAAGGATTTAATGTATCGGAGCATTTTAACCAAACGGTTGAAATGGTTAAGGTTGGTTCTGGCTCTTTTCGCAAGGTGGAAAATATCCATTTATCTCGTATCGCTTGCTTGATTATTGCGGAAAATGCAGATGGAAAGAAGCCACAAGTACAAATGGCAAGAGAATATTTCAAGCAAGAGATATCTACTCTTGAATCAATTAATAATAGTCTATCTGCTAATATTTTATTATATAAAACAGGACAAGGGGAAGTGCGTATAGAGGTAGTCTTCAATAGTGAAACATTCTGGATGTCGCAGAAGCGCATGGCTGATTTGTTTGGGGTAGATGTACGAACCATCAATTATCATCTTGGTCAGATTTACGAAACAGGCGAACTCACTAAAGAGGCAACTATCCGAAAAATTGGGATAGTTCAGTCAGAGGGAGAACGAGAAGTGGAACGCACACCACTGTTTTATAATTTGGACGCTATCATAGCTGTAGGCTATCGTGTAAATAGTTACCAAGCTACTCAGTTCAGAATATGGGCAACTTCTGTTCTTAAAGAAATGATAGTTAAAGGCTTTGTTTTGGATGATGAACGTTTGAAACAAGGAAAATATTTTGGAAAAGATTATTTTGATGACTTATTGGAGCGTATCCGGGAAATACGGGCTTCTGAACGTCGATATTATCAAAAAATCACTGATGTATATGCAGAATGTAGTTCCGATTATGATCCTAAGGCCGAGACAACTCAGCTATTCTTCAAAATGGTGCAAAATATGATGCATTGGGCTGTTACCCATCAAACAGCTGCTGAAATCGTATATACAAGAGCAGATGCAGAAATGCCTCATATGGGACTTACTACATGGAAAAATGCACCGGAAGGAAGAGTACAGAAGTCAGATACGATTATCGCAAAGAATTATTTATCGGATAAAGAAGTAACCTCTTTAAACCGTCTGACTACCTCGTTTCTTGATTTAGCTGAAGCGCGTGCGGAACGTCAGATAGTTTCTACGATGGAAGATTGGAAAAAACAATTGGATGATTTCCTGACTGTGTATGGCTATGATAAATTGCATGATGCCGGTACTATTTCTACTGAACAAGCGAAGGAAAAAGCATATGCTGAATATGATAAATTTCGCTTGATTCAAGATAAGGAATATCTTTCTGATTTCGATAAAGAAATTAAGCTATGGAAAGAAAAGGGTTTGTTTGATAACGAATAAAATAAAGTCTCAACCGATAGTAAAATCCTATCCAGTTGAGACTTTTCGTTTATTTACCTTTGCCCAAGAACTTCAGTATCGCTACTGCGATGCCGAGCCCTAAAATAGCCATGAAAGTACAGCAGGCAACAACCTTCCAAATCAATGCCGAGTGCAAAATCTCTGCATTTGCTATCATGATGCTGGCGAAAAAAGAAGATAGGGAAACCAGTATAATAATCAAGATATAGAATGTCGTGTGCGGTATGAAAATATAGCTGTCAGCCTTGCAGATATTTCGCTCTGTTTCATTACATTTGTCTTGAATTTGGTGAAGGAACTTATCAAGGACTGATTGCCCAAATTTCTCGGCTTGCTCCTGCGTATCTTGGGTGATAACCAATTTATTCTCCCGTAGAGATTTAAGTAAATTTACCAGATTTATACTCATCTCATGCACATTGCCATTCAGGCTGGCAAGTTCCTTGGCGTTCACATCAAGTAGCCGTTTCTCTTCCTCTAAATATTCATTCTTGGGAGTGTTTTTTATGGATTCCGCTTCATTCATTTCTGCGGAAAAATCAAATTTCTTTTTCATGCTTGACTTCATAGGCTTATCGTTTTAATCTTGTTTGCGGCTTCTTTCCTAATGAACGACTGGCAGCACGGGCACATCTGCGAGCCCATTGCAAATCGTCTTCGTTTTTGTCTCTCCACGGAAGGTCGCTTTGCGAACCTCCGCCACCTCCACCAGTTGTTATATTCGGCGTTTCGAGTAGTCCGACGAATATAGCCACCGCCATATCGGTAAGTTCCTGACTGTTGGCAACGAACCTGTAATCGAACTCGTCATTGAAGCAGTCAAGCACTTTTTCTGGAATATAGAATCGGTATTCCTTGCCTTCATGGGTAAGGGTATAGGAAATCATATCCGGACGGTCTGCGCGATATTGGGTGTAGTCAATAGGTGTAGCCTTATGTTCCGCTGCCTGTTGGATGGATTGGAAAGCATTGTTCCTAATGGTTGTGTTCGGTTGGTGATGTAGCTTCTTCCATGTTGCAGGAAGTTTCGAGATCATTAGATTTCTGCCGACTCCCAATTCGGAAGCCTTGTATTTGGTATTCCCATGCACGAGTGCATATCCACGAAGGATTCCTTTCTTATCCTCTCGTTCATGCACGGTATAACCTTTTCGTGTAAGAGCACTTTTATACTCATCCCATGACCACAATGGCATCGCTTTCAACACCTCCATGCAATCTCGGTTTACTTGTGGAATGTTGCGATTTCGGATTTGCGCCGCAGTTGTCCACCCTCGTTTCTTTGCCACTCGTTCCGCTGCACGTTGCGCACGAAGATAAATGTTGTGGTCGTTGTTAATATTGCCATCTTCATCCAAACGGCAAATCGCAGCATGAAGGTGGGGAACTTCGCCTTTGGATTCCGTATGAAGCCAAACCGTGTACTTGCTGCCAGCCAAATTGGTCGGACATGAACGGACTTTCCCGTCCTTGCCGGTAATCACTTGTTTGTCGAATTCCTCAGCGAAATTCTGCCAGAGTTTTTGCCAGTCCTCGATGTCATAGAATTGGGTATGTTCGGGAGACGGACTCAACTCGATTCTGATTACGGAATTCTTTATTGACCGATGTTGAGATAAGGTCAACTGCATGGAGTTCCATATCCCCATAGCGTCCGGTTCGGATGGCAACAGATTGTCCAATACCCGATAGATTTTCTCCGGATGTTTCTTGTGCTGTGATTCGCCGGTAATGTAACGAAGGTCGTTTATTCCGTGCGATATGGCTTTTGCTTTTGCAATCATTCTTCTCCATGTTTAGCGTTAGACGGAATTTTGTTATGCTCTTTTACGGCATTCAGAAACTGGCAAACGCTTTCGGCCACATTGCCAAGTTCCTTGAGCCATCCGACCATGAACGGAATCTGATTGAACATTGCCACGCGCTGCTTTGTGGACATTCCGTGAAGTGCGGAAGTGTATTTAACAAGGTCCGACCGACAGTTATCCAGATTTTGCAATAGTGCCGCTTCGTCTTTCGTAAGCCTTGCTTTGGGCTTGAAGTTATAGGCACACGACAATATGTAATCGCTTACGGTCATACCGCATTGTGCTGCCAGTGATTTTATATGCTCTTTCTGACGGGGAGTGACTTTCGCTCCGATGAAGACGCATCTTGTTTCGTTAGAGGAACCAAATGAATTTTCAGTATTTTCTTTCATATAAATTGTTCTATAATGGTAAATAGGTGCGAGCTTGCGAGTACCGCACCGGCAAGGGAACTGAGCAGGCAAGAGCGCCTATGTACAACCGAAACGCAGTGAGGTTATACCTTGGCATATCTTGCAACAGTTACCTGTTGATACTTCCCGGCAAGCCATATCGGATGTGGATATGGAATCGGCATTCGGATAGGAAGATATATCTCTAAAAGAGGGGAGAGTATGACTATCTCACATTATGTTATCTTGCCTACTTTGCTTTATTCCTATATATACGCCCCGACAATAAAGTAAAGTTGAACTCAGTAATGGCATTCGGGATTGATTTTATATTCTTTCCCCTCTTTTATCACCATCCGTTTGTTGCCGAGGAAGGTGGCTACCTTGACCGCCTTGTTATGACCGAGTTTTACACCTTGCAATCCGTACTCTTCTTTCAACCGTTCCAAATAATCACCATAATTACCGATAGTGCCATTCGCAAAAGTGGCATTCAATGCTGCGCGATGTACATTCTCCGGAATTTCTTTGTACGGATCAAACGGTTCTTTGGTTGGGCGTCCGATTTTCTTTTCTTTGGGCAGGTAAGGCTCTACCAGTTCAGGCAAACCATCTTCGTTTATGCGGAAAGCGAACGGTTCAAACTCACGGTCGCGGATATGCATGGCTTCGACTACGCTTATGGTCTTGTCCTCTTTATCCACTTCGACTTGCATGATGGTTTCCGCCTTATTATTGAGTTCCGTGCCGATGTGACCACGGGCATGTTCATCATTCTTGTTCTGATGCAGGACAGTATGGATGTGTATCTGCTTGTCATCCGTCCACTGCATGAATTTAGATATAATGTCAGTGGATTCACTGGGTGAGTTGATGTCGTATAGAAAATCCCGAATGCCATCTATAACCACCAATCCTAAATTAGGAATTGTGCCGATAGCCTGTTCAACTATAGCTAATCGCATATCGGGAGAGTATTTGCGCAAAGCCAGCATAACCAGATTGTCTGGCTCTTTGTTTTCCGGTAAGTCCGCCAAACGTAAAATGCGTTTTAATACGTTCTGACAATGATACCGTCCTTGTTCCGTGTCAACGTATAGCACCTTCCGTTTATCTTTTGGGAATGTAGACCGATAATGAAGAATGGTGCTGCCCCTCAATGCCGATGCGACAATGGCTGAGACATTGAACGTTTTCTTGCTTTTAGCCTTACCTATGGAAGCACTGAAATTACCTAATGTGCCTATAACTGCATCGTCCACCATTAGCACCACAGGCGACTGTTCGTATGCACTTGTCACGCTCACTATTGACTCCTCCATGTAAATTGCCAACTCCTCACTTGAAGGAGTCGTATTATCTGCCTTCTCCATCGTTACCAGTTTTTAGGGTTCGGCTTACGGCGATGGGAAGCTAACATAGACTCATTCTCTTCCTCGAAATTTTGCGGAGCCGGATTCTTTCGGGAGGATTCCAGCCATCTATCCAGTTCGTCTCGATAGATATAGAGATGTTTTCCTTGTTTGATAACTGGAATATCGTCCTTTTTGATTTTGTAATAGAAAGTAGATAACGGCATTTTGAGATAGGCGCAAGCCTCCTGCACGGTCATAGGCACGTGTGTGTTCTCTTTGACCTCGTGCTGCTTGGAAAGTTTTTCCGTCAGCAGATTTTCCATGCTTGTAATCCGGTTGCACAGTTCGCCTACCACTGCCGGCAGGTCATTGAATGTCAGTTCTTCTTGTTTCATATTAAAAGTGTTTTAATCGTTTAACATGCTGCGAACCAACTCAATGAAACCTTGCAGAACAATACAGACCGGATTAATTATTTCATCTGCATACGTTTTTTATTGTGAGTTACTATTATCTGTTTCTAAATGGAAGCGATAGTCGCCTTTATCGGGTACGTCAATAGGAATTTGGCTTGAAACATTATCGCGCAAATTAAGTTTTAGATATTCAATGGTTGCATTTGTGAGTTCATGAGGAAACGAAGCTTTTATAAAAGTTGCTCTTTGAAGTAGAGATATACCCAAACGTTCACCGATGTTCCATGCCAAATGGCGTAGTCCTGGAGATTTCAACGGATTATCTATATTGGAGCGAATAGGTTTGTATAAGTCATATCTACCACAAGCCATATATTCTATATTGGAAATGAGGATTGCAATAGCTTCTTTAGACAGATAGGGAACGGTTTTAATAGTTACATATTCACGAATAGCATTCATGACTTCTACTTGTCTTTCTGCTTCTTTCTTTTTGATGTTCTCCAGCAGTGTATCATAACTATCTATAACTGATTTATTAGACTGTTCAATGGTTTGAGCTTCATTTGCACAATCGTCTTTTATCTCGAAATCAGAGTCAAAAACAAGCGGAGATTGCCAACCAAAAGAAAAATCGATTGGATTCTTCGTCAGCCATCTATGGAAAAATCGTTGCAGCAAACCGCATGTTGGAACTGTTACCCCTATTCCAAGTATTATGGGTATCATTACTTTCATTGTGTTGATCTCGTGATAAGTATAAAGATAAGTACTTATTGTTGCGTAGGTGATTACCGACAGCGCAAGAACAAAACTTACCCTTTGAGTACGAATTTGAGTCCTATTTGTCATATACTGTAAATGTTTGGAATGATTATGCCGCAAAGTTATGTACCGTATTCCAGATACTTATAATTGGTGATGACAAATCGCCCAATATTTATAAAAAATAACGGGTATAGTATGATTTCGGGCTAAAAATCATACTATACCCGTACAAAAGGAGGCTAGAATCGTTATCAATCTTTCCTTGTCAGGGTGATTTTCTTGCTGGCTTCCCGTTTGTTGGCATCCACTACCTTAATATACCTTTGCGTGGTCGTAATACTCTTGTGAGCCATTATGCTCTGTATGGTTCGGATGTCCGTTCCTGCCGCAGCTTGCAGCGTGGCGAATGTTCTCCGGTACGAGTGGAATGTGATATTCTTGGTAATTCCGGCAGAACGAATCCACTCTTTCATGGGTGCTTGTGTCCAACTGCGCATAAGCCCCTTGAATACCAAACCTTTCTTCTCGGAACTGTAACCAATCAATCCCAATGCTTCTTCACTGATGGGAATGATGTCTTCCGCTTTGTTCTTTTGCGTAATGATATGTACACATTTTCCTCCGGCTGAGTAGTCTACAATATCTTCCCAACATAAGGCAAGAATATCACTGATACGTAAACTGGTCATGCACGAAAACAACGATGCTATTTTCAGAATGGGCTTCTTGCACGGTGTTTCAGCCAGTTTATATAGTTCTTCTACAGACAGATACTCTTTGACCACATCTTCCGTTTCAATCTTATCCAAAAAATCATTGACATTGGTCTTTATCATTCCATTACGGTAGAGAATTTTCAGGAATCCCCTGAAAGTAGACCAATATCCCGATGCGGAGTTCCGTGTAATGGGTCCATTGCGCCTCAGTTTCTTGGCACTCAGCAAGTATTCCCGAAATTTGTTGCATAGGTCGATGTCAATTTCCTCAAAGGTACATTTGCCATGTACGAAGTTTCTGAAATGGAGATAGACGAACTCCCATTTCTGGTCATGCTTGCGGAGTTGTTTGCGATAATACTCCAAGAAATCGGCTTTGAGTTTGTACCTGTCGAAGAAATCATACCGTTCATTCACCACAGATTCAAACCTGCGGCAACGGATGGCTTCGGCTTTTTCGGTCATTACCTCGTTGAAGTTCTGTTCACGCTTGTTTCTCGGATTGGCATAGACGTAAATACCAAGCGACTCATGGCGGATAACTTTCATTGTCTCTTTGTCTCGATAACCCGGATAATAATCCAAGTAGAAAGACAGCATCCTGTTCTTTAAAGGACGTGTCCTTAATGTTACGGTTTTACACTCATGCATACTGATATATTTTTATGGTTATTATTAATTCGCTGGCAAAACTCTGTAATGTAACCATGCAGAAATCCTTCATCAGGGATTAATTTTGGAATAATTTACAGAAGTCTATAATTGGTTACTTACGGACACCCATTACCTTGTCAAACTCCACTTTCAGGAATCTGACGAACCGTCCGTTCTTCTCACGATTAATCTGATGGAATTGCAGAATACCGTAAACCGAATCACGGGATAGATTGAATTTCTCCATTGCCTCCTTGACGGTGTAGTATTCCGCCTTGCTCTCCTGTTCGGAACTTTTCGAGAGGTCGAAGTGGAGCTTGGAGTAGAATATCTGCCCATGCTCTTTCTTGGATGGAATGTTATTCCGATACACCTGCGAACGGATGGCGACACGTGTCATGCCGTACTTCTCCTGAATCTCTTCGGGCGTGTACCATTCGGTCAGGTCGGAATCCACCTCGTATTTGGCAAAGGCAGCATCGATATGTTTCTTGCTGTAATAGTTGAACTGGCGGATGCGCACTTTCGGGACTTTGTGCTGCCGTGTATAAGTCCACACCCATTTGGCGTTGACCTTATATTTATCGGCAATCTCTTCGGCAGTGTAATACTCGGTGATGTCGAAGTCCTCTTTGGGCATGATGCGCTCATAAGGTTTGGTTTTCATCATCAGTTCGATGTCCGCACGGCGGATGAGCGACTTCTTGCCGCTAATACGTGAAGCCCGAAGTTTCGATTCCTTTACCAATTTATATATGTACTGTCTGGTTACGCCCATTAACTTTGCTGCTTGGGCAAAAGAGAAGAAATCCTGCCCCTCGGCAGCTTGCCGAGGTTGCAATAATTCTTGCGACCGTTTCAACTGCCGCTTACGTTCCCGGATACGTTCCTTGTAGCCAAGATTGGAACATTGGTGGCTACAATAACAAGTCGTTGTCTTTTGAGCTATAAATGGTTTTCCACACCATTGGCAAATCTTTCTTACTTCCATATTTTCCTCCTTTATATCGGGGATAATTTCGCCTTATTTCTCCCGGATTTTGTCAACACATGTAAACCACTGTCAACACACGTCAACTAATGCGTCACTGTGACATTCGGGCTAACCGTGAATTTCTGTCGCGGTAGAAATATGTAGGAAAAATATGGATAAAAACCGTTACTTCCAAATACGGATTGGAAAGTGTTAAAATAGAAAAGTCGCTGATATACAGCGACTTTATTCTAAATGGTTATAGTTGGTTACGGCTGTTTCTAAGCCATCATTTGCCGATGCAAAAATGTTGGAATATATTATGTAATACCATATCATTTGTCACCTCTCCTGCAATATCACTCAAATGGAAAATACATTCCCGAATATCTTGTGACACGAAATCTCCGGAAAGATTATTTACCAAGCCTTCTTGTACTCGGTGGATAGCTTCTAATGCATTGTTTAATGCTTCATAGTGGCGGACATTGGTAACAATAACATCATTTTGAGTAATGGTAGGAAGATGTGCAGATGTTATTAGCATTTGTTGCAGTTCTTCGATATGTTCTCGTTTTTTAGCAGATATGACGATTGATTTTACATCGTCAGGGAAATTGGTAGGGATATCATTCTGTATATTAGCCACCAGATCGACTTTATTATAAACGAGGATGAGTTGTTTGGCTCTACAGCGGGGAAGAAGTTGGCTGGATAGTTGTGTGATTTGAGTTTGGGCATTTGTAGCATCAATCATCCAAAGAACGATTTCTGCTTGGTCCAACTTTTGGAAAGTACGTTCAATACCAAGACTTTCAATTGTGTCGTTGGTTTCACGAATACCTGCCGTATCAATGAAGCGGAAAGTAATTCCACCTATATTAACCGTATCCTCTATCACATCGCGTGTTGTACCATGAATATCGCTGACTATGGCTTTTTCTTCATTTAACAAGACATTAAGTAGGGTGGATTTTCCTGCATTTGTTTCGCCAATGATAGCTACCGGAACGCCATTCTTAATTGCGTTACCTACACTAAAAGAGTTCACTAAGCGAACAATGACTTTTTCAATGTTATCCGCTAACAGACAAAGTTCGGAGCGATCGGCAAATTCCAATTCCTCGTGATCACTAAAATCCAGTTCAAGCTCAATGAGTGAGGTGAAATGTAGTAACTGGTTGCGTAGAGTGGTAAGTTCTTTGCTGAAACCACCGCGCATTTGGCTCATGGCAAGACGATGAGTCGCTGCGGAAGATGAAGCGATAAGGTCGGCAACGGCTTCCGCTTGACTTAAATCCATTTTTCCATTAAGAAATGCACGTTGAGTGTATTCGCCCGGTTGGGCCATGCGGCAACCATTCTTAATCAATAGCTGTAGCACTTTTTGTAAAATGTAGGCTGAACCATGACATGTGATTTCTGTACTGTTTTCACCTGTATAGGAGTGAGGAGCACGAAACAAGCTGACAAGCACTTCATCTATAATTTCAGAACCTTCATGAATCCGTCCAAAAGTAAGCGTATAAGGTTTGCTCTCCTCCAACCTTTTATTGCTAATGGCAGGGGTAAAAATACGGGATGTGATTTCGATAGCTTCCGGTCCGGAAACTCGAATACATCCAATAGCCCCTCCCTGGGCAGTGGCTATGGCACAGATAGTATCTTGGTTCATGATTTTCAGTTTGTTTTTATTCGACAAAGATAACGGTTTATCATAAAAAAATGATGTAACTTCTTGGCTTTTATTGTAACTTTATATAAATCAATAACTTTAGATGAAGCATCTATATAGGCTGGCTATAACTTCTATTAGAAAAGTAATGATAGGGATGCAAAATAAGATGATTTTAATTTTTTGTAGATAGATGGTCTGTTTAAGAAATTTAAACTTCCTGAGCAGGATGGTGCATAGTGATAGAAAAGTGTGATTAGGCATCACAGCCTATGCCTGTTGTTGCCGTAATGGAACATTTATATTATACGGAACAACAATAGGACATAGCAAGCTGGATGTTATAAGATTATTGGAAAGCTTTAGATCGCGGTCTGAAAGAAACGGTCAAGGCTTTGCGTATAATCTTTTAAATTCGTTCGAGTACCTTAAGAATCAGGTGATCAATAGTGTTTTTATATCCTGTATTGGCTTCTTTTATTAATCGGTTGGCAATTACCATGCAGACCGTCATGGCTTTATGTCCCATTAGGCGGCTGAGGCCTGCCAATGCGGAACTCTCCATTTCAAAATTAGTGATTTTGTAGCCATTGTATTCGAATTTTTCGATTTTTTCATTTTGATATGGATCTGCTAATGGCACACGTAGCTCACGTCCTTGTGGACCAAAGAAACCACCGGCTGCAATGGTAACACCACGTACCATGTCATCTCCGGCTATGCGATCTATCAGCTCTGCATTTGCATCAATAACATAGGGAGCGGGAGCACACATATTGCCCGACCAGCCCATATGATTGAGGAAAGCACGTTCAAAAGGAAGGTCGCAAACAGAGTTACGTCCGGCATAGAAGTTCAGTAAGCCGTCGAAACCTATCGATTTGGCAGAACAAACGAAGGTCCCTACGGGGGTATAAGGCTGTAGGCCACCACAAGTGCCGATGCGTACCAGTTCTAATTGGCGCAGTTGTTTTTTTTCTTCCCGCGTTTGGAAATCAATATTGGCTAGCGCATCCAATTCATTCATGACAATATCAATATTGTCGCAACCAATACCGGTGGAGACAACGGTGATACGTTTGCCTTTATAAGTACCTGTAATTGTTTTGAATTCGCGACTCTCTACTTCACATTCTTTATTTTCGAAGTGGGAAGCAACCAGCGCTACCCGGCCGGGATCACCTACGAGGATTATTTTATCTGCCAGCCATTCGGGCTTTACATGCAAATGGAAAACGGAACCGTCTTCATTGATAATTAGTTCGGAAGATGCAAAATACTTTTTCATGTTACAGGATATTATGATTGTTTATAAATAGAAAACGTCGGTAACCGGTTTCTGTTCACCAGTTCCGACGTTTATATCAATCGCTTTACCGGTTATTTGCTTAATGGTTGGTTGGATATGCCTGTTGTCGGTTTGGCAATGTTTTCGCGCATCGAAGTATCGGCTTCGATGTTTTTCATGCGATAATAATCCATTATACCTAAATTACCATTACGGAATGCTTCTGCCATAGCCTTAGGAACTTCTGCTTCTGCTTCAATAACTTTGGCGCGTGCTTCCTGTGCTTTGGCTTTCATTTCCTGTTCACTGGCAACTGCCATGGCGCGACGTTCCTCAGCTTTGGCTTGAGCAATGTTCTTGTCTGCATTTGCTTGGTCTATTTGCAAAGCGGCACCAATGTTTTTGCCTATGTCAATGTCGGCAATATCGATAGATAGAATTTCAAAAGCGGTACCGGCATCCAATCCTTTGCGAAGTACCAATTTGGAAATAGAATCCGGATTTTCCAGAACAGATTTATGATTTTCGGAAGAACCGATAGATGATACGATACCTTCGCCAACACGAGCTAAAATAGTATCTTCTCCGGCACCACCCACCAATTGCCGGATATTGGCACGTACAGTTACACGAGCTTTGGCAATCAGCTGAATTCCATCTTTTGCCACAGCCGTAACAGGTGGGGTGTCAATAACTTTAGGGTTTACAGACATTTGAACAGCTTCGAACACATCACGTCCGGCAAGGTCAATGGCAGTAGCCATTTGGAAAGGCAATTCAATGTTGGCTTTGGAAGCAGATACCAAAGCATGCACCACTTTCTCAACGTGACCTCCTGCAAGGTAGTGTGCTTCTAATTCGTCACGTGTGATGTTGCTTAGACCGGCTTTATGTGCTTCAATCAAACCCGGCACAATGATGTAAGGCGGTACATTACGGATACGCATCAGAAATAGTTGGACCAGTGATATGTTTACCCCCGAAACTTTAGCGGATAACCATAGGAAAAACGGTACGTAATGGAAAAACAGTACTAGGAAAATAATACCACCTACAATAATGAAGGCAGTGAGATACATTGTGCTTGGATCCATGATTTTAGTTATTAGTTATTACTTATTACTTAATTAATTATTGGTGATTTATGATTTACTTTTTCTTCTCCACAAGTATTACTCCGTCTGTAATACGGTTTACTATAATAGGAGTTTTCTCATTCAGAAAACCATCTGTGGATTTGACTTCTACGATATCGCCGTTTATTTCAGCATATCCGATAAGAGCAAGGCGGGTCGTTGTAACACCTGTGTCGCCTATTTTCACTTTCTCTTCGGCGCTTCGGTCTATCTTTGAAGTAATATTCTTTTTCAAGGCTATCTTGTCTAAAGTTTTGGAACGCATAAACCATATCAGCGAGCCAACACAGGCTATGGCAGATACGGCAAGTGTGATGAAGCCTGCTGTTGTTCCTATATTGGTAAATGCATAATAATTGGCATAAATGATGCAACCGCCTGCCAGAAAACCGGCGATGCTGATACCCGGTACTATGAATAATTCCACTAAGAACAGTATAACTGCTGCTACGACTAATACTATGATAATGAAGATGTCCATAGTTTTTCTATTTAATGGTTTGTTTTTCTAATTTACGCACTTGGATAACAGATTGATCTATTTCCGTGGCCAATTGTTGTACACGTTTTTCCAAGTCAAGTATAGCTGGAGCCATTTGGGTTTTTTCGTTTTGATTGGCACGAGAATATTGGGTACGTATATTTTCCAGTTTACTCTGTTGCTGATGATAGCTTTCTTTCAATTGAAGATATTTTTTGAATTGTGCTTTTGCCTGTGGAGAACGGAAATCGGTCGCATAGTGATAGATATGCTGGTCATCAATCACAAATTCGAATTCATGGTGTTTCTTTATTTCCGGCTTTTCCTGCATCACTTTTTGTAACCGGCTTTGGGCATCAGCCACTAAGTTCTCATCTGTCCATGTATCCTTAATGGAATGAAGTTGGGCAAGTTTTATCAATTTGCCTTTATCCATGTTTTCATAGTTGTATACCTGTTTGGATGATGCCGGAATGAATACATATATGCAGACTTTATCCTCCGGCTGATAACGGTCTGATGCAAACCAGCCTAAGTTATTGAATTCGTCTATAACATACATATAATCGTTGTAGGGGGAGTTGAAAGGCATGCCTACATTCTCCGGAGCCAGATAGGTGTCTGTATTCATGTTATAGCGCGTTACAAAAATATCATAGTTTCCCATAGATGCAGGACCGTCTGCGGCATAATAAATAGTGATGCCGTCTGCCAACACATAAGGATAGTTGGCATTCATTGATTCATTGATACTGCCGGGAAGCATGTTGCCTTTGCCCCATTCATCCATCATCTTGTTGCGTGATAGGATGTTGAGTGTGCTGTCTTTCTGCAACTCGCTATAATAGATTTTATTTCCCAATTCTGTTTCGTACACAGTGCCACCCTTGCCATTGGAGTTTTTAAAGTAGGTGTCATACATAAAAAGTTTGCCGGATTCAGGGCTGATTTTGTATGCTTTGAGAAAATCTTTTTTGTCTACCACAAAACTGTCAATGAAGCAGACTTCCTCTACGCCTTTTAGCATACGGAGGTTTGCTTTACTTTTTTCCAACAGTTTTTCCGCTTCGGCTGTAGGGCGTCTTCTTTTGGTCAGTTCGGCAATATATTCTTCGAAAGTGTTGACTGCATCTTCAAATCGGTAGGTGGCATTATAGGCCTGTGCCAAATAAAGCTGCCCACCGGCAGCCCGACGTTTTACGGCTGTTTCTAAATACTTGATAGCTTCCTCCGCTTCCCCTGTGTTTAAACAGCACACGCCATACCACAGATTATAACTTCCGTTGTTAGGCTGTGATTTGACGAATTTTTTAAAAGCTGGTTTGGCTTGGTCATATTGGCCTTTCTCATAGAGCGCTTTAGCTTGTGTAAGGGTTTGCGCTGAAATATTCATTCCAAAGAAACCTAATAACAAAAGCAGTATATATTTTTTCTTCATATATGAAAATCTTTTTAATGAGTTCAAAAATACAAATTTATCGGGAATAAAGCGGTTTTCTGTGATTCTATTATGTTAATTCTTCTTTAAATGATTCTTTTCAACTACTTTTGCAGCCGATTTTTAAATGATTTTTATGGCACAATTTACAGAGGAAGAAAAGACTTTGCGGCGTATTGAAAAGCGGTTCGGTAAAGGAGTGGTGGAATATGGGCTTATAGAAGAGGGCGATCGGATTCTTATCGGACTTTCCGGAGGAAAAGATTCTCTGGCGCTGGTTGAATTGTTGGCGCGTCGTTCCCGGATTTTGAAGCCGAGATTTTCTGTTATTGCTGTTCATGTGGTAATGAAGAACATTCCTTATCAAAGTGATGTGGATTATCTCAGAAATTATACGGAGTCATGTGGGATACCTTTTGTTCTGTATGAAACGGAGTTTGATGCAAGTACGGACACTCGTAAGTCACCTTGTTTTTTATGTTCTTGGAATCGGCGGAAAGCTTTGTTTACTGTGGCAAAGGAGCAAAAGTGCAACAAGATAGCCTTGGGACATCATATGGATGACATTCTGGAGACCTTGCTGATGAACATTACTTATCAGGGTACATTCAGTTCAATGCCGCCGCGATTGGTAATGAAGAAGTTTGATATGACAATCATCCGGCCCATGTGTCTTGTGCATGAGGCGGATTTAATGGAACTGGCAGAGATAAGGGCATATCGGAAACAAGTGAAGAACTGCCCTTATGAATCGCAGTCAAGCCGGAGTGCGATGAAAAGAATTTTGCACCAACTGGAAGAAATGAATCCGGAAGCCCGATATAGCTTATGGGGGAGTATGAGTAATGTGCAGGAAGAGTTGTTGCCGAGGAAATTAAAATAAGATTAAAAAAGTTAGTAAGTAACCTCATTTAAGTAATCATTATATGAAAGCTTTTTATACTATTCTACTATTGATTGTATCCAATGTCTTTATGACATTTGCTTGGTACGGGCATTTGAAATTGCAGGAAATGAAAGTAATTTCCAATTGGCCACTTTATGCTGTAATTTTGTTTTCGTGGATGATAGCTTTGGCAGAGTATGCATTTCAGATTCCGGCAAATCGTATTGGTTTTATCGGTAATGGCGGTCCTTTTTCGTTAATGCAGTTAAAAGTTATTCAGGAAGTGGTGACACTTATTATTTTTACGATATTTACCACTGTTCTCTTTAAAGGAGAGTCTTTGCATTGGAATCATTTTGCGGCATTTGTCTGCTTGGTATTGGCGGTGTATTTTGTCTTTTATAAATAGAGGATTGGATTAGCGGATCTCTTTCCGCTAATCCAATCCTCTATACTATTATTTACCTGTGATATATTTGCTCATACCTTTCGTGTAGAACATTTGGAATTCTCCCTTGTCATCCGTATATATGAAACATGCGTCAAGATCGGGGTGAGCATTGGCAAAACGTTCGGCCTCTTCCAGTCCCATGACCATGAAAGCGGTAGCGTAGGCGTCGGCGCTCATGCAATCCCGGGCAATGACTGTTGCCGACAAGATGTTATGTTGTACAGGGTATCCTGTGCGTGGATCTATGGTGTGAGCGTATTTCTTTCCGTCTTTGTAGTAATAGTTCCGGTAATTGCCTGAAGTGGCGATGCCCATGTCGGTCACTTGCAATATGGTTTGTAACTCTTGATTTACGGCAAGTGAGTCATCTACCGGCTTGTTGATGCCGATGCGCCATAAACTTTTCTTCGGGTTTTCTCCGCGAACCACTACTTCACCGCCTATATCCACCATGAAGTTACCGATGCCTTTTTTTTCTAATAATTGTGCAATGACATCCACTGCGTAACCTTTGGCTACGGCGCTACATGAAAGCATGATGCGAGGGTCTTGTTTGATAACCTTCCCTTCGGCAGATAATGAAACTTTTGAATAACCTGTAATATCTAATAGGCTGTCTATCATAGCTGAATCAGGGAATGCACCTTTCTTGAATCCGAACCCCCAAGCATTGGCCAACGGAGCTACTGTAATGTCAAAGGCCCCTCCGGTCTCTTGGGATATTTCCATGCTGCGGCGGAATACGTTAATAAAGAATGTGTCGGGGATGATGTCTTCGTTTCGGTTGATACGCGTAATAGTGGCCGTATCGTTGAAAGGGGATAACGAACCGTCAAAACGTTTGAGCTCTGCTTCAATTTCGGACTTCAGATCGCTGTCATACTGGTAAGTTATGTTATATACTGTTCCAAAAATCAGCCCGCTGGCGGTTCGATAAGGGATGGCACGATTGTGTCGTGCGAGTATTCCGATAGTGCCTAATACAAGCAAGGCAACCCACAAAAAATTCCGTTGTACTTTCTTGTCCATAATATTTAATGCTAAGTTAATAACCCTCAAAAGGATAATCCTCCTCCGGCTTTCCTCTGTTCTCTATTGGGATTTGGGGCTTTCTATTCTTGATATCAACTGCAAAACAGGTGCTCTATCAATATCTTTGTGCCTATGATAATAAGGATGACGCCACCCCAGAGTTCCGCGCGTAATTTGCGGGCAATGCCACATCCGAAACGGATACCGAACATCAGTCCGACAAATGATAAGGCAAATGATACAAATCCTATGATGCCGATAGAAGGCAGTATGGATGAAAAACTGCGGACACCCAGAAATGCAAATGAAACACCGACTGCCAGCGCGTCGATACTGGTGGCTACCGCTAATGCCGAAACCACTTTTAGGCTGGTAGGGTCAAATTCATGTCTGCAATCTTCATCTTTGAAAGATTCCAAGACCATACGCCCTCCAAGAAAAGCCAGAATAGCAAAAGCTATCCAATGGTCTATGTTTTCAATGAGATGGCTGAAAAAACTGGCTCCTATCCAGCCAAGTAGCGGCATGAGTGCCTGAAAAAAACCGAAAGCCAGTGCCATTATCAGCATCGGACGCATCCGGACACGTTTCAATATAATACCGCTGGCAATAGATACTGCGAAACAATCCATTGCAAGTCCTATGGCAAGCAACCAGATTTCTAATCCTGTCATTGTTTTAGAATGGTAATTTATAGATTATTGTATAAGTGACCCCTGTGGTGTTTCCGTTGTATTTGCCATAACCCGGTACGTACCATGGGTCTCCATATTCGGCAACGGAAGAACTCAGACGGAATTTGAAGCGTAATGCCCAGCCCATATACAGGCTTTTCCACACATGTGCCCGTATGCCGACACAAAATTCCGCCCATTGCATTGAACCTTTCATTCCTTTATGGTCAAAAGGCAGGCTGCCTCCCCAGATACCGTCTATCAGGTTCGGATTGCCTAAGCTGCCGCCGTATTCAGGGTCGCTGACAGCCAATGATTCCACATCGTATTTGAAGCTGGTTGCTGCATAGCGCAGACCCACAAGTATCATGTGGCCATGTTTCTTGTTATAGAGTGCGTTATAATCCATGCCGATGCGAAAATAGGGAGCGCCGGTTTTATAATGTATTCCTTTGTCGCTCCAGGTATCTGTGTTGCCATAGCCGAATTCTACCGTTGGGAAAAAACGGTTTTTGAGGCTTACGTCAACCGCTACCTCGCTACTGAAAAAGTCACTTCCAAGCAGTTTGCCTCCGGGACCCCATAAATCTGCGCTGATGGAGATGCCGTTGTAGAGAGGGTAGTGCACCTCCTCCTTGGCATCCTTTTTTTCCGTTTTGGGCGGAGTGGTTGCCGGTGGGGCGGAGATATTACTGTTTTGTGCCTGCAATGGGAGAGACAGCAGTAAACAGAGTGCCAGACTAATAGAATAGTTTAAGATTTTCTGTACCATAAATTCCGGCTTCTTTATTTACAATGCGAATAGAATCAAGACTGTGACGGCTGTAATTGACATCTTTAATGCTCTGTTTCATTTGATAACCGCAGTCCATTGACAGGAAGTAAGGTGTATTGGTTTGATAAACAACGAGTGTATCTGTCAATGTTTTGCTGTAACGGAATACAAGTACGGTGGAGTCGGCGGTATATCTTAACGGAAGTGAGAGGTCATGCACTTTCTTCTGGTTGTTGATGATAATGGAATCCGTACCGAAAGCGGTGACAGTCAGCGAGTCCAACGTATCATTGGAAACAACTTCTGTTTCGGGGTCTAATGTGTAGAAGTAACACTGCATCATGGCTCGTGTGGCCATTGAGCAGTCCGCTTCTTCCGAACAAGATATTACTACGCTAAGGATAGGGAAGAGAAAGGCTCCGGTTATGATGAATTTGACTAATGCTTTCATGGTTAAATCATTTTCTCGATTTGATACTTGTTACGTTCCGGCGCATTGCGGGATATCAGTTCGCCGAGGAAACCTGCCACAAACAGTTGGGTTCCGATAATCATGGATGTTAATGACAGATAGAAATAAGGGGAGTCTGTCACAAGTCGGTATGGCATGCCTTGATTCATGTAATACAGTTTGCTGGCGCCGACAATAATTACGGCAATGAATCCGATGAAAAACATCAGCGATCCCAATATGCCGAAGAAGTGCATAGGCTTGATGCCGAAGGTGGAAAGGAACCAAAGGGAAATTAAATCCAGATAACCGTTAAAGAAACGGTTCCAGCCGCCGAATTTGGTTTTGCCGAATTTTCGTGCCTGATGATGCACCACTTTCTCGCCGATCTTCTTGAAACCGGCATTTTTGGCGAGGTAGGGTATGTAACGGTGCATTTCACCGTACACTTCTATGTTTTTTATCACCTCTTTGCGGTAGGCTTTCAGGCCGCAATTAAAGTCATGCAGGTTTTTTATGCCGGAAACCTTACGTGCGGTAGCGTTGAACAGCTTGGTCGGTATGGTTTTTGACAAGGGGTCATATCTTTTCTGCTTCCAGCCGGATACCAGGTCGTAGCCTTCTTCCGTAATCATGCGGTATAGTTCCGGAATTTCGTCGGGACTGTCCTGTAAGTCTGCGTCCATTGTAATCACGACATTTCCTTGCGCTTGGTCAAAACCGCAATAGAGTGCCGGCGACTTGCCATAATTACGGCGGAATTTTATTCCCCGTACTTTGTCCGAGCCGGCTTGCAGCTGCTCTATTATCTGCCAGGAGTGGTCGGTACTTCCGTCGTTAACGAAAATAATTTCATAAGAAAAGTTATGAGCTTTCATTACCCTCTCAATCCATGCAAACAATTCCGGAAGAGACTCTTCTTCATTATATAAAGGAATGACTACTGAAATATCCATTTGCTTATTTATGATTTTAACTATGTTACACTATGCCTGGTTTATCTGAAATTTGCCGTCGCTTGTCATTCTTTCTTGCGTCTCATTACGAATAAGGCGGTGGGAAGGGCCAGCAGCGAACCGCAAAACACGTTCCATGACACCAATTGCATGGTAATGTCTATGGGGGTGAGCGATTTCACATTGTCCAATGTCTCTTGAAATACATCGGTATAGGCTTCTATGCCGGGTACGCCGCTTTGTTTCAAGATATCAATTTGTGATTCGTAGGCATTGATGACAAATCCGTGGTCTATGAAACGGAAATAAATGTAATGTGCCATTGCCGTCAATAATGCGGCGAACATGTACATGAACACTGTGAATATCCATGCGTGCAGGAAACTGATGCTGCCGCCGCATGCTGTATTACGGTACATTCGTACGTAGTAATACCCCATAAACGGAACGCATATCGTAAGTCCCATAAAGAGGAAAGATAAAAACGGAGTTGTCAGGCCCAAAGGGAAAAGGATGAATTTTAAAATCCAATATCCGCCCAGATAGGTGCCGAACAACATTGCATATTGCATGTAACCTTTATTTTCTGCCATTTTTCTTAGAAATATGGCGCAAAGTTATAAATAATATTGGTTGTAGACCCTGTATTCTTGTTAAAGTTGAAAAAAGTTAGGGCAAGGTATTGCGGATTTAAAAATTTTATCTACCTTTGCACTCGCAAAACGGGTAAGTCCTATACGGCCAGCTCCCTTCGAATCCTCCAGGGCTTGATCGCAGCAAAGGTAGTTGGTTGTAGCGGCGCGATATAGCAAGCTTACCCACCCGCCTCTTTAGCTCAGTTGGCCAGAGCACGTGATTTGTAATCTCGGGGTCGTTGGTTCGAATCCGACAAGAGGCTCAAAAAGAAAAGAGATGTATCAGCCGATACATCTCTTTTCTTTTTTATATCTCATTGCTCACTATCCTTTTTTGATTCTTCTGTATCCATATATGGCGTTATTCCCCAGTTCCTCCTCGATGCGTAGCAGTTGGTTATATTTGGCCATGCGGTCCGAACGGCTCAAGGAACCGGTCTTGATTTGTCCGCTGTTGGTGGCTACGGCAATGTCGGCAATGGTGGAGTCTTCCGTTTCGCCCGAACGGTGTGAGGTAACGGTGGTGTATCCATGGCGGTGTGCCATTTCGATGGCATTCAGAGTCTCTGTCAGGGAGCCGATTTGGTTTACCTTGATGAGTATGGAGTTTGCGCATCCTTTTTCGATGCCCATGGCAAGAAAATCCACATTGGTGACAAACAGGTCGTCACCCACCAACTGGCAGCGGTTTCCGATGCGGTCGGTCAGTTTCTTCCAGCCTTCCCAGTCGTTTTCGCTCATTCCGTCCTCGATAGAGTCTATCGGATATTTGTTGATCAGTTCTTCCAGATAGTCCACCTGTTCGCTGGCTGTACGTTTTTTGCCTTTCTCACCTTCAAATTTGCCATAGTCGTAAATTCCGTCGTGATAGAATTCGGAAGAAGCGCAGTCCATGGCAATCATCACGTCTTTGCCCGGTTCGTAGCCGGCAGCTTTAATGGCGGCAATGATTGAGTCCAAAGCATCTTCTGTTCCTGCCAGGGCGGGAGCAAAGCCGCCTTCATCGCCGACGGCGGTGCTGAGGCCGCGGTCGTGCAGCACCTTCTTCAAGGCGTGGAACACTTCTGCACCCATGCGCAGGCCTTCACGAAAAGAAGTTGCCCCTACCGGGCGTATCATAAATTCCTGAAAAGCAATAGGGGCGTCACTGTGCGAACCGCCGTTGATGATGTTCATCATCGGAACAGGCATCACGTAGGTGTTTGTTCCGCCTATATAGCGATAGAGGGGGACGTCAAGATAGGCTGCGGCTGCTTTGGCTACGGCAAGTGAAACGCCCAGAATGGCATTGGCGCCCAGATTGGACTTGGTTTTTGTACCGTCCAGTGCCAGCATGGCATGGTCGATGCTCATTTGTTCAAGGGCCGACATACCGACCAGTTTGGGAGCGATGATGTTGTTGATGTTGTTGACAGCTTTCAGCACACCTTTGCCGCCGTAGCGTTTTTTGTCGCCGTCGCGCAGTTCCAAAGCCTCATGCTCGCCGGTGGATGCGCCGGAGGGTACGGAAGCCCGGCCGGTGAAGCCCGACTCCAAAATCACATCAACTTCCACAGTGGGGTTTCCTCTTGAATCGAGGATTTCACGTCCGATAATCTTTTCTATTTTCATCTTCTTTTGTTTTAAGTGTAAATTCTATGAACAATAACAAACGAAGGTGGAAAATGGTTCGGACTTTCCCTTATGGCTGTGATTTTAAAAAGTTCGCCCTACGATGCTTCCGCCCAATGCTGCGAATATGCCCAGCAGGATACTTAATAGAGTATATGTGGCGAACAGTCCGTAGAATCCTTGTTTCATCAGGATCAATCCGTCATTGGAGAATGTGGAAAAGGTGGTGAAGCCGCCGCACAATCCGGTGGTCAGCAATATGCGTACTTCCGTAGATAGGTTGAAACGTGCGGACAAGGCATAGAACAGCCCTATCAGAAAACTTCCGGTTATGTTGACGGCAAACGTGGCCCAGGGAAAGGAGTAGGGCACTATCCGTTCGTGAAGGGCCATTTGTACGCAATAGCGTAATAGGCTGCCGGTGCCGCCGCCCAGAAATACGGCTATCAGTATTTTAGTCATGATGCTTGTTTTTTTTTGAGTATGTTTCAGGTTGCAAAGGTAATGAAGGCAGGGGAATTTCAACCAATCTTCGGGTGGGTTTTATGGGGTGGATGGAGATTTACTAAAACGTTGGGGGAGATTTAGTAAATCATTGCCGGAGATTTAGTAAATCGTCGGAGGGGTTTGAGTAAGCAGATAAAGAGAGGGCCGGGCAGGCGGTGTATTCGTTGGGTGAATACAGCCGGATCCGGCTGTAAACCGAACCTGAGGGTTTAAGCGCTTAATTGTAGAGAGTATATCAGAGTCGGGCATTGATAATCTGTGATTTATCAGTCCGGATTGTAGAGATTGTCCCTGTTTCTTTCAAATTCCTTTCCCGCCTGATTTTTACTGTTGTAGAGATGCCTTTTTATTAACTGTTTGCTGTTTAGGCGTTTACACAAAATGGTCGTAGATGCCCTTTCCTTGCGTTTCCGTCATTCTCCCCCTAACTTTGCAACATCGGATTTGAGAAACAAATGCAGAACTGTTGAGGCCTCGCAGTGAACTTTCGCTTCTTGAAAAAGATAAAGGGCTCCGGCCTGTTACATTATTATATAATAACCTTTTAAAACATTAAAAATTATGGGACTTCAGTATGTAGTAGCTAAACGTGTATTCGGTTTCGACAAGGATAAAAATGTGAAGTATGTAGCCAAATCCGTAGGGTCAGGCGAGTTAGGCACTGATAAATTGTGTGCCAAAGTGAGCCGTATCCTCGGTATCCACAGGAAAACGGTGGATTTGGTGGCTGCCGGCCTTGTAGACATCATGTCGGAAGAAATAGAGGACGGAAAGACTGTCCGTTTAGGAGATTTCGGGCTTTTCCGCCCTTCTTTTGTGGGAAAATGCGCCGATACGCAAGAAGGGGTGACGGCAAGCAATATTGTGCGTAAGCGTATTCTCTTCTTTCCGGGAAAGGCCTTCAGTGCGATGCTGGACAAGATGAGCGTCACCCGGATGGCAATGCCCGATACGGATTATACCGACGGCAGCCAGGGCAATGAAGGCAAGCCTGAAAATCCGGATATATCCGGTGGAGGTGAAGAAGAGGATCCTTTGGGATAAAGCCGAATCCTCCGAACCGGTAAGAAGATGAAGATGAGAATGAAGGGCAGTGGTGTCCTTCATTCTTATGCAAACGTTTTCTGACAAATTATCCGGATTTTATGCGATTGCTTCCTATATAATTCCTTATCCTGCTTATATTTGTGGCACGATAACTAATTAAAATACCATAGCATGAGAAACATGAAGACTATTTTCACTAAACTGGCCTGCTTCCTGCTCGCCCTTTTCATGAGCGGCGCAGCAATGGCCGAGAGCATTACTTCGCCTGACGGCCAACTCCGATTGAACTTTTCGGTAAATCCCCAGGGTGAACCTGTTTACGAACTTTCCTACAAAGGAAAAGCGGTTATTAAGCCCTCGAAACTCGGTCTGGAACTGAAAAATGATCCGGGACTGATGAACGGATTTACTTTGGCCGGTACCGAAACCTCTACGTTTGATGAAACCTGGGAACCGGTGTGGGGTGAAGTAAAACAAATCCGTAACCACTATAATGAAATGGCCGTAACGCTGAATCAGAAGGCGCAGGACCGCAATATCATCATTCGTTTCCGCCTCTTTGACGACGGTCTCGGCTTCCGTTACGAGTTCCCTTTGCAGAAGAACTTGAACTACTTTGTTATCAAGGAAGAACGTACCCAATTTGCTATGGCGGGCGATCATAAGGCGTTTTGGATACCGGGCGACTACGATACGCAGGAGTATGACTACATGGAGTCCAAACTTTCCGAAATACGCGGATTGATGGAGGAAGCTGTCACAGGCAACGCCTCGCAGACACAATTCTCTCCGACAGGTGTGCAGACCTCCCTTCAGATGAAGACGGCAGACGGATTGTACATCAACCTGCATGAAGCAGCTTTGGTGGACTATTCTTGTATGCACCTGAACTTGGACGACAAGAACCTGGTTTTTGAGTCTTGGCTGACCCCCGATGCAGTGGGTGACAAAGGCTATATGCAGGCTCCCTGCAAGTCGCCATGGCGTACGGTTATTGTCAGCGATGACGCACGCGACATCCTTGCTTCCAAGCTGACTCTGAACCTGAATGAGCCTTGTGCCTATGAAGATGTTTCTTGGATTAAACCGGTGAAATATGTAGGCGTATGGTGGGAAATGATTGCCGGCAAAAGCACTTGGGCATATACGGACGAACTGCCCTCCGTCAAGCTGGGCGAAACGGACTATTCCAAGACAAAGCCCAACGGACGTCATGGCGCCAACAATGAAAATGTGAAGAGATATATCGACTTTGCGGCTGCCAACGGTTTCGACCAAGTGCTGGTGGAAGGTTGGAACGAAGGCTGGGAAGACTGGTTCGGACATTCCAAAGATTATGTTTTCGACTTTGTAACCCCATATCCCGATTTCGATGTAAAGATGCTGAACGCTTATGCCAAGAGCAAAGGTGTGAAGCTGATGATGCATCATGAAACATCTTCTTCCGTCCGCAATTACGAACGCCACATGGACAAAGCCTATCAGTTCATGGTGGATAATGGCTATAATGCAGTGAAAAGCGGCTATGTAGGCAATATCATTCCGCGCGGAGAACACCACTACGGACAGTGGATGAACAACCACTATCTCTATGCCGTGAAGAAAGCCGCCGATTATAAGATTTGTGTCAACGGCCACGAAGCCGTACGCCCCACAGGGCTGTGCCGCACCTACCCTAACCTGATTGGCAACGAATCGGCCCGCGGAACCGAATATGAAGCCTTTGGCGGTAGCAAGCCGTTCCACACCACATTGCTTCCCTTTAACCGTCTTATCGGTGGCCCGATGGACTACACTCCGGGCATTTTCGATACCAAACTGGATTTTATGGGCGATTTGCCTCATGGGCAGGTGCAGACTACGCTTGCCAAGCAGCTGGCTCTTTATGTCACCCTTTACAGCCCTTTGCAGATGGCTGCCGATTTGGTTGAGAACTACGAGAAGCATATGGATGCTTTCCAGTTCATCAAAGATGTTGCCGTAGATTGGGACGACAGCAGGTATATCGAAGCGGAACCGGGTGACTATATCACCGTAGCGCGCAAGGCGAAAGGTACCGATAACTGGTTTGTTGGCGGCATTACGGATGAAAATGCCCGTACTGCCAACTTTACTCTCGACTTCCTGACGCCGGGCAAGCAATATGTGGCTACTTTGTATGCCGATGGCAAAGATGCCGACTACAAAGAAAATCCCACTTCCTATCAAATAAAGAAAGGCATTGTGACCAATAAGACAAAGATGTCTGTCAAGGAGGCACGTAGCGGCGGTTTTGCTTTGAGCTTGATTGAGGCTGCTCCTGCCGATAAGAAAACTGTGAAGAAATGGAAATGATTAAGGTAAAAAGAGTTTCCGATTAGGCATTAGTTGGCTCCCTGCCGGATTTGAAGTCCGGCAGGGAGCTTTTTTATAAACTTCACTTATCCGTCCGAGGTGCTTACACCTTTGATTGCAAACTGAGTTATTCTTCTTGTTTGCTCTTCCTGCATCGGGCTTGCCTGCGAAAATAAGTTTTTTTAGAAATTGTATTGGCAGAATATGGCGCTAACAAAGAAACTTCTTTGTACCTTTGCACACGTTAATAAAATAACTAATAACACAAGGAACTTATGGGAGGTTTTTTCGGAACAGTCGCCAAAGCAAGTTGCGTGGCAGATCTGTTTTACGGTACGGATTATAATTCGCATTTAGGGACAAAACGTGGTGGCTTGGCTACTTACGATCAGGAAGAAGCGGTGTTTAAGCGCTCTATTCACAATCTGGAAAGTACCTATTTCCGAACGAAGTTTGAAGATGAATTGGATAAATTCAAAGGAAATTCCGGCATTGGAATCATCAGCGACACAGATCCTCAACCTCTCATCTTAAATTCCCACCTCGGTCGTTTTGCCATTGTAACGGTTGCCAAGATTGTGAATCTGCAAGAACTGGAAGCCCAACTTCTGGAACAAAATATGCACTTCGCCGAATTGAGCTCCGGCAAAACCAATCAGACAGAACTTATAGCCCTGCTCCTGATACAAGGCAGAAACTTTGTGGAGGGCATCGAAAATGTATATAAGCATATCAAGGGTTCGTGCTCCATGCTGCTGCTTACGGAAGACGGCATTATTGCCGCCCGCGACCATTGGGGGCGTACTCCGGTCGTTATTGGTAAGAAAGACGGAGCTTATGCCGCAACAAGCGAGTCGAGCAGTTTTCCGAACTTGGGTTACGAGATAGACCGCTATTTGGGACCGGGAGAGATTGTCCGTCTGCATGCCGATAGGGTGGAGCAAATGCGCAAGCCCAATGAAGGAATGCAGATATGTTCCTTCCTGTGGGTTTATTACGGTTTTCCTACTTCGTGCTATGAGGGCAAGAATGTGGAGGAAGTGCGCTTTTCCTCCGGTCTGAAAATGGGACAGACCGATACCTCGGAGGTGGATTGTACTTGTGGAATTCCTGACTCCGGTGTGGGCATGGCGCTGGGATATGCCGAAGGAAAAGGCGTTCCCTATCATCGGGCCATTTCGAAATACACGCCTACATGGCCTCGCAGCTTTACTCCCAGCAGGCAGGAGTTGCGCTCACTGGTGGCGAAGATGAAGCTCATCCCTAATAGGGCTATGCTGGAAGGTAAGCGCTTGCTGTTCTGTGACGATTCCATTGTGCGTGGAACCCAGTTGCGCGATAATGTAAAGGTGCTTTACGAGTATGGAGCCAAAGAAGTCCACATACGCATCGCTTGTCCACCGTTGATATACAGTTGTCCGTTTGTAGGTTTCACTGCATCCAAAGGCGATTTGGAATTAATAACCCGTCGTGTCATCAAGGAACTGGAAGGGGATGAAAATAAGAATCTTGAGAAGTATGCCACTACCGGTTCGCCGGAGTATGAGAGAATGGTAGAGGTTATTCGCGAACGTTTCGGGCTTTCTTCCCTAAAATTCAATACTTTGGAAACATTGGTGGAAGCCATCGGACTTCCTAAGTGTAAACTGTGCACCCATTGTTTTGACGGTAGCAGTCATTTCTGATTGACAAATTGCTGCTGAAGAATAAAAAAGAGGCGTGAATTGCTTGGCAGTTCACGCCCCTTTTTTTAACTTTACGGCAGTAAAATAGTGATTAGGGTTTAGTGATAAGTGATTAATGCCGTTCGGATAAAGAAGGAGGGCGCGGTTGTTGTCTACTGACCGTTAATCGTTCATCACTAATCGCTAACCCCTAATCATTAATCACTAACAGCTAATCACTATCATCATGACTTTAGTAGAACGTTTTTTAAAGTATGTAAGTTTCGATACGCAATCGAATGAGGAGAGTGGGGTAACACCGAGTACTTCAGGGCAAATGGTGTTTGCTAAATATCTGAAGAAAGAATTGGAGGCTTTGGGCTTGGAAGAGATCACGCTGGATGAGAACGGTTATCTGTTCGCCACCCTTCCTGCCAATACAGATAAGTCTGTACCTGTCGTGGGGTTCATTGCCCACATGGATACAAGCCCCGATATGAGTGGTAAGGATGTCTCCCCGCGTATTGTGGAGAATTACGATGGCAAGGATATTGTTCTTTGCGAAGAGGGGAAAGTGGTCCTTTCGCCTGCCCAATTTCCCGAACTGCTCGACCACAAAGGGGAAGACCTGATTGTCACCAACGGAAAGACCTTGCTGGGTGCTGACGATAAAGCCGGCATTGCCGAGATTGTTTCGGCGATGGTATATCTGAAAGAGCATCCTGAAATCAAGCATGGCAAAATCCGTATCGGTTTTAATCCCGATGAGGAAATCGGTTTGGGAGCGCATAAGTTCAATGTTGAGCAATTCGGTTGTGAATGGGCCTATACTATGGATGGCGGTGAAGTGGGTGAGTTGGAGTTTGAGAACTTCAATGCTGCTTCTGCCAAGATTGTTTTCAAAGGGCGCAATGTGCATCCCGGATATGCCAAACATAAGATGATAAACTCTATCCGCGTGGCCAACCGGTTTATGTCTATGCTCCCCAGTCACGAAACACCGGAGCATACCGAGGGATATGAGGGGTTCTATCATCTCATCGGCATTACGGGGGAAGTGGAGAAAACCACTGTTGCTTACATCATTCGCGACCACGACCGGAGTCGTTTTGAAAGCCGCAAAAAGGAATTTGAACATCTTGTCCGTAAGATTAATGCGGAATATGGCGAAGGTACAGCCGTACTCGAACTGCACGACCAGTATTATAACATGCGCGAGAAGATTGAACCGGTAATGCATATCATCGACACCGCCTTCAAAGCAATGGAAGCAGCCGGCGTGAAACCGCGTGTAAAAGCCATTCGTGGCGGTACGGACGGTGCGCAGCTGTCATTTAAGGGGCTGCCTTGTCCCAATATATTTGCCGGTGGCCTGAATTTCCATGGACGTTACGAATTCGTTCCTGTTCAGAGCATGGAGAAGGCTATGAAGGTTATTGTCAAAATAGCTGAACTTGTTGCTGCCGATAAATAAATCTTATTTTTTAACTCATAAATCACTGACTTCTACCATGAAAACCACTCCGTTTACAGAAACACATATCTCGCTGGGGGCTAAGATGCACGAATTTGCGGGATACAATATGCCTATTGAATATTCCGGCATCATCGATGAACATCTCACTGTTTGTCAAGGTGTCGGTGTGTTCGATGTCTCCCACATGGGAGAGTTTTGGGTGAAAGGTCCGCATGCATTGGACTTTTTGCAGAAAGTGACTTCTAATAATGTGGCGGCGCTTACTCCCGGTAAGGTGCAATACACCTGTTTTCCAAACGAGGATGGAGGCATTGTGGACGACCTGCTTGTTTATCAGTATGAACCCGAGAAATACTTGTTGGTTGTCAATGCTTCCAACATAGAGAAGGACTGGAACTGGTGTGTGGCCCATAATACGGAGGGAGCTGAACTCGAAAATGCATCCGACCGCATGGCGCAGCTCGCAGTGCAAGGGCCGAAAGCTGTTGAGGCGTTGCAGAAGTTGACGCCTATCAATCTTTCCGAGCTTCCGTACTATACTTTTACGCATGGTGAGTTTGCAGGAGAACCGGATGTCATTATTTCCAATACCGGCTATACCGGTGCGGGTGGTTTTGAACTTTATTTTTATCCGGAAGTAGCCATGAAGATATGGAATGCTGTGTTTGAAGCAGGTGCTGAGTTTGGTATCAAGCCTATCGGCTTGGGAGCTCGTGATACGCTTCGTCTTGAAATGGGATTCTGCTTGTATGGAAATGATCTGGATGATACGACCTCGCCTATCGAAGCCGGATTGGGGTGGATTACCAAATTTGTAGAGGGTAAGAACTTCATCAATCGTCCGATGCTGGAGAAGCAGAAAACGGAAGGTACGGTACGTAAGCTGGTAGGCTTTGAGATGATAGACCGCGGTATCCCCCGTCATGGTTACGAATTGCAGAGCATGGAGGGCGCCCCCATTGGCGTGGTTACTTCGGGCACGATGTCACCCACGCGTAAGGTTGGTATAGGAATGGGGTATGTAAAGCCTGAATATAGTAAGATAGGTACGGAAATTTTTATTGACATGCGCGGACGCAAGCTGAAAGCAGTGGTGGTTAAGCCGCCGTTCCGTAAAGGCTGATAAAGAAGTAACAAAAAAAGGGAATCTGATATAGATTCCCTTTTTTCTGCTTTAAAAAAACAGATTATTTCTTGCGATTACCGTAACGGCTCATGAACTTATCAACACGACCGGCTGTGTCAACCAACTTAGACTTACCTGTATAGAACGGGTGAGAAGTGCTGGAGATTTCCAGTTTTACCAACGGATAAGTTTCGCCTTCGAACTCGATAGTCTCTTTGGTATTTACTGTAGAACGAGACAAGAACACGTCACCGTTTGACATATCTTTAAATACTACCGGACGGTAATTTTCAGGATGAATACCTTTTTTCATTTCGATATTTGTTTTTTAATTTATATTCTGTTACTATTTTGGTAATAAATAGTGTAATGGTCTTTTTCAGAGCGCAAAGATAATGCTTTTCTATGAAATGAAAAAGGTTTTTGAAAAAAAAATCAGGAAGTTACCCGGAACTTCCTGATTTAAAAAGAGAGAGTCTTTTTATTCAAAGGTTATAGTCGCTTTGAACTCTTCCCCATGCTCTTTTGCATTAACTTGCAGGGTTTTCGGATAATCACCTTCGAATGTATAAGCAAAAGTAAAGAAACCATTGCTATTGTCTTTGTTCAGGTTTTCCGGCAGTTTACCTAAGATGCCTGTCATTGCGGCAAGCCAGTCTCCGAAATCGAACATATCAAAAATATCGGGTGAATAGGTGGGGATTAAAAATCCGCCTTTGTTTTTTTCGGCGGTATAAGTATAAGCGGATGAATGAGTGTCATAGGCGCCCGGAGCCAAAGCCTTGTCGTTGTCATCAAATTTGTTGTCCTGATTATGGTCGTGCACATATACAGTATTGCCTTCGTTGTCTTGATAAGACTTGTCGGTACAGATATGCTTGGAACCACTAATGGTAGATGTGACATTGCCGTTCTCCCATACTGCATTGCAATAAGCGGTCATTTCTCCTCCTTCATATCGGCGTACGGAAATGAGCTGGCGGGCATTGTTGTAAGTGTAACGTTGCGTAATGATGGCTTTGCCTATCTTGACTTGAAGATCGGTTGCAAGTCCGGCAGTATTGAGAGTATAGGTACATGCAATATTGCCTGTTGCTTCCAACTCTTCTCCGGGGAGATCAAAACTGATTTTCTGGTTTTCGTATTTAATGGACAGTTCTTGTGTCTTGCCGTCAATATCCACAGATAACTTGACCAACCTGTTCTTGTCATCATAGGTAAAGGTGTAGTTCATAACCCCTTCATCTCCAAAGTCGGGGGTATATGTTTTAAGACGTTTCCCTGTCCGGGTCGGCGGAGTTTCGATCTTTTGCTCGGTGGTAGTTACGGTAAACGGATCTTTGCCGGTAGGAGTAATGGTAATCTCACTTTCCGTTTGCTTAATGTCCTTGATTTCGATTTTTCCGAAATCGGTTAAAGACAGAATACGCAAATCATCGGATACCGTATAGGTTCCTTATATTATATAAATGCCGTTCGCTTCTTTGGAACGCGTTGCGATTTTTGTTTTTGTAAGTAGGGAATAGTATTTTTCTTCGTTGAGTTCCAAAGAAATGTAGTCGGAGGTTTCAGGAAATGTCCATGTTTTGGCTACGGCTTTTATCAAATCGGCTTCGGTTGCCGGATAGGTGGCGTCAGGTTCGTTTGTAGCTGCATCCTGTGTTACTGCCAGCATTATGCTTTTTGCACTTCCTGCAGAAATAGTAATGGTAGCCGGTGCGGGGGATGTTTCAGTCGTATTAGGATCTGCTTTTACGATTAATTTGTTTTTGTCTTGTGTTACTTTACACCAGTTTTGATTGGAAATTGCAGTCCAGCTGTCTTGGTTGGTCGTAACATTAATTTCATGCGATTCAGTAGCTGCGGCTGTGAAGTGCAGCGCAGTAGCGGGATCAATCGAGAGAGTGGGAGCCGGGATGGGAGGAGCGTTGTCATCGCCGCAGGAGGTCATGATACACATTAATAGCATGTTCATGTAGAAAACTTTGTTTTTCATAATGTAGATTTTGTTTGTAAGTTTATAAATTAGGGAGCATCTTTTTTATGGTATTTTACAAATTTAATATATTTTTGCATTAAACACAAGCAAAAAGCCGTTTTTTTTATCGAATGTGTTGATAGATGGATATCTTTGCGGAATAATTGTATAAACTAATATGAGGAAAGTTACTTTTTTATTTTCTTTTTGTTTCTGCGTTATAGTGGCGGTAGCCCAGAACACAGAACGTAAGCTGTATAGTATAGCTTTTTATAATCTTGAGAATTTGTTTGATACCATTCATGATGCAGGTAAGAACGATCATGATTTTTTGCCTGATGGCAGTTATCAGTGGACAGCGAAGAAATACGAATCTAAACTGCATAATTTGTCGATGGTGCTGGGTTCGTTGTCGCGAAATCTGGTTCCCGAAGGTCCGGCTGTTATTGGTGTGGCAGAAGTGGAGAACCGCAGGGTGCTGACGGATCTCGTCAGTCAGCCGGCCATTTCCAATTATAAGTTTATTCATTATGAAGGACCTGACAAACGAGGCATCGACTGTGCGTTGCTGTATGATCCGCAGCAGTTCACCGTTACAAATTCCAAGTTGATACTCTCCACCCCGTTTGAAGGGGATACGGTGCACCTGACGCGTGGATTTCTGATTGTAGACGGTCGGTTGGCTGATGAGCGTGTGTGTGTCATCGTAAATCATTGGCCTTCTCGTGGTGCAAAATCACCGGTGCGCGTGCATGCTGCCAAGCAGGTGAAAGTACTTACAGACTCTTTGCTGCGTGAAGATAAGAAGTTGAAACTTTTTGTTATGGGGGATATGAACGATGACCCTATGGATGAAAGCATGCAGACTTTGGGAGCGCGCAAGTACATCTCGGGAATGAAAGCAAAACAGTTCTATAATCCTTGGTGGAAAACGCTGGAGGATAAGGGAGTGGGAACCTTGCTTTATCGGGGCAAATGGAATTTGTTCGATCAGATTGTGCTGTCAAGACCATTGGTGAAAACAAAAAAAGGGCTGCGTTATGACCATAATGAAGTCTTTATCCGCGATTATCTGATCCAGCAGGATGGTAAATACAAAGGCTCACCTTTACGTACTCATGGCGGACGTGTGTGGCTGAACGGTTATAGCGATCACTTGCCTACGATTATCTATTTGAAAAAATAATATATAATAATGTGTAAATAGGGGGCCGGAAAGTAAACTTGCTTTCCGGCTTTTTTGTTTATGAGGTTGAGAACGCAAAAGGCAGTAACGGGCAGACAGATGCAAAAGCATTGTAATATGGAGATTACAATATTCTGTTAATTCAAGCCAATAGCTTTAAAATAGAATAGATTTGATAGATAAATAGAGATATTTTATTCTTCTCTCGTTCTTCTTTTTAAAGGATAATGCTTACTTTTGCGTAGAATTTTAATTCACTAACAATAAACTTTAAACAAAATGGTTAATTACAAAGATTTAGGCCTTGTAAACACAAGAGAAATGTTTGCTCGCGCTATCAAGGGTGGATATGCGATCCCTGCATTCAACTTCAATAACATGGAACAGATGCAGGCTATCATCAAGGCTGCAGTTGAGACTAAGTCTCCGGTTATCCTTCAGGTTTCTAAGGGCGCTCGTCAGTATGCTAACGCTACTTTGTTGCGTTATATGGCTCAGGGTGCTGTGGAATATGCTAAGGAACTGGGCTGCAAACATCCTGAAATTGTTCTTCACCTTGACCATGGAGATACTTTCGAAACTTGCAAAAGCTGTATTGACTCAGGTTTCTCCTCAGTAATGATTGACGGTTCACATCTTCCATATGAAGAAAATGTTGCTTTGACAAAGAAGGTTGTTGAGTATGCTCACCAATTCGATGTTGCAGTAGAAGGCGAACTTGGCGTATTGGCTGGTGTAGAGGATGAAGTATCTGCAGAGCACCACACATATACTAACCCCGAAGAAGTTATTGACTTTGCTACCCGTACAGGTTGCGATTCTTTGGCTATTTCTATCGGTACTTCTCATGGTGCATACAAATTTAAACCTGAACAATGCCACATAGATCCTGCGACAGGCCGTCTGGTTCCTCCTCCTTTGGAATTTGCTGTATTGGATGCTGTGATGGAGAAACTCCCGGGATTCCCTATCGTACTTCATGGTTCTTCTTCAGTACCTCAGGAAGAAGTTGACACAATCAACCAATTCGGTGGTAAGCTGGAAGCTGCTATCGGTATTCCGGAAGATCAGTTGCGTAAAGCTGCTAAGTCTGCTGTTTGTAAAATCAATATCGACTCAGACTCTCGTTTGGCTATGACTGCTGCTGTTCGTAAGGTATTTGCTGAAAAACCGGCTGAATTCGACCCGCGTAAATACTTGGGCCCGGCTCGTGACAATATGGAAAAACTTTACAAGCACAAAATCATCAACGTGCTTGGCTCGGAAAACAAATTGGCTCAATTGGACTAATAGCGTTATCTGATTATAAAAATAGCCCTTGCAATATTTTCCATTGCAAGGGCTACTTTTTTAGGGGGAAGGAGTGTAATCTCAATCTTACAACTCAATAACCAATGATTCACGCGGCTGCATTTTCAATTCTTTACCGAAGATGATGGCTTTTCCAGTCAGGATATCTTTACCCTGCTGTTTTTCTTTCAGTATTTCTTTATAGAACTTTAAAGGAACAACGGTCTCTGCATTCGTGCCATTCAGCATCACAAATACGGTTTTACCTTCGTGCTGGCGGGCGTAGGCATATACGCCATTCTGTACCATAAATTGGGTCATGCTGCCTTTAGCAATCACATCGTTGCCTTTACGCCAGTTCAGTATGGTTTTATAAAAGTTGTAACAGTCGTTTTGAATTGCACTGCGGCCTTTGGCTGTAAGTGCTGTCTCTTGGTCATCGGCCCAGCCACCAGGGAAATCCTTACGGACGTAACCGTCGCTTTTATTCTTTACCCCGTTCATCATAATTTCCGTTCCGTAATATAATTGTGGAATACGTCGGGTTGTGAGCAATAGAGTAGAGGCCTGCTTCAACATTGGGAGATTATCGCCTTCACCTAAGAAGCGGTCAGTATCATGGTTCTCAATAAAAGCAAGCACTGATTCCGGATTCGGATATAGAAAATCATATACGAAGCTATTATATACTCGGTCAAGCCCTTTAAACCAAGTTTCCGTTTCTTCTGTTTTAGCAATATTTATTTTGTCGAAGAAACTAAAATCCATTACTGTTTTCAGATTACTGTTTTTAGGAGCGGACAATTTGGAGTCTTTTTGCCACCAGGCAGTGTATGCCGGTTCGGTAACCCATGTTTCACCTACGGTGTTGTAGTTGGGATATTCTTCATTCAGTTCTTTCATCCAATTGCTCATGGCATCATAGTCGGCGTACGGATAAGTATCCATACGGATCCCGTCTATGTTGGCATATTCGATCCACCAGAAACTGTTCTGGACGAGGTAGCGGTAAACATGCGGATTTTTTTGATTGAGATCGGGCATGGCAGTTACGAACCAGCCATCGTTCATCTGGCTAAAATCATACTTCGATGCGTACGGATCTACATGAGGAGTCAGCTTGAAGGAAGTCTGTACGAAGTTCTTCTCATGGTCGGGGTTGTTGAACCAGTCTTTGCAAGGCATATCCTTTATCCACACATGTTCTACGCCACAGTGGTTGAAAATCATATCCATTACGATTTTGATGCCGCGCGCATGAGACTTTTCTATGAGTTGCTTATATTCTTCATTGGTTCCGAAACGGGGGTCTACTTTATAATAATCGGTAGTGGCATAGCCATGATAAGAACCTCCCGTCATGTTGTTTTCCAATACCGGAGTAAACCATAAGGCTGTCACACCCAAATCCGAGAAATAGTCTAAGTGTTGTTCAATACCGGCGAGATCACCGCCATGGCGGGCATTCGGATCGTTGCGATCTACTTTATATTCCGCCATACCCGCTATCTGGTCATTATCAGGATTGCCATTGGCAAAACGGTCGGGCATTAACAGGTAAAGGGCATCAGACGCGTCGAAGCCTTTATGTTCGCATCCTTTCTTGGTACGTGCTTTTAACTCATACGATTTAACGAGCTTTTTCTTGCCTTGTGTAAAGGTAAGTGTCATCTTGCCCGGCTTCACTTCTTTATCCAGTTTTAGATAGACCAGCAGATAATTGTTACTTTCCAACTTGACAGTACTGTTTAGTGACACACCGGGATAGTCGACGGATACCGCTGCATTGCCAATGTCTTCACCATACACCATCAGCTGAAGCTCCGGATTTTGCATTCCGGTATACCAAAACGGTGGTTCGATTTTGTTTACATTCATAGCTGCATACATACTGAGGGATAGTAGGAGCGCCCCCAAAATGGAGAATACTTTTTTCATGATATTAGCTTTTCATTGTTTTCAGCGCTAATTTAAAACAAATAGCGGAGAAAGCTTATGCTCCTCCGCTATTATTCAGTATGTATGTTATGCAAACGTTTTCAGGCTACATCAAGAATCCCAACAGAATACCGGCTGCTACTGCAGAACCGATAACACCTGCTACGTTCGGACCCATAGCATGCATCAGCAGATAGTTGGTCGGATCGTATTCCAGACCTATTACCTGAGAAATACGTGCGGAGTCGGGCACTGCAGATACGCCTGCATTACCAATCAGTGGATTGATCTTGTTGCCTTTCTTCAGGAAAATATTGAATATCTTCACAAAGATTACGCCAGATGCAGTGGCAATAATAAATGACAATGCTCCAAGACCAAAGATTAGAATTGAATCGAGTGTCAGGAACTCGGAGGCTTGAGTAGAAGCACCCACTGTCAAACCGAGCAGGATTGTAATGGTATCGATTAGCGGCCCACTGGCTGTATTGGCCAAACGACGTGTTACACCACTTTCTTTCAATAGGTTACCAAAGAACAGCATGCCCAGCAGAGGCAAACCGGACGGAACGAGGAAACAAGTAAGTAGCAGACCTACTATCGGGAACATTACTTTTTCCGTATGAGAAACAACACGTGGAGGTTTCATACGGATAAGACGTTCGTGTTTGGTTGTCAGCAGACGCATAATGGGCGGTTGGATCACCGGTACTAATGCCATATAAGAATATGCTGATACAGCAATAGCACCCATTAAGTTCGGAGCCAGTTTAGATGACAAGAAGATAGCCGTCGGACCGTCAGCACCACCGATAATACCGATGGCACCTGCTTGCATAGGATCAAAGCCGATGGCAAGTGCGAGCATATAGGCACCAAAGATACCGAACTGTGCAGCTGCACCGACCAACATCAGTTTGGGGTTGGAAATCAAGGCGGAGAAGTCTGTCATGGCACCGATGCCCAAAAAAATGAGCGGTGGGTACCATCCGGAGGTCACTCCCTGATATAGGATGTTAAGTACAGAACCCTCTTCATAGATACCGACTTTCAATCCGGCCTCCATGTTGAAAGGAATATTACCGATCAGCATACCGAAACCGATAGGAATCAGTAACATCGGCTCAAATTCCTTGGCTACAGCCAAGTATATGAAGAATAAACCTACCAAAATCATTACCACATGTCCTACCGTTGCATTGGCAAAACCTGTATAAGTCCAGAAGTCGGCAAGGTTATTTCCTAAAAATGTGATAAATTCTCCCATATTATTCAATAATTACAAGGTCAGTACCTTCGAGTACGGATTCTCCTTTACTAACATTAATAGCGGTAATCTTACCGTCTTTGTCGGCATTGATGTTGTTTTCCATTTTCATGGCTTCCAAGATAATGACAACCTGTCCTTTCTTCACTGTATCGCCAACATTGACTTTGATGTCAAGAATAACACCGGGGAGCGGAGATTTCACTCCAGATTTACCGCTTGAAGCGGCGGCAGGTTTTACAACCGGAGCGGTCGGGGCTGCCGGAGCTGTGGTAACAGGACGCGCCACTGGCTTGACAACAACTTTCGGGGCTTTCTCCATTTCAACATTATAAGGAGTACCGTTCACTTCTACGTGGGCGATATTATCTTCAATATCTCCAATGGTAACTTTGTATACGTTACCGTTGATCTTATATTTATATTCTTTCATCGTTTTATTTTTATTAAAGGTGACTTTACTTTCTCTGAGGAGTTTCACGCAGCGTGTAAATCTTTGAACTCCATGGCGAATAACTGCGTTTCACACGTGTAATGGTAAGTACGGTGTCTTCCACATCGTGTACATCACTTTGGAATTCGTGCATAGCCATGGAAATGGCGGCGAACACTTCTCCCGGAGCCTGCCCCAGTTGCTTTTCTTTTGCTTCTTTTTTGTCGGTGATGCCTTTGACCCGCATAGCATTGCGCTTGCTGAGGTTGACAGATATCTTACCTACAATTTTGAAAGAAATATAAAGAAGAATCAATCCGCTGAACACTACGCTCATGGCAGAAATTGCCATACCGATACCTGCGCTGTCATGTTCTTCAAACTTTTCCATTTTGGCATTGCTGTTAATGGTCTTGTTGTTGGTGCTCGGAGTAACGTATTGATCTTCACTTCCGCCTTTTACTTCCCATTCCTGGCCGGCATCACTGATGCGTGCATAAGATTGGTTTGCCTTTAATATGCCGGCAGGCACGACAATCTGGTCAAGCAGTTTTTTACCGGAGTCGTATAAACCGATCCAATTGGCATTTAGATTGTCTAACTTGAAGTTGGTATGGAAAGTACCGCGATTAGGCTCGCCATCCGCCCAAAACAGTGCATGCTGACGGGGTTTTACTAAAGTCAGCACATCGCCTTTGGGGATGAAATAGGTAGCGGTATCTCCCGGCTGGCTGCTGAATTTCAGATAGCAACCTGCAAGGTCGGCGCTGCCATATGACTTATTGAATATTTCAATCCATGCGCTATGTACACCGTAGTCATCTTGAAAGTTGCTTTCGTTGTTGATAAGCACTTCATTCAGCAACAGTTTAGAGTTTGTCTCCCTTTCTCCGCAGGAAGAACAGAACCCCAGCACCAGCATCAATGAAAGGAATATTCCGATTTTTGTTTTATTCATAAATTTGAGTTTTAGTTTTTTAATTCTCAACTTTCAATTCTCAATTTTTAAAGAGGAATATTACCATGCTTTTTCGCCGGATTGGACAATTTCTTGGTTTGCAGTTGTTGCAGGGCGCGGATAATGCGGAAGCGTGTATTACGCGGTTCGATAACATCATCAATATAGCCATACTTGGCTGCATTGTAAGGATTAGCAAATAATTTGGTATATTCAGCTTCTTTTTCAGCCAAGAATTGAGCGGGATTCTCTTGCTCTTTGGCTTCACGAGCATACAGAACTTCGACAGCTCCTGCGCCACCCATTACGGCGATTTCGGCAGTAGGCCATGCATAGTTCATGTCGCCGCGAAGTTGCTTACAACTCATTACGATGTGTGAACCTCCGTAAGACTTACGCAGAGTGATGGTAACTTTGGGCACAGTAGCTTCACCGTAAGCATACAGCAATTTAGCGCCATGCAGGATAACGCCGTTGTATTCCTGACCTGTTCCGGGAAGGAAGCCCGGTACGTCTACCAAAGATACGATAGGAATATTGAAAGCATCGCAGAAGCGAACAAAACGTGCACCCTTGCGGGAAGCGTTGCTGTCGAGTACGCCTGCCAGATATTTAGGCTGGTTGGCTACGATACCCACTGATTGTCCGTTGAAACGGGCAAAACCGATGATGATATTTTTGGAATAATCTTTCTGGATTTCAAGGAATTCGCCGTTATCAACGATAGCACCGATAACTTCATACATATCGTACGGTTTATTCGGATTGTCAGGAATTATCTCGTTCAAGGAGTCCTCCAAACGGTCAATAGGATCTGTGCAATCTGTGTAAGGAGCTTCTTCCAAATTGTTCTGAGGAATATAACTCAAGAGCTTGCGGATTAAAGCTAACCCTTCTTCTTCTGTTTGGGCTGTGAAATGAGTTACACCGGATTTGGTGGAGTGCACACTTGCGCCGCCCAGATTTTCCTGACTAACATCTTCACCGGTCACTGTCTTCACAACTTTAGGTCCGGTAAGGAACATATAAGAAGTTCCTTCCATCATCAGCGTAAAGTCAGTCAGGGCAGGAGAATATACGGCGCCACCGGCACAAGGACCAAAGATTCCGGAAATCTGAGGGATAACGCCGGAAGCGAGAATATTACGTTGGAAAATTTCCGCATAACCTGCCAAAGCGTTGATACCTTCTTGAATACGTGCACCACCTGAGTCATTGATACCGATACAGGGAGCTCCCATTTTCATTGCCTGATCCATGATCTTGCAAATCTTCAGAGACATAGTTTCTGACAAAGAACCGGCAGAAACTGTGAAATCTTGTGCAAAGATATAAACCAAACGCCCTTCGATAGTACCGCAGCCCGTTACTACACCGTCACCGGGATAGTGCTTCTTTTCCATACCGAAGTTTGTGCATCTGTGTTCAACGAACATATCCATTTCTTCGAAACTTCCTTCATCGAGTAACATAGCTATACGCTCGCGAGCTGTATATTTGCCTTTCTCATGTTGCTTTGCAATCGCTTTTTCACCACCACCAAGGCGCGCAGCTGTACGGCGGTCGATAAGCTCTTTAATTTTCTCAAGTTGATTACTCATGTTCTTTATTTATGATTTATGATTTCGGAATTATTATTTCACGGGTTTCTGATTTATGCAGTATAAATCTTACTCTCCTTTTTCACAAAGCTCTGTCAATACACCGAGTGTGGATTTCGGGTGTAAGAATGCGATGTTCAATCCTTCAGCACCTTTACGGGGTGCTTTGTCGATAAGGCGAATACCTTTTTCTTCGATTTCGGCAAGTCCGTTAGCTACTCCGTCCTCTACGGCAAATGCTAAGTGATGCATACCGCCATTTCCATTGTTCTTCTCAATGAACTTTGCAATAGTACTTTCGGGCGAAGTGGGTTCCAACAATTCAATTTTCACGTCGCCTACTTTAAGGAAAGCAGTTCTTACTTTTTGATCCTCTACGGTTTCAATGTTGTAGCATTTCAAACCTAATACATTTTCGTAGTACGGAAGGGCTTCTTCTATGCTTTTTACAGCGATGCCCAAGTGTTCAATGTGTGAAATCTTCATAACTCTTTTTATTAATGTTGGTATTCTATTCTTAAATTAGGATATAAAACAGCACAAAGAAAGGGATTTCTGCTTGAATAAAGAAATTTTTCGCCAATTAATTATAAGAGGTTTTTTCTTAAAAATGATTTTATGATTAGTACAATCTTCTGTTATATTCTGAGTTTGTAGGAGTTGGTTTTTTGTGAAAAAGAGATTCAAAAGCATTTTTTGTTATATCTTTGTCAGTCGAAATACAATCAGACAAATATTATGTCACATTTAGCTCCCCTGATTGCCGATTTGGCATTGATACTGATTTGCGCCGGAATAATGACGCTTTTATTTAAAAAACTGAAACAGCCATTGGTTTTAGGTTATGTTGTTGCAGGTTTTTTGGCAAGCCCGCACATGGCTTATACTCCTTCGGTAATGGATACGGCAAATATACAGACTTGGGCGGATATTGGTGTTATTTTCTTACTGTTTGCCTTAGGGCTGGAGTTCAGTTTTAAGAAGATAGTGAAGGTAGGTGGCGCTGCTATTATTGCCGCTTGTACTATTATATTCTGTATGATATTGTTGGGTGTTGCAGTCGGTACGGCTTTCGGGTGGAAACGCATGGACTGCATTTTTTTGGGTGGTATGATAGCCATGTCCTCCACCACTATTATATATAAAGCTTTTGATGATTTAGGCATACGCAAAAAGCAGTTTACCGGTTTAGTGCTTAGCGTGCTGATCTTGGAGGATATTCTTGCCATTGTTTTGATGGTAATGTTGTCCACTATGGCAGTCAGTCATAATTTTGAAGGAACGGAAATGTTGGGCAGCATAGCGAAGTTGCTGTTTTTTCTGATATTATGGTTTGTGGTCGGTATCTATATAATTCCTGTCCTGCTGAAAAAATGCCGTAAGCTAATGAGTGAGGAAACCTTGCTGATTGTTTCGCTGGGCCTCTGTTTCGGCATGGTGGTTCTTGCCGCTCATACGGGATTCTCTGCGGCATTCGGTGCTTTTATTATGGGATCCATTCTTGCTGAGACGGTAGAGGCGGAGAGCATTGAACGTCTGGTCAAGCCGGTAAAAGATTTGTTTGGTGCAATCTTTTTTGTTTCTGTCGGTATGATGGTAGATCCCTTGATGATAGTGGAATATGGCGGTCCTATCATTGTAATCACTTTAGCGGTTATCATCGGACAGTCTTTGTTCGGTACGTTAGGAGTGTTGCTTGCCGGGCAGCCGTTAAAGACCGCCATGCAGTGTGGTTTCAGTTTGACACAGATTGGTGAATTTGCCTTTATTATCGCTTCTTTGGGAGTTTCTCTGCATGTGACAAGTCATTTCCTTTATCCTATTGTAGTGGCTGTGTCTGTGATTACTACTTTCCTTACTCCTTATATGATTCGCTTTGCCGAGCCTGCCTCTAATTTTGTTGATACGCATTTGCCGGAGAGATGGCAGACGTTTTTGTTGCATTATGCTTCCGGTTCGCAAACTGTGAATCACGAAAGTTTATGGAAAAAATTGATACTTGCTCTGTTGCGTATTACTGTGGTTTATTCCATTGTGAGTATAGCGGTGATAGCAGTTGCTTTCCGTTTTCTTGTGCCGTTTTTTAGAGAAAATCTACCGGGCATTTGGGGGCCTTTGTTGGCAGCTTTGGTCATTATTCTGTTTATTTCTCCTTTTCTCCGGGCCATTATGATTAAGAAGAATCATTCGGTGGAGTTTGTTACGTTGTGGCGTGATAGTCGGGGAAATCGCGCTCCGTTGGTGGCCACTATCGTACTTCGAATTCTGTTGGCGGTGTCTTTCGTAATGTTTGTCATAGCCGGGCTGTTTAAGCTGTCGGTCGGTTTAGTCTTTGGCGTAGCGGTATTATTGGTTGTGGTGATGATACTGTCCCGCCAGTTGAAACGCCAGTCTATAATGATTGAGCGTACTTTCTTTCAGAATCTGCGTTCGAGAGAACTGCGGGCTGAATATCTGGGTGAGAAGAAGCCGGAGTATGCCGGCCGTTTACTTTCCCGCGATTTGCATTTGACGGATTATGAGATACCGGGTGAATCGGCATGGGCAGGTAAGACACTGGCGGAGCTGAATTTTGGTAAACGTTATGGAGTGCATGTCGTTTCTATTCTTCGTGGACGCAAGCGGATAAATATTCCCGGAGCTTCGGTGCGTCTTTTCCCTCAGGACAAGATACAGGTTATTGCTACCGATGAAGAATTGACCGTGTTTGGAGAAGAAATGAATAAGATTTCAACGGTCGATGCCGATGCGATAGAAAAAAGTGAGACGATCTTGCGCCAGTTACGCATAGACGCAAATTCTCCTTTCTTGGGAAAAACCTTGAAAGAAGCAGGTATCCGGGAAAAATACCATTGTCTGATTGCCGGTGTGGAACGGGGAGAAGAAACGTTACACGCTCCTGATGTGCATGAGCCTTTTGTGGAGGGGGATGTGGTATGGATTGTTGGCGAAAGTGTTGATGTGTACAAATTGGTTGGTGAAAATGATGAAAATGTCGACCTATAATGTTAAAAGAACAATTATCTTTGTTCTGTAAATATAAACTAAAAAAGAATATCATGAAAAGCGATCCGAAAGAATGTCTGTATTGCCAGAATAATGAAACGTTGCATAATCTGATGATTGAGATTGCGCAACTCAGTGTGTCACGTGTTTTCCTTTTTAAGGAACAAACTTATCGCGGGCGTTGCCTTGTGGCTTATAAGGACCATGTAAATGACTTGAATGAGTTGAGTGATGAAGAGCGTAATGCCTTTATGTCAGATGTGGCCCGCGTGACTCGCGCTATGCAGAAAGCGTTTAATCCTGAGAAAATTAACTATGGCGCGTACTCGGATAAGTTGTCTCATCTCCATTTCCATTTAGCGCCGAAGTATGTCGATGGTCCTGATTATGGCGGTACTTTCCAAATGAATCCGGGAAAAGTGTATCTTACAGACCCTGAATACCAAGAACTGATTGAAGCGGTGAAGAGAAATCTTTGATGTGTGATCGGGATGTGTCCCAATGATAGCTGAATTTCATTGGGACAACTTTCTCATTATTCAAATCTTATTCAGAATCTTATCCATTACCCAGTTTGTCAGTGTTGCGCTTTCGCCGTCGCAACTACAAGTCGATTTGCCAAGCAGGTGGTCTACGACGGCTTGGATAAGTGGCTGCTGAACATAAACGGGGTTTTCAACGGGTATTTCTTCTCTTCCTTTTTCTGTGTGTAGTGCTATGGGGTCATAAGTAAACACAGAGAAGCATATCATACCTTTGTCTCCGATAATTTCGATGCGATCTTCTCGTGCAGATTCATGGGCGACGAAACACCATGAGCCACTGCCTACCAACCCGCTGTCAAATTGAAAACAGGCACTGAGGGTGTCTTCTGCAGGATAGAGCCCGCCGCGGTTGCTCTTATATCCGTTAGCTTCAAGAATATAGCCGAACATATCTTGCAGTATGTCTATCTGGTGCGGAGCTAAGTCGTAGAAATAGCCGCCACCGGCGATATCGGGTTGTACACGCCAAGGCAGGTTCTCCTTGTTGTAATCCAAATCGCGGGGAGGTTGGGCAAATCGGATTTGTATATTAATGATGTTTCCGATGGCTCCTTCTTCTACCAGTGACTTTACTTTCAGGAAATAAGGAAGGTAGCGGCGATAATAGGCCACAAAGCAGGGGACGCCGGTCTCTTGAGAAACGCGGTTGATACGGCAGCACTCCTCATAGGTCACTGCCATTGGCTTTTCTATGTATACGGGTTTGCCGGCTTTCATGGACATTATGGCGTATGTGGCATGGGAAGAGGGTGGGGTAGCGATATATACAGCATTCACCTCTTCGTCATTAATCAGCTCTTGTGCATCATTGTACCATTTGGCAATGCCTCTTTCCTTGGCATATGCCTTGGCTTTGGAAATGTCCCGGCTCATTACAGCCACTACTTCGGAGTGTTCAATCTTCTGAAAGGCAGGTCCGCTTTTGTATTTGGTTACCTCTCCACAACCGATAAATCCCCATTTTATTATTTTCTCATTCATACTTGTATTCTATTCTTCAAAGTCGAAATCAAAGTCAAAGTCGTCCATGAATTCCGGTGCGGTGAAATCTTCCAGTTCACGACGATCTTTTTTGGTGGGACGGCCTGTCCCTTTAGCGCGGTTGATAAAACCGCTGACCTTACTCATCTCCAATAATTCGTATTGATCCGGAGTCGTTATGTTTTCCATCATTTCGGGAACGAGTTTGGCTCCTACGCGCTTTTCGATGGTCTGCAATACTTTAAACGAATAGGTCACCGGAGGTTTTCGTACTTGTATTACGTCTCCCGGTTTTATTGTCCGGGCTGCCTTTGCCAATGCACCGTTGATGCTGATACGTCCTTTCTTGCAGGCTTCGGCAGCAATTGTACGTGTCTTGAATATGCGTACAGCCCACATCCATTTGTCTATTCTTGCTTCGCTCATTTTTTATTAAACTGATTCATTGTAATATCGATACCGGCAAGGCAGAAGCTTTTAATGATTTCGCCGGCCATTTTCAGACGTTCATCCATTGTTTTCCAGTCCTCATCTGTGAAATGTCCCAAGACAAAATCCACCTGTCCGCCGCGGGGAAAGTCGTTGCCGATGCCAAAACGCAGGCGGGCGTAGTTCTGAGTGCCCAATGTGGCTGCGATGTGCTTCAGACCGTTATGACCGGCATCGCTTCCTTTACCTTTCAGGCGTAGAGTGCCGAAAGGTAATGCCAGGTCGTCCACCACTATCAACACGTTCTCCAGTGGAATGTTTTCCTTTTGCATCCAGTAGCGCACCGCATTTCCGCTCAGGTTCATGAAAGTGGAGGGCTTCAGTAATATCAGTTGCCTGCCTTTGATTGACAATGTTGTGGTGAACCCGTAACGTCCGTCCTTAAAAGCTGTTCCGGCTTCTTTGGCTAAAGCGTCTGCTACCATGAAACCTATGTTGTGACGGGTTTCATGATATTCGGGACCGATATTGCCTAACCCTACGATTAGATATTTCATTGTTTCAGATTATTACTTTAATGATAAATTAAGATAAATGAGGAACGCGGATTATCGCAGTTGCCCGCGGATATGAAATCTGCGTCGTCTGCGTTAATCCGCGTTCCGGAATATCGTTCTTTCTTGCTAAGAAAGCACTGATTAGTTGTTTGCAGCAGCTGCCGCAGCACCTCTTGCTGCACGAGTCAGCTTAACAGCGCATACAACGGCTTCTTTAGCGTTCAACAGTTCCAATCCTTCATAGCTCAATTCGCCAACTTTTACTGTTTTACCCAATCCCAGGTGAGATACATTGACAACCAGTCTTTCCGGAATAGCGTTGTACAAAGCTCTAACTTTCAGCTTACGCATTTGCAGAGTCAGTTTACCACCGGCTTTCACACCTTCAGCCAGACCTTCCATTTGTACGGGAACTTCCATAACGATAGGCTTAGCTTCGTCAATCTGATAGAAGTCAACGTGCAGGATAGTATCTTTTACTGGGTGGAATTGGATATCTTTCAAGATAGCGTTTACTTTTTTGCCATCGATAACCAAGTCAACCACGTAGATGTGCGGAGTGTAGACCAAGTTGCGCAGACCTTCTGCCGGTACAGTGAAATGAACATTTTCACCTGCTCCGTAGAGTACGCAAGGTACACCGTTGTCTTTACGAATAGCTTTCAAAGCTCTTGCTTGTTCCGAAGAACGTTCTGCAATAGTTCTTGCAGTTCCTTTTACTTCAATTGATTTCATTTCTTAAAATTTTGTGTTACTCTAAATTAAGTAGATTATTGCTTAATTCACCATCACACGATGTGGTTCACCACACGATGTTGCAAAAAGCGGTGCAAAAGTACAGCTTCTTTTTGAATTATCAAAAGGTTGCCCTTTAAAAATCAATATCTATTTTAATTTCCCCGTCAAGTGGAGAGCCTTTTTCCTCCTGCTCTGTCGTTGGTTGTTCGCTGTCGGGTAAGTTTTCATTGTCATTATGACGTGCATAACTTCCTTGCTGCTCTTGAATGAAGCCAATGGCTTGCTGCAGACCGTTCATGAATTTCTCAAAATCTTCTTTGTACAAAAAGATTTTGTGTTTTTCGAAACTTACTTGCGAGTCATCTCCTTCACCCATTACTACTTTCTTGCTTTCGGTAATGGCAAGAAACATTTCATCCTTTCTGTTTTTCTTAACATCCAAATAATAGATGCGCTTACCTGCTTTGATGGATTGGGAAAATACAATCTCTTTGTCGTTCACATCCAGCCCACTTTTCTTTTTTAAGTCTTCCATATTTTAGCTATCTTGTTGTAATCGGGGTCAAAATTGACGATTTTTTTTAAACTGTCAAAAGAAAAAGCCCGGATAATGATTATCTGCATTAAAAAATGTGATTTATTTATGTAAACTCATTAAAAATATCTACTTTTGCCCCTCGTTAAAACATCAGTATTTACTTTAGTTATGATAAACAGAGTTCTTATTCGTCTTAAAATTATACAAATTGTATACGCTTATTATCAAAATGGCAGTAAAAATTTAGATGCTGCGGAGAAAGAATTATTCTTCAGCCTTTCCAAAGCATACGATCTTTACAATTATCTGCTTATGCTGATGATAGCATTGACGAACTACGCACAAAAGCGCCTTGATACGGCAAAAGCCAAGTTGGCTCCTACAGCCGAGGAGTTGTATCCGAATATGAAATTCGTTGAAAACAAATTTATTTCCCAATTAGAAGTAAACAAGCAACTGACGGAGTTTATCTCCAATCAGAAACGTACTTGGGCGAATGATGAGGATTTTGTCAAGGGACTGTATGAAAAGATTATAGCCTCCGATATATATAAGGAATATATGGCTTCTTCCGAAGATACGTATGAAGAAGATCGTGAATTATGGAGGAAGATTTATAAGACATTCATTTTCAATAACGAGGAACTCGATGTGCTGCTCGAAGACCAAAGCCTTTATTGGAACGATGATAAAGAGATTGTTGATACGTTCGTTTTGAAGACCATCAAACGCTTTGATGAGAAGAATGGCGCTAATCAACCCTTGTTGCCCGAATTTAAGGATGAGGAAGATCGGGATTTTGCCCGTCGCCTGTTCCGTCGTTCCATCCTGAATTGCGATTATTATCGTCATCTCATCAGTGAGAATACACGCAACTGGGATTTGGATCGTGTGGCTTTTATGGACGTAGTCATTATGCAATGTGCATTAGCCGAAATATTGAGTTTCCCAAACATTCCGGTCAGCGTTTCGTTGAATGAGTATGTGGATATTGCCAAAGTGTACAGCACCACTAAAAGCGGGAGCTTTGTCAATGGTACATTGGACGGAATAGTTAAGGAATTAAAAAAAGAGGGGAAGTTGTCGAAAAACTGATACCTTTGTTGAATAATAAAAACTAAAACGGAATATTTATGAATTTAATGACTGTATTCTTTCTGCAAGCTCCTGCTGCAGGCCCGGACGGAAGTATGATGTGGATTATGCTGATAGCCATGTTCGCTATCATGTATTTCTTTATGATTCGTCCGCAAAATAAGAAGCAAAAAGAAATAGCAAATTTTCGTAAGTCTCTTCAGGTGAACCAGAAGGTTATTACTGCCGGTGGTATTCATGGTATCATCAAGGAAATTAACGATAATGATGTAGTATTGGAAATCGCTTCTAACGTTAAAATCCATATTGACAAGAATTCTATTTTTGCCGCAGCTGCTGACGCAAACAGTAGCCAGGTTTCTAAATAAGTAGATGTGAGCCTATGTTTGATCGTAGGAACATAAGACGTATTTATTTGAATATAACAGAGAAAACAAAGGACTTTCTGCTCAGTGATAAGAGCAGGGAGTTCTTTGTTTTTTTATTTTTCTTCTTTGTAGCCGGAGGCTTTTGGCTGTTACAGACATTGAATAACGATTATGAAGCCGAGTTCTCCATCCCGGTACGTCTGCGTGGAGTGCCTAACAATACGATGATAACTTCAGAACCGGCTTCCGAACTCCGGATTAAGGTGAAGGATAAAGGAACGGTTCTCCTTAATTATATGTTGGGAAAAAGTTTCTATCCGATTTCCCTCGACTTCTCTGATTATAAAGATGCCGGCAATCATGTGCGGGTGTACGCTTCTCAATTTGAGAAGAAAGTGTTGAGCCAGTTGAGTGTTTCAACGCGCTTGCTTTCCATGAAGCCGGATACGCTGGAGTACATTTATGCAACCGGAGTGTCCAAGCTGGTCCCCGTAAAATTGGCGGGAACGGTCAGTGCCGGTCGCCAGTATTATTTGTCGGATACGGTTTTCAGTCCGGATTCGGTTCTGGCATATGCGCCGGAGGGCGTATTAGATACGATAACTGCTGCCTATACACAGCATGTTGAACTGGAGAATATTTCGGACACATTAAAGCAGCAGGTCTCTTTACTTACCCGGAGGGGAGTGAAATTTGTGCCGGCTTCTATTGAGATGATGCTTCCGGTAGATATTTATACTGAGAAGACGGTGGAGGTGCCGTTGCATGGCATAAACTTCCCGGCCGATAAAGTGTTGCGTGCTTTCCCGTCCAAGGTTCAGGTCACTTTTCAGGTGGGGCTTAGCCGCTTCCGTCAGATAACGGCGGATGATTTCCATATGAATGTTTCCTACGAGGAGTTGTTGCGGTTGGGTTCGGACAAGTACACAGTAAAGCTGAAGAATGTCCCTGACGGAGTGAGTCAGGTGCGCTTTAATCCGGAGCAAGTCGATTTTCTCATAGAACAGATTACTTCTCATTATGACCATTAGGATAGGTATAACCGGCGGCATTGGCAGCGGCAAAAGCGTTGTATCCCGACTGCTGGAAGTGATGGGAATACCTGTCTATATTTCCGATGTGGAGACCAAGCAACTTATGATGACTGACACTTGCATCCGCAGTGAGTTGACTTCCTTGTTGGGCAAAGAGGCATATGCCGGCGGAGCATTGAATAAACCCTTGCTCGCTTCCTATCTTTTCGGCAGTCCCGGGCATGCCCGGGAAATTAACGGAATTATTCATCCGCGTGTGAAAGAAGATTTCAGGCAATGGCTTCGGCGGCGTGCAACCTGTTCTATGGCAGGTATTGAGTCTGCTATTCTGATAGAGGCGGGATTTGCCGGTGAAGTGGATGTGGTTGTTATGGTCTATGCTCCCGAAGAAATACGGGTGCAACGCGCCATGAAACGGGATGCTTCCTCGCGTGAACTGATAGAAAAGCGTATCCGCAGCCAAATGAGTGATGAAGAAAAGCGCGGACAGGCAGATTTTGTGATAGTGAATGATGGTGAAACACCGTTAATTCCGCAGGTTTTAGCTTTAATCACTTTCCTGTCTCAAAATAATACCTATCTTTGCCCACCGAAAAAATAAACTACTAATTACAAAAACAGAATATACTATGTTGAAGACTATTTTGTCTATTTCCGGTAAACCGGGATTGTATAAGCTCATTTCCCAGGGAAAGAATATGTTGATTGTAGAGTCGCTCGTTGACAAGAAACGTTTCCCTGCCTACGGCAATGAAAAGATTATCTCTTTAGGTGATATCGCCATGTATACAGATGCAGATGAAGTGCCTTTGAAAGATGTGCTTCTTTCAATGAAGAAGAAAGAAAACGGCGCTGCTGTGGCATTGGATGTGAAAAAGGCTTCTGTAAAAGAACTTCAGGCCTATTTGGCAGAAGTGTTGCCTAACTTTGATCGCGACCGCGTATATGTATCGGATATTAAAAAACTGATTACTTGGTATAATCTGCTGGTAGCAAGCGGCATGACGGATTTTGAAGAAGTTGCCGAAGAAGCTGCGGAAAAAGAGGCTGCTGCCGAATAATTTGTTTCGGATTCCGACATCCGGCTTTTGTTTTTCTTACTCTCACCTCTCACTTTTTCGTATGCATTCCCCTTGTTTTCCGGGGAGGCGGGTGTTATGAGTGGAAACCAAATACTCCTAATAAGCCTGTTTCAGATGGCTTATTAGGAGTATTTGCAGTATTATACTTCGGGTGCTTATAATGCAAACTTAACTGCCGCCCAACGGTTCTTTTCCCGGTGATGTACAAAACGCAGCCCGTTACGTTCGGCTTCTGCTTGTATCACAGGTATGTCGTCTACGTAGAAGCCACTCATGTATAACTCTGATCCAGACCGCATGCAACGTACATATTGCTTCATGTCGTTCAGCAGGATATTACGGTTGATATTGGCGATGACCACATCAAAAGGCCCTTTTCCTTCCAGTGCGGAAGCATCTCCCTGGAATACGGAAATACGGTCTACGCCATTTAGCTCGATGTTTTCAAGTGAATTGCGTACGCACCATTCGTCTATGTCGATAGCTGTGCAGGGAGCAGCACCACGCATGCGTGCCAATATGGCGAGGATAGATGTGCCGCAGCCCATATCGAGCAAGGACTTGCCTTGAAGGTTGTTGTCCAGCAGTTCACCGATGATGAGGCTGGTGGTTTCGTGGTGGCCTGTACCGAATGCCATTTGAGGATTGATGACGATGTCGTAGTCAGCTTGCGGGATGTCATGGTGGAATGTGCTATGAATGACGCAGCGATCGCCAATGATAATGGGTTGGAAGAAATTCTTTTCCCATTCTTCATTCCAGTCTTTATCTTCTGCTTCCCGGTAGGTATATTCCACTTGTGTGTCGGAAAGAGGGAAATCAGCAATAGCTTCCTTGAGGGAAGATTCATTGTATAGATCTTTTTGGATGTAGGCGGCGATGCCGTCAGGTTGCTCTACAAAGCTCTCAAAGCCCACCTCGCCCAATACGGCGGACAAAACATCGTTGACAGTTTCTGTACATGGGGTGGTATGGAAGATAAATTCTAAATATTTCATCGGAATATAATTGTTTGTTAAATGCAAAAGGCAGGCGTAGGAGCGAAACCTATTTCTGCGTATATTTGTTTTGGATACAAAGATAAGGTGCATTTAGGGAAATCCCTATAAATCTTTGGGGAAAATCTTCTGCATGGGACAAATTACGGCGTTATCTTTGTGACATGGATAAAGTATAGAATTGTAAACCATAAACCAAATGAATATGAAAAAGATTGTTTTTTTATCGCTTTTGGTATTGTGCCTTCCAGGGGTGCTTTCCGCTCAAAGTATAGATGACGACCTTTACTACGTGCCTTCCAAGAAAAAAGAAGAGAAGGTGGAGAAAAAGAAGACTCCGGCTGCCGATGCAGTTGTAGTGAAGACAAATGCGCCGACTACGGTTTATGCGTCGCCGGGCAATACAACGATTGTGGTTAAGGATCGTAAAGGGAATATTCGTGATGTGGACGAGTACAACCGTCGGTATGACTCCAAGAACTATGAATTCTCGCAGGAGAATGATACGCTTTACATAGATGAGAAAGAGTATGACGGTCTGGATGGGGAATGGGTAAACGGCTTTGACGGCTCGGAAGATGATTATGAATATGCCACACGAATTATCCGTTTCCGCAACCCCCGCTATGCAATCAGTATCAGCAGCCCGTTGTACTGGGATGTTGTTTACGGATTGAACTCATGGGACTGGAACGTATATACGGACGGATTATATGCCTACGCATTTCCGACATTTACCAACCGCTTATGGTGGGATTGGCGGTATAACTCCTATGGCTGGGGTGGCTATCCCTATTATGGCTGGGGCTGGAACAGCTGGTACGGTCCGGGCTGGGGTTTTGGCTGGAGCGTAGGTTGGGGCGGCTGGTATGGTGGCTGGTGGGGACATCACCATCACTATCATCCCGGATATTATCCCGGTGGAGGACACTGGGGTGGGGGATATTGGCCACGTAATACGTATACGTACCGTCGTTCTTCGGGAGCAAGCAGTTACCGCAATTCTTCTTCAACAGTCCGCAGGTCAGGTTCAAGTGTAACTCGCAGGGATGCAGGTTCTGCTGTCCGTTCTTCAGGAACCTCCTCTTATAGAAGAAGCGGACAAAGCGGTACGACAACCAGACGCGTGGTGGGCACGCGCTCATCGGGCACACGCAGCGGGGTAACCACTCGTACGGATGCCTCTTCCACACGACGCAGTGTATATACCCGTCCAAGTAGTACAAGGGTAGGGACTTCATCCGTAGGGGAATCACGCAGAAGCGGAAGTGGTGTAAATGCCACAGGAACAAGACGCTCAGCAACAGGAAGCTCCTCTACCTATAATCGTGGCAGCTCCACATCGCCAACGCGCACTTATTCTACCGGAAACAGCAACCGCCGTTCCTATACACCTGTGCAAAACACCCCTACCCGCAGTTATTCTTCGGGCGGTGGCAGCAGCTCACGTAGCTATTCCAGCGGTGGCGGTTCTACCCGTTCATCCGGTGGTGGCGGTGGTTCTTCAAGAAGAAGATAGGTATTAGTATTAATAGAAAAAGATTAGTAGGATATGAAAAAAATAATAACTTTGGCTGCTTTGGGGTTGCTGATTGCAGCTCCAATGAGTGCACAGACTGTGTACGATGCTGCTAAGATAACTAATAAGGATTTAAACGGTACGGCACGCTTTGTTGGTATGGGTGGTGCCATGGGAGCACTGGGAGGTGACATCTCCACTATCGGCACAAACCCTGCCGGTATAGGTGTTTACCGCAGTAATGATGCAATGGTGTCATTCGGATTTTCTTCCTACGGTACGGAAAGTAACTATGTGGGAAACAAGATGAATTCCGATAAAATGAGGGCTTCATTTGATAATGCCGGTTTTGTGCTTTCTTCAAAGATAGGTAATGCTACGGCTTTGCGTTATGTGAATTTCGGCTTTAATTACCATAAGGCAAAATCTTTCTATAAGAATATGTCTATGGGCGGTAATCTGGGAGATTATACGCAGACCGACTACATGGCTGCACAAGCCGGAGGTATCAAGGATTGGTCCGGTGACATTTATACTGATCCGGAGGTGGGGTGGCTGTCTGCATTGGGATACGATGGTTATCTTATCACCGATCTTATTGCTCATAACGGACAGGGCGATGTTCCTTCCGGCTATGTCCCCTATATGGTAGGGGGTAAGCAGGTGAAAAACCTGAATGGTGATTTAGTATATATTACTCCGGGTGAATATGGAGGGATGTTTTGGGGAGGAAATGGAAGTTTCCGTTCGGAAGAGCGTGGCGGTATCGACCAGTATGATTTCAACATTTCATTTAATATCAACGACCGGGTATATTTAGGTGTGACTGTGGGAGCCTATGCCATAGATTATAGCAAATATACTTTTTATGATGAGAACTATCTGGATAAGGCAGGAAATGCTACCGGACAAGGCTATAATTTGCAGAGCTGGAACAAAATACATGGTTCCGGTTTTGATGTGAAATTCGGAGCCATTATACGTCCTTTTGAATATTCTCCATTAAAAATCGGATTAGCCATTCATACGCCCACTTATTATAATCTGGACTATAAGACGAATGCCCGTCTGGAGTCGGACGTGCTGAATGATTTGGATATAGCCAATGAGTCGGAGGTGGGTAGTGGTGTGATAGGTCAGTATAATGTAGACACTTACGATATATTGAAAGGAGATATGGTGCGCCAGTTCCAGCTTCAGACGCCATGGACTTATAATGTAAGCTTGGGATATACCATCGGTAAGGATCTGGCATTAGGCGCTGAGTATGAATATCAGGACTATTCTTCTATAAAGTTTAAAGATCAGGAGGGCTACTCCGATACCTTTGGATACGAAAACAGCACCACTTCCATGCTGAAAGGGGTGAGCACCATTCGTCTGGGTGCTGAATATAAGGTTATTCCTCAGTTTGCTTTGCGTGCAGGCTATAATTATACGTCCGCTATCTTCAATAGTGATGCATATAAAGATCTGCCTTATAACTCTATTCAGACCGATACGGATTTTGCAAATACAAAAGCGCTGAGCAACTATACATTAGGTATCGGCTATCGCGGCTCTATGTTCTATGCTGATTTGGCCTATAAGTATTCTTCTTATAAAGAGGATTTCCACCCGTTCATCAATGCCTATATGGATGGAGAACAATTGGTGATAGGTTCTCCTGAAGCGAAAGTAAAGAATACTCGTAGTCAGGTACTGTTGACTTTAGGTCTGCGTTTCTAAAAAAGATTGTATTTCCATTGCAAATAATCTTTCATTGCATTTGAAGAAATCCCCGGTGCAGTTCATTGTACCGGGGATTTTTGCTAAAATAACTATATACTGCCTTACAGCAAAGCCCTCTATAAACAATTATAATGCTTATGGGGGGCTTATAATTTTAATATGCTTTACTGCTCTCTACTGCTAACAAGGATTCACACTGTAAGCAATATATAGTTACCTTTACTAATAAAAAAGGGCTTGCAATCTGCAAGCCCTTTTAGACGGTATCTGTTCTTTCAGATTATTTCTTGAAATAACGATTGTACAGACCTTCGAAGCCTTTACCATGACGAGCTTCGTCCTTAGCCATTTCATGAACTGTGTCATGGATAGCATCCAGATTCAATGCTTTAGCGCGGGTAGCGATACGCTTTTTGTCTTCGCAAGCGCCTGATTCAGCGTTCATTCTCTTTTCAAGGTTGGTCTTAGTGTCCCATACACAGTCGCCCAGCAATTCAGCAAATTTGGAAGCGTGTTCTGCTTCTTCCCATGCATAACGCTTGAATGCTTCAGCTACTTCAGGATAACCTTCGCGGTCTGCCTGACGGCTCATTGCAAGGTACATACCAACTTCTGTACATTCGCCCATGAAGTGGTTGTTCAAATCCTTAATCATTTCGTCGTCGCAGCCTTTAGCTACACCGATAACATGTTCGTCGGCAAAAACCAACGGACCACCTGCCTGTGCTTCTTCTACTTCAACGAATTTGCTTGCAGGAGCTTTACACAGAGGACATTTCTCAGGAGCTGCGTCTCCTTCATATACGTAACCGCAGACAGTACATCTAAATTTTTTCATTTTACTTCAGATTTTAATTAGTTGAATTAGTTATTCGTTATTTTAGTTAACTGTTCACTTTCCAAACAATTCTTGCAGATACCTTTATAATAATAATGGATCTCTTGTACATCATGGCCGTCCATGTCCATATCTTCCACTTGCTTGATATTGGCATTATGTTCCAGATCGTATATTTTGCCGCATTGTTTACACAAGAAATGGGCATGAGGGCTGGTCTCTGCATCGTAGCAGGTATTCCGTTCGTCAATTGTCAGTGTCTGTGCAGCACCTTGCTCGCTCAAAAGTTTCAAAGTGTTGTAGACAGTGGTCTTGGACAATGTGGGAATGGAAGGAGCAAGTGCCGTATAGATTTCGTCTACACTGGGATGTGTACGATGCTCCATCAGATAGCTCATAATGGCTATGCGCTGCACTGACGGTTTTATGTTGTGATTTTGCAATCGCTTTATTACATCCATATCATCTATAATTCAAACTTGTAATAATTACATTTTTAATTCTCTTGCAAAGATAGATACTTCTTTGATTTATCCAAAAAAAAATCTGAGTTTTTTTATATTGTTAATTAAAATGACCTGCTGTATTCTTAGATGGGATTGCAAGTATCTTGAAATGGAGAGTGAAAAGACTGATTATTTTGTGTTTATTTGATAAATTGCCGTATTTTTGTACCCTAATTTAATCAGATTCTTATGAATTACGGATATGTCAAAGTAGCGGCGGCTGTACCTCGTATTAAGGTAGCGGACTGTAAGTTCAATGCCGGACAAATTGAAAAAGAGATAATCATAGCTGACGGAAAAGGTGTACAAATCATTGTCTTTCCGGAGTTATGCATCACCGGATATACATGTGGAGACCTTTTTGCCCAGCAACTTTTGCTTGAAGAGGCCGAAATGGGGCTGATACAGATTTTGAATAATACGCGTCAGATGGACATTATATCCATTCTTGGCATGCCTGTACCCCTGAACGGTATGTTGCTGAATACCGCAGTGGTTATACAGAAAGGCAAAATCCTGGGTGTTGTTCCTAAGACATATCTTCCCAACTACAAAGAATTTTATGAGAAGCGCTGGTTCGCTTCTGCCTGTGAGGTATCGGAGACTACTGCCCGCTTATGCGGACAGGTAGTGCCTATGGGTCGGAACCTGCTTTTTGAGACTGCGGATACGACTTTCGGAATTGAGATTTGCGAGGATCTGTGGGCTCCTATTCCGCCGAGTTCTTCATTGGCGTTGCAGGGGGCGGAAATCCTTTTCAACCTGTCGGCTGATAACGAAGGAATAGGTAAACATGCTTACCTTCGTTCGCTCATCAGTCAGCAGTCTGCCCGTTGTATTGCAGGGTATGTATTCAGTTCATGTGGTTTTGGCGAATCTACTACGGATGTGGTTTTTGCCGGCAATGGATTGATTTATGAGAATGGTACGCTGTTGGCCGGCAGTGAACGCTTCTCCTTTGAGGGGCAGTTGGTGGTTAGCGAAATTGATGTGGAGCATATACGTACGGAACGTCGGGTTAATACGACATTTGCGGCCTGCCACGCCAATTGTGCGCCTGAGGTTCCGGTGCGCATATCCACAGAGTATGTCAATTCCGGTGATTTGAACCTGACCCGTACTTTCGAACCTCATCCGTTTGTTCCTCAAGGGCCGGTTTTGGACGAGCGTTGCGAGGAAGTATTTTCGATACAGGTATCAGGATTGGCACAGCGCTTGGTACATACCAATGCCAAGAGCGCAGTGGTAGGCATATCCGGTGGCTTGGACTCTACATTGGCATTATTGGTTTGTGTGAAAACCTTTGATAAGCTGGGTTGGGACCGTAAAGGCATTATCGGTGTGACTATGCCGGGATTCGGCACTACCGACCGTACGCATACCAATGCTGTCGACCTGATGACTTCATTGGGTGTGACAATGCGTGAAGTCTGCATAAAGGATGCCTGCATACAACACTTTAAGGATATAGACCATGACATAAACGTGCATGATGTGGTATATGAGAATTCGCAGGCGCGTGAACGTACGCAGATATTAATGGATATTGCCAACCAGACATGGGGAATGGTGGTTGGTACGGGCGATCTCTCGGAACTTGCTTTGGGCTGGGCCACGTATAACGGCGATCACATGTCTATGTACGGTGTCAACAGCAGTATTCCCAAAACGTTGGTGAAGCATCTGGTGAAGTGGGTTGCGGAAAATGATATGGACGAGGCTTCACGAGCCACATTGTTGGATATTGTGGATACTCCTATCAGTCCGGAACTTATACCGGCAGATGAGAATGGAAATATCAAGCAGATTACCGAGGATCTCGTAGGCCCGTATGAACTGCACGATTTCTTCCTTTATTATTTTCTGCGTTGCGGCTTCCGTCCTTCCAAAATCTTCTTCCTTGCAGCGCGTACGTTTAAGGATGTCTATGATGAAGAAACGATACGGAAATGGTTGCAGACCTTCTGTCGCCGCTTCTTTAACCAGCAGTTCAAGCGTTCTTGCCTGCCGGACGGCCCGAAGGTGGGAAGCATTTCCATAAGTCCGCGCGGAGATTGGCGCATGCCGAGTGATGCATCTGCGGAGATGTGGCTGAGGGAAGTGGAGACGTTGTAGAGGTTTGTGGTGAAGATTATATCATTTATAGTACTTCCTATAAATCTTCTTATATTCTTTCTTTGTCTTAAACCGTTCCAGCCAGCTGTTCAGGCTGTCCAGAAGTACCGGAGACTGCTTGCTCACTCCCCATGAGTAGAATTGAGTGAAGCTGATTGCGGTATTTATATCTATTTGCGGAAGGCTGTCGGCGGCGGAACGGGCGATGGCTTCGTCACATACTGCATAGTCGATATCGCCATGTGCCACGAGCGCGATGAGCTGTTCGGAGCCATATTTCTCTATTTCGTTAATATATATGGTGTCGCCTATTTCATTTCCTAAGTTGCGGATGCGCAGAATGGAAGGAGAGCCTTTAACCACATTCAGGGTTTTTCCCGCTAAATCGAGCTGGCTCCTGACGAATAGGGAGTCACCGGGGGAATCCATTTTGCGCTGAACCAATACTTGCCTGTTCAGGACGATAGGAGCGGTGAGGAGCAGGGAATCTTTTAATTCGCTGGTTGCCAAGAGACCGTAGGCGATGACGTCGTATCGGCCTTCTGCCAAACCTTCGAGCCGTTCATTAAAACTCATTTCGGGGGTTATGGCTACTTGCAGACTGTGATCGCGGGCAAAAGCCTCTATCAGTTCGTAATGAAAGCCTGATAAAGTGTCTCCATCCACATAAAAGCTGATGGAATTGTACTCCGTAGCTGCACGAAGTGTTCCATTTGCCGCTATTTCGGCGTAATCGCGGGGATGCCCTTTGCGGCTCTCTCTTTTAGGCAGCATGAATGTGGCGACAAGTGCAGCCACTGCTCCCAGGATGATATACTTCAACAGTTTGGTCTTTTTCATGATGAATGGAGGACAATGTTAGTCGTAGAAGTTCCATGAAATACCTATCTTGAACAAGCGCGGGTTGATGGGATAGTGGGGCACGAGGAAATAATTGCTTTGTCCCATTCCTGCGTTTACATGATACATCATGGCAAAGATACGGGTCCGCTTCAAGTGCAGATTGGCGTATACGTTTACAATCGGATAACCGCCGATTTCTACCTGGTCGTCCGCTGCCTGAAGATGGAATTGCTGGATGGCGGGAGTGTAGGCGGGTGCGTTGTATTTGGTGAAATATCTGACGTCGGCTCCAATCTGTACAGTCAGCACCTTCTTGGCTATTTTGGCAAGCAGGTACAGGTTATGGTATAGTGAGAGCTGTGGCAAAGGCAATACGGTTTCATTGCTCGATTTCTGCCAAGTCACTTCGTTGTCCAAATGCAGTATGCCCAAGCGGAAATCCTGCTTCAGAGTTGCGGACAATACTTGTATATTACCGCTTTCCTGCACAGGCATTGCGCTTTGATTAAAATAGGTGTAGTTCTTTATGTTTTCCACGCCGGCACGCAGGTTTGTTTTCCAGCGTTGGATGTTCAGCTCGCCCTCCACACGTGTGCGAAATTCCTTATTCATATTGTCATTGTCCCAGTAATAATGGTTGGAGTGATAATGACGCATGTAGAAAGAGGGGAGAGTGTTGCTTACATAGCCTCTTGCATAGAAGTTTACGGTGTCTTTCCAAAGGCGGAAGTTCAGGTCGAGGTCGGCATTGACGCGAAATTGTCCGAGCGCCTTGTCCATGATGCCTATTTCACCATTTACGTTATAATGCAGCGTTTTGCCTTGGCGTTTGGCAAGTTCGCCGCCCACGAATAGTTCCTGTTCGTCGAAACGGGTACGCGACAAAGTATCCATTAATTCGTAACGGTTGAACTTGTGCGATATATAGGCTGTCAGTCCGGCTTTGGCATACTTGTTGAAGCCTTCGAGCAAAGCAATTCCAAACACGTTCTTTATGCTGAAGGCAGTGGTCGAATCCCGGCTGGCGACTTCATTGAAATACGCATTGGGATATTGTCCCTCCTTCTCTTGGGCAGAAGTGAACTGATGGCGGGCACGTTCCACTTTTATGGTGTGGATAAAGCTGGTGACGGGAACGAACTCTTCCGTTATAATGGTATCTTTGGGCAGGGGCACACTGTCATTGGCGGCAGTTATTCCGGAAGAACGGGCATCCTCTATGGTAGTAGTTTCTCGTGTAAAGCCGAGCCGGTAGCGCTGTGTGGCATATACGTAGAAATCTTTGTTACGGTTTGCCGTCTGTTCCAATTTTACGGGGATAGTGGTGGATTCATATTCCTTTTTCCCTTCCGACATATCTTCCGGGCGCGTAATATAACGGTCGTCTTGAATACCTCCGTTTTCGTTCATCTTCATGGTGAAGTTGTTGTACACTGCCTGCATTTGGTATTTATCGCCGATGTAGCTGGCAAACACTCCGGCATTGAAGTGGGAGGTGGACTGGTTCTGATAGTATCCCCGTCCATACAGGTAATCTATGTTGAAACCAAAAGCCAGCCGCTTGTTTGCATTTACTGAAAAGTAGGACTTGAAGCGTTCTTCGCCATTGACTTTATTTCCGGCTTTGTAGTATGTCAGGTTGGTAAAAGGGATGTTGCTATTTGTGAATTTCACTTCGTCCGGGCGGACAAAGAAGCTGGAAAAAGGTTGCATGAAGATAGTCGGTTCGGCATCCTTGCGTTCAAAGAAGATGCGTGACATGCGCGGCGAACCCAAGTTACCCAGATAATTATAGTGCCCGTACATGCCTTCTACCAAGTTGGTATTCTGGAAGTTAAGATTAGCTGTGTCGGCGGGAATAATGGTACGTTCGCCCAGTGTCTCACTCAGGCGCCACATATAAAGTTTGGGGGGAAGACTCTGAATTTCCGTATTGGTACTGTCTTCCAGATTATCCGGCAAGGTGTTGGGATCTACCTGATTGCCGAACTGGTCGCGGCCGGTTGTAGGATCCATACGGTTGAAAGGTGTCTGTGCCACAGCACCCAAGATACCTATAATAGACAGAAATAGATATGTCAGTACGATTCGTCTCATAATTAGGCGCAAAGATACAATAAAAAATTATTCACTTACGGAATTCCACCTTTTTTGCTTCTTTTAAAACTCTCGGCTCTTTATGGAAAAACAGTATTCGGGCAGTTGCAATGATGCAATTATTACCGCTTATGTGCCTGTATATTCAGCAGCTTTGCTATCTTTGCTACCGACTCTTTCGGGTAGGAAGCAACTTTTCGTTTCTAATATTATAATATCTGTTTGTATGAGAACACTATCTTTTTGGCTATGCTTATTCTTGCTTTTTCCTCTGCTGCATGCTCAGGATGCCGAATTAAAAATGTATCAGGATGAGTTGGCTCGTGCCTTGAGACTGAAGAATCGGGATAGTATTGCAGCTGCTTATTGTCATTTAGGGGAATATTATGCCTATCGCCAGTCGGACAGTACCCGGTATTATTGTGATAAAGGTCTGGAATATGCCCGAAAGGATGTACCTGAACCTTATCTCACCTTATTGATAAACCGGGTGGAAACTTATAGTGCTTTGGGGGATATGGAGAGTGCAATTGACGGCTACCTTAAGGTACTCGATGAAGCCGAACGTTTTACCGGAGTTGAGGACCAAGTGATTACAACGCTCACTTCTCTTGGTGTGAATTATCGCAGAAAAGACATGCCTGATTCGGCACTGATATATTATAACAGGGCGTTGGAAAAACTTGAGGGGCGTAAATCCTACGATGAACGGGTGCACTTATTGACAAATATGGCTGTGCTTTATGCAAATACCTCGCGTTTGAAAGAGGCTGAAAACTATGTTCGGGCGGCGGTGGAAGAGTCAAAGAAGTGCGATGATATGGACATGGTCTTGTATGCAGCATCTACGGCGGGAGGTATCATGACATTACAGAAGAAATACGACGAAGCCGCTCAGATGCTCTATCCCGCACTTGCTATGGCACGCGAACAGAAGAAACCGAAATTTGTGTTGAAAAGTATAACATATCTGTTGAATGCCTATTTCAGAATGAACAATAACGATTCTATCAATCATTATATACGTGAGGCGGAAAAAATGATGGCTGAATTGCCTGAGTCTTCAGGGGAGGTACTGGGATATAAGGAAACCCTTTTCAAGATTCTCAACAAGATGGGGCGTTATCGGGAGAGTCTTTCCATTCAGCAACAGATGTTGAGAGCTATGGATGTCAATGCCCAGACCCCGATTGATAAGCTCTATTTGGAAATGGCACGCAATTATCATGGGCTGAAAGATTATCCGCATGCCGCCGATTACTATGAAAAAGCATACTGGACGTCTGATAGCCTGCATCAGACGGAGGTGGATGCGGAACTTTCCGAACTGTCCATGAAGTATGAAAATCAGGTAAAGGAACTTGAAATAGCGAGGCTGACTCAAGAGCAACTGGAGCAAAAGGCTAAGACGATGCAGTGGGGTATAGTGGCTGCTGTGGCTGTCTCCGCTTTTTTACTTTTGGTATTTTATTATATGTTCCGCCAGAAACGTGTCAAAAAAGAGGAAGAGTTGAAACTTGCCAAAAGCTATATTGACGGGTTGGAACGTGAACGCACCCGCTTGGCGAAAGAGTTGCATGACGGTGTCTGCAATGACTTGTTGGGGATTGGCATGCAGGTGCAATGTATGCCACCTTCGGCTGAGTCAAAACATGAGTTGCTGGATTTGTTGGAGCAGGTGCGTGGTGAGGTGCGCTGTATTTCCCATGAACTGATGCCGCCAAAGTTCCAGTATGTTACATTGGCTGAAACGATAGAGGCATATATAGAACGTTTGGTCATTCCGGCATCCATGCAACTGGCTTTCAGTAAAGAAAATGACCATGCAGAATGGGGGCAAGTACCGGAGCAGACGGCTTATGAGGTCTATCGTATTTTGCAGGAGCTACTTTCTAATATACTGAAACATTCCGAAGCGACGGAAGTGAATATAAATCTTGAGTTCAACTTATAAATGCAACTTTTTGGGTGCGGATAATAAGCAATAAAAACATTTATTTTTCAGAGAGGAAAGAGAGACAATGTCCCCCTTTCTCTCACTCTGAATGGATAAAGTTTGCTATCTTTGCTTTAATTGTCCGTCCAAAGAAAAAAAAGTTGCAGATGAGCAAACATATAACCGAGGAACAAAGGTATGCAATTTCTATGATGTTGCAAATACCGATGAGCAAAAAAGCAATAGCGGAAGCTATCGGAGTAGATAAAAGCACTGTTTACAGGGAGATAAAGCGCAATTGCGACGCCCGAAGTGGTAGCTATAGCATGGAGCTTGCCCAGCGAAAAGCAGACAGGCGCAAGCAGCAAAAACATCGCAAGGAAGTGCTTACACCGGCAATGAGAAAACGGATAATAAAGCTGTTGAAGAAAGGATTCAGCC
>ENA-OPSH01000071-OPSH01000071.1-human-gut-metagenome-genome-assembly--contig:-NODE-71-length-69133-cov-10.798648_pt1 | contig 69133 bp, 76 predicted proteins | sample MGYA00241802_ERZ501895 | MGnify/ENA primary metagenome ERZ501895 (study PRJEB25962, sample SAMEA2042304) | human gut metagenome | biome: human gut; feature: human-associated habitat; material: faeces...
TATTAGGGCTCATTAGGGACTTGCACCCGTTAGCTAATACTCATGCCGAGCATACTACCCCTGTAGAGCCGTGTCAGTTGTCATTGGCACGGCTTTACTGTTTGTTTTGTCGAGAATGGTATGGTTGCCTATTCTCCTTACCGGTGAGGAGAGAACCAAACAACAATCTGCCGAGTAGGACAAAGAATGTCTTTACAATCCAAATCACTAACTGGAATACCTTTTTGATAATCCAGACCACCAGCCTTGTCAGCCAATATAAGACGAGGCATACCGGAGCGAGATACAGAAATAACAATATGTAGAACGGCATAAGCTGCAATTTTTACGTTTATACTACCCTTCTTCAATGGAAATTTTCTATATAAAGGTATTAAAAATCAGCGATATAATCAAAGTTTTATATCAGTATTTTAGTCATTTCTGCAAACTTTTTTGCTTGGTTTTCAAGAATCTGAAAGCATAGAACTTTAGTTACGGACACCATTCAAACCATATCTTCGGGTTATTCAATCCAAAGTATTTACAACATGAACAATCCCATTTCTTGTGGCTGTATGCTCTACTATATAATAATGTATAGGGATTCGTGTTACTCGAACCATTCCATCAACTGATACTTCTTTCCCTTTGGTCATAGTTTGATATATCCATTTGTTCTTGATACTGAACTATCGGAAAAACAGTAACCAGACACCTTGCATATCATTTTCTTCCCGCCCATGAGACCGTGGTCAATCAGATTTTTCTAACTCGCATTTCCAAAACCTATTTACCGTGAACATCCAAGCGATGGATGATTGGTTACATCTTGATTTCGATTACTTGGAATTGGAGTTTGGTATTCCGAAGTCGCTTGGATATGCCATCCGAGAAACTATTCTATTACATAACCAACGTATCGAAGTCCCACAAACTTCGGGTGCTTGTATCTTCGGTTTATCGGATGCCGTCCTTCAAACAAAAGTGTTGCGCATTTCCCTGCAAGGCGTTTTTCAGCGGTAATTTTGGTGTCATAAAGAACCCGGGAGACCGTGACCTGCGTTGCAGGATTTGTCAAGCAAGTTGTACCCTTGTCATTACAAAACGATGTTTCGTACTGCCGAGGGTGACTTGCCGTCTGCTCCGCATCGGGGCGATTTTATCGCTGTTTCGCCTTGCGAAAAGGTGTCCGGGAAACCTAAACAACCAAGTAACGAATGTACGATGAATCAAAGAACCAGACATTTCCAGTTGCGGCTTACCCCGGAGGAAGCGCACCAGTTAAGGGAGAAATCCAAGTCTTATAGCTCCGTGAGCCATTATATCCGTTCCGCTGTGGCTGAGTATTCCGACATCAACGCCAAACAGAGGCTCGCACTCATCAACGAACTCGGTACGTTTTACCGGAAGTTCCAGAACGAACTGTCCTGGGCGGGCGGCAACCTGAACCAGTCGGTCAAGAGAGCCAACGAACTATCGGTAGCCGGGTTACTCAGTCAAGCCTACCTTCAGGAAGTCCTGTTGCCTGTTATCACGGAAACACAAAAAACATTGAACGAGATAAAACGGGAACTCTATGCCGTAACTAAAAAAGCCACCAAACTTTAGGCTTCCGGTTACTTGAACCGTGATACTTCGGTTTGTAGAGATTCAAGAGAGAGGAATAACTTTTTCAAACGACTGCAAAATGATAGCAACCATATTACCCGGCAGCACGAACTTCCACGCCGTCGGTTACAATGAACGTAAGGTCGCGAAAGGCACGGCACGACTGCTTGAGATAAAAAACTTCGGGACACTCGGGACATTCGGTAAGCCCACCCCGGATGAACTGGTCAGTTACCTCATGGAATACACCTCCCGGAACGACCGGATTCAAAAAGCACAGTTCCATGTCGCCTTCTCCTGCAAGGGGCACGAAATGTTTGAGAACGAAGTGCTGGAGTTCGCTCACCAATACCTTAAAGAAATGGGCTACATGGAGGAAGGGCAACCGCTGCTTGCCTATTCCCATTACGACACCGACAACACCCACGTCCATATCGTCACCTCGCGCATCGCCCCGGACGGCAGGAAGATAGAACACGACAACGAGCGGAGGCGTTCGCAGGAAGTGATTGACCGCATTCTCGGCAACGACCGGAAGCAGAAAGCCCGGAAAGGCGTGGATGCCGCCAAGGAGTACACTTTTTCCTCCTTCGCCCAATTCAAGTCCGTCATGCTTTCCATGGGCTACGAGATTTACCAAAAGGACGGCACCGTCTTCGTCAAGCACGGTGGCAAGGTACAGCAATGCCTTCCGCTTGCGGAAGTTGAAGCCCTGTATAAGCCGGGCCACCGCAGCCGTGAACGCTGCCGCCAACTGAGGAGCGTCCTCAAAAAGTACCGGGATGTAAGTGCCAACAAGAAAGAACTGCAAAAGGAACTGAAAGAGAAATTCGGCATCGACATCGTTTTTTTCGGCAGAAAGGATTCGCATTATGGCTACATGATAGTTGACCATGCGAACAAGACCGTCATCAACGGGGCAAGGGTACTGGCCGTTGACGAACTGCTGGACTTCGCCACCCCGGAGCAACGTTTCGACCGCATAGAAGACTTTATCGATAAGCTGTTCACCCTCAATCCCAAGATAACCCAGGCGGACATCCACGAGAAGCTGCGGAAGCAACACGCCTATATAAAGAAAGGTGTCATCTACTTTAACGGGGAGGCACGATCGCTGAAACCTTACATGACGGAAGCGATTGACCGGAACAACCGCATCGCATGGGTGGAACGGTTCCATCCGGCCAACGAAGCGGAAAGAGATCTCCTTTGCAAAATCTTCAAAGTGACCGACTCGGAACTGGTTTCCCTCCAGCCGGAAAGGAAATCCTCCTATGCCGATGCCGTCACCCGCCTGTATGAAATCTTCGATGACGGGAACATCACCCATGTAAGAAGCAGCCTGAAGGAAGAAGGTTTCACCATCCGTCAGGAAGCGGATGCCACCTACGCCATCAACTTCCACAGCCATATCCTTATCAACCTGGCCGAGGAAGGATTTGACTTGAATCGTCTGAAACCGCAGCGGCCGAGTGAAGGCAAGCAGCCGCCACAGCCAACGGACAACCATATCTCCCACCTTATCAAGTTACGTGACAGCAAAGACGGAAGCCACAGCGAAAAACGGGAATGGGAAGTCGGTCGGAAGGGGGGCTATGACGAGGTGGATGACGGCCGTTCCATGAAGAGGTAGGACTTCCTGCCGTAACCTTTCCGGGCACTATGAACCCGGATAACCCGGAACATTGCATCGGAATCCCCCGGTTCTCCGAACCCAAAACGCAAAAGTGTTGTGCATTTCGTTCCTCCGGTTTCACCCGAATAATTTTGCCCAAAAATTAAAAACGAAACAGCATGATACAAACTCCGGTCATAGTGACATTCGCCAACCAGAAAGGAGGCGTGGGCAAGACCACCCTTTGCGTTACCTTCGCCAACTACCTGGTGACGATGGGTGTCCGTGTCATTGTGGTCGATTGCGACTTCCAGCACTCCATCGTCAAGTGCCGCAAGGCGGACATCAAGAAATACGGCGAACAGCATATGCTTTATGAAGTGGTCGCCTGTGAAGCCACCGACAAGGACGGCATGACCTCCCTCATGGAAAAACTTCACAACGATCCGAGCATAGACGTGGTACTGATGGATTCCCCGGGCAGTCTGAAGGCGGGCGGGCTGGTACCGATGTTCGTCAACTCGGACATCATCGTAGTGCCGTTCCATTATGATCTGGTGACAGTCCCTTCCACCGCCAGTTTCCTCATGTTCATAGACCGGCTGCGTAAAGCCGTGGACGGACGGATGAAAGCCCGGCTCTTCATCATCCCCAACCTTTGTGATGGCAGGGTCGGAAAACGTTCCGAACTTCTGGTATGGGAAAATACGAGGGAGACCTTTTTCAACTACGGCTACGTCACCGCCAAGATACCCAAACGTGCGGACATGGAGCGTTTCAGCACGATGGCCGCACTGGATATGCAAGGCAGCATCGTTGCCCCCGTATTCAGTAAAATCTATGCCGCCATCTTCGACACGGAAATCCCGATACGCAAGACGGTACTGACAGGCATTCAACGGATGGAGAATTTGAACCCGAGGCAAGGGCATAAAGAAGAAACCGATAATCAAAATGAATAATAACATTGAGCAATGAAGAAAGACATTCCTGAAATAGACGACCTCATAGCAGGCATCAATGACCCCGATGTAGCCTTGGGTGCAATTCCTCAAACGACAGTGGAAGCCCCTTCTTTGGTTATGGCACCGGCAGAAGAACCGCTCCATGAAACCTGCAACGATCAATGTTGGCAAGACTTCCTTTCCTTCTTGGATGTGGAGGAACCGGCAACGGACAAGAGCGGCCGCCTTGTCTGCAAGTTAGACCGTGACCTTGCGGACTCCCTGGACGATTGTGACATCTGCAACCGCAGCCGTTCCGACCTTGTGAACGCCATCGTCAGGGCGTTCTTCACAACCTACCTTGCCCAACTCGCCAAATACCGCCGGGAGAAGAAATCATTGTTCATGAATTTCAAGGAGGAATCATACGATGGGAAAGAATAAATGGAATGACCATATGGTAGCTGTCCTGCGCGAACTCTACCCGGTGGAGACAACATTCTACACCGCCCAAATACTGGGCATGAGCGAGACGGCAGTCAAGAACAAGGCGAAGGAACTGGGCATCGTTAAATTCGCCAAGTCCCTCCGGATGAAACGCGCCGCACATATCAGCAGCCATTTCCATACCTGTTCCTTTTCCGAAATGGGAAAAGAATTAGGGATAAGCAAGACGAGCGTCAGCCGCATTGCCGGACAGTTGGGACTCAAACGCTCCCGAACGGAACGGCACGACATCACTTCCCGTGTCCGTAGCGACATGATACACCGTGAACGCCGCCGGGTCATATTCGGACTGGAGCCTGTCACCCGGATAAAGGTGGTCTCCAACCGGGCAAGGGTCAGGCTTCGCTCACAACTGAAACGAAAAGGCTATACCGTAGGTGGTGAACACAACACCCTCTATTATGAGGAAGGATTCAAGCGTAGTGAAAGGCAAGAAATGCGCGGCATCAAATTAGGGCTCAGATTCCTTCCTCTTAGTGTAATGACAGTATCAACCATTATATAAAGACATCATGCAATACGGACAGATTGTATTCCTGCTTTTTATCGCATTATTGTTTTACTATGCGGTCCTAATAGTGCTTGACATCCAAAAAGCGAAAATGGCACAGGCAGCCGAACAGGAGAACCATTCCGAAGAAGAGATAGACATATCGGATGAAGCGCGAAGTTTCAAGCCCGTCAGGATTGAGCGTGACGAGCCACCAAGGCAGCAAACGGAAGATAAACCGGAATCCGATAATGTAGGCAAGAGCGATTCGCCCCCTGAAAAGCCATATCATCATCCCGGCTACCGTGAAGCCATTATGACTGACGGTATTCTGGTGGACAACCTTATAGAGGAAATCAACCGCATGGCAGAAACAGGCACAAGCGACCTTGGTGTGGTGATATTCAATTGTGAAAACGCGAAGTAGCCTGATACCTTACATGATATATAGGGTGCAAAGCCCTCCCGTTCCTTTGGTGATGTAATTGTGTAAAACTAAAAAACATTTTATCAGATGAGAAGTATCAAATCATTTATCCGATGCGCGGTAAACCGCATCAAGGAGACCGTTTCATCGGTTAGCCGCAAAGTGGCGGTAGCCGTTGGCACATTCACATTCGCCGTGGCGGACTCGATGGCAAGCAGCAAGGGGGCGGCTGGCTTTACCAAGGCCACGCAGGAAATCAGCTCGTATGAGACACCCGTTTCCAACCTCATGAAAGCCATCGCGGCCGTCATCGTTCTGGTCGGTGCTTTCAATGTTTATTTCAAGATGCAAAACGGCGACCAGGATGTAAAAAAGACCATCATGCTGACCATCGGAGGTTGTGTCGCGTTCATTGCCCTCTCCGAAGCGTTGCCGTTATTCTTCAAATAATCATTGTGTCACCCAATAAGCAAGAGAGATGAATCCGGAAGGTTATCCTGTTTTCAAGGGGCTCCAAAAGCCGTTGGAATTTATGGGCATACGGGGACGTTTTTTGACACTGGCGGCGGTAGCCATCGGCGTGTCGTTCGTCGGCTTTATCGTGTTTTCCATCGCATTGGGGAAACTTGCCGGGTTCATCGCCATGCTGGTGATGGTTATGGCCGGACTGGTCACCATCTACATCAAGCAGCGTGGCGGGCTCCACAACAAGCGGAGGAACAAGGGTATCTTTGTCTATAAGAGCTTGCGTAAGAAATCCTGATTACAGAACAACTAACAATAACAAAATGGCACATATCAAGAAGAAAGCGTTTGACGGGCTGTATGCGGGGCTGGAAGAGACGGACGGTAATGTCGTCCTCTTTTCAGCGAAAGGCGAGCCTTCCGTCATCTTTGAAATGACCAACCCCGTGCAGCAGCTTTGTACGGATGCGGAGCGGTACCTGCACTTTCAAGATGTGCTTTCCAACGTGGCGCAGACCCTTGGCGAGGGCTATGCCCTGCAAAAGCAGGACATCTTCTGCAAACAGGCCTACCACCATGAAGTGCCGGACGGTGCGGAGTTCCTGACCCGGAGCTATTTCAACTATTTTGAAGGAAGGAAATTTACGGAGATACGCACCTGCCTCGTTGTCACACAAGAAGTGCAGCATAGCCAGTTCGTGCAGTACGACCCCAAGAAATGGATGGAGTTCCATTCCAAAATATCCAAGGTGGACAACATTCTTACCGAACGGAACATCCGCCACCGCAAACTCACCAAGGGAGAGGTCGAGGAGTATTGCCACCGCTTCATGGTGTTCCAATTCCGTCACGGCCCTTTCTCCATGACCAACTTCAAGGCATCGGACGAATACCTGAAAACAGGCAACCGTGTCATCCGTTCCTTCCCTTTGGTTGACATTGACGAGATCAGCCTTCCGTCAGTGGTAAAACCCTACACGCGGACGAACATCAACGGTTACCCCATCGCCACCGACCTGTTTTCTTTCCTGACAAGCATACCGTTTGCCGACTGCGTGGTCTATAACCAGGTGATACAGATACCCGGCCAGCGCAAGCTGCTACGCAAGTTGCAGGCCAAAGCCAAGCGTCACGCCTCCATGCCCGACCCGAGCAACAAGATTGCCAAGGCGGACATCGAGGAAGTGTTGAACCGGCTGGCGGTTGACAGCACCCTCTTGGTAAACAGCAACTTCAACATACTGGTAAGCTGCCCGGCGGACAAGGTGACCCCGGTGACGTCCTACATAGAGACCAAGCTTTACGAGTGCGGCATCATGCCGTCAAAGACAGCCTACAACCAACTGGAATTGTTCACGGACAGCTTTCCCGGCAATGCCTACGCCTTCAATCCCGATTATGACCTTTTCCTTACGCTCTCCGATGCCGCCCTGTGCCTTTTCTTCAAGGAACACCTGAAAGGTTTGGAAGAGACACCCCTGACAACCTATTACACCGACCGCCAGGGATTGCCGGTATGTATTGACATCACGGGTAAGGAAGGCAAAGTCAAGATGACCGACAACGCCAATTTTTTCTGTATCGGACCCAGCGGAAGCGGCAAGAGCTTTCATATGAATACGGTCGTGAGGCAGCTTTTGGAACAGGACACCGATGTGGTCATGGTTGATACCGGAGATTCCTATGAAGGCATCTGCGGCTATTATAAAGGCACATACATATCCTATTCCAAGGAGAAGCCCATTTCCATGAATCCTTTCAAGGTGACTGAAGAAGAGTATGCCCAGAACTTCGGGGAGAAGAAGAATTTCTTGAAATCGTTAGTATTCCTGATTTTCAAAGGGAACGGCATACCTTCCAAAATCGAGGATATGCTTATCAACCAGACTATCGTGGAATACTACGAAGCCTACTTCCATCCCTTTGAGAACTTTACCGACAAGGAACGGGAAGGGTTACGGCAAAAACTGTTGGTAGCCGCCCGGATGGAGTGTGACCATGAGAAGTATGACCACGAAATGGAGGACATCGACAGGTTGATAAACGAACAAGAACCGCCGGAAAAGTCCGAAAAGCCGGAAAACCGTGCGTTGATGTTACCTTCGGAAGCCCGCCGCCATAAACTCCTGCGCCAGTGCCGTTCCTTGAACGCGCTCGCCCATGATGCGGCTGCCTCCCCCTCCGAAAGGGAACGTTCCTTGCGGATTATGGAGAAGTTCAAGCTGGAACTGTACGAGAACTCCATGCTGGCCAAGATAGACCGGCAGATAGACCATCTGGAAGTTCAGAAGCGGAAGCTCAAAGTGAGTGAACTCTCCTTTAATTCCTATTATGAGTTCGCCTTGCAGCGCATCCCCCAAATCACGTCGCTGGAGAAAATCAGTTTCCCCATCCGCGACTTCGCCGCCATCCTGAAACAGTTCTACCGGGGCGGTGAGCTGGAAATGACACTCAATTCCGATTGGGACGCCAACCTCTTCGATGAGCGGTTCATCGTCTTTGAAATTGACAAAATTAAGGATGACCCCGTGCTTTTCCCCATTGTGGTGCTGATTATCATGGACGTGTTCCTGCAGAAGATGCGCATCAAGAAGGGACGTAAGGCTCTGATAATCGAAGAGGCGTGGAAAGCCATCGCTTCGCCCACCATGGCGGAGTACATCAAGTATTTATACAAGACGGTGAGAAAGTTTCACGGCATAGCCGGAGTGGTCACCCAGGAACTGAATGACGTGATAGATTCGCCCATCGTGAAAGAGGCCATCATCAACAATTCCGATGTGAAGATACTGCTTGACCAGACCAAGTTCAAGGACAGGTACGAGGAAATCGCCGCCATCTTGGGACTGACGCAGGTGCAACGTCAGCAGATTTTCACCATCAACGCCCTGAACAACCATGAAGGACGCAGCTATTTCAAGGAGGTCTGGATATGCCGGGGCACGCACTCGGATGTGTATGGAGTGGAGGAAGCCCCGGAATGTTACTGGGCGTACACCACGGAACGCACCGAGAAGGAAGCCCTGAAAATCTATCTCCGGCAATACGGCACGATGCAGGAGGCGATTACCCGTATCGAAGCCGACAGAAAAGAGGATGGCGGATTGAAGTACCTCGAATTTGCCCGGAAAGTCAACCAACAACAAAAAGTCATGTCGTTATGGAAAAGGTAAGAATCAAATTCATGCTGGTGGCATTTATGGTAATGGCCGCCACTAATCAATCATATGCAATCTGGCAAGTCGTGACAGACCCGTATTGCCTGAAAGCCGTCACCACCAACCTCGCCACCCAAAAAGCGATTGAGGGACAGCACAACCACCGTTTGGACTCCATCGCTTCCAAGAAGAAAAAACTGGAACTATATACCGTGAGCATGGCGACCATCAAGGAACTCTACAAGCTGACATTGGAAAACGTGAAAGGTTTCGGGACGGAGAGCAAGTACTATGTCGAGATAGGCCGTTGCGCCTACGACATTATCAGGAACGTGCCTGAACTGGTCCAGACGGTGAACAGAGCCAAGTTCAGCAACAAACTGTCATGTCTAAACGAACTGGGCAACCTTGTGGTGGAGACCCAACAACTGGTGGGCGACTTCGTGAACATCGTGAACAACGCCAAGATAGGCAATCCGCTTAAAGGACAGGGAACAGCCAAGAAGCAGGGTGACGGCCACAACATGCTTGACCGTTACGAAAGGCTGACGGTTGCCAACCGCATCTATACGGACTTGATGAACATCCGCTACAAGGTGGAGGGCATGATGCTGATGGCTCAATATGCCACCCTGAACGACCTCTTCTTTGCTATAGACCCGGAAGGCTGGGCAAACGTGGTGACAATGAAGAACCAAGTGGATGGACTGGTACGTGATTGGAACGGATTGAAAGGCTAATATATTAAGGTATGAGAAATCTGAATTTGAAAATATTGTCTTTGACATTGTCACTTGCAATCCTGCTGCCTGTCAGGACTTCCGCCATTGACATACCGAAAGACCTTCCGACCATAGAAGCTTTGATAGCCTTGCATAAGGCAATCAAGAAGGATGAAGACAAGGCGTTGCAGCGTGTAGCCGCGAGTTTCGGGGAACAGTCGCTCATTACCAAAGGGGCGAACAGGTTCAATGATGTTCGTACCACCCTTGACACGAGGCTTAACAACGCCCATTCCTATCTGGTATTGGTCGGAGCCATTTCCTCTACCGCCAACTCGCTCTATGTGTTAGTGAAGGAGTACAAGGATTTTACAAGCAATACGTTCAAGCACGTATCGGGCAAGCCTTTCGTGGCATGGTATTATGCGGATGCGAATGTCGCCATATCAAGGGAGGTGAAACATTGTTACAACCTCTATGCGGCAGTGGCGGCATCCGGCATCAACCTGATGAAAGCCTCCATGGACGAGAAATTAGATTTGGTGTTTTCACTCAAAACTTCCATCGACCGTGCCCGGCACATCATAGACAATGCGAACCTCTATTGCTTCCTGGTGACGGATTGCGGCTGGAAGCCTGACTATATCTGGGAGATATTGAACTCCGAAGTCAAAGACGCGATAGCGGAAAAGGTAATCAATAAATGGAACAAAGGATATGAAATGTAGAAAGACAATGATAGGACTCTTTGCCATGCTGTGCTGTTTCCCTCTTGTTGGAAACGCCCAACGGGTAAGACATGACAAGCAGAAAGAGAAACAATGGCAGTCGATGGAAAACGGCCCTTGGGACTTTGCTCCGGATTGGTACTACTACTTCCTGCATAGGAGATACTCCGGTGCTGAAATGTATTGGAAATGGGCAGGACTCAAATCCGGCTGGCGGGTCAGGTTCAAGGAACCGAAATCCAATATCAAGCGCATCATGCCGGTGCGTGTCCTTTCGGAAGAGACCCAACGGCAGAAGGTGGATAAGGTCGAGAGTGAACGCAAGTATGTCGAAGAACTGTACAAGGAGGAACTGCTTCGGGAAGCCGACCGTTCGGTGGATTTGACCTACGCCTCCTACAAGGACGAGTTCAACCGGATGCAGGACTGCATCACGGACGGTCTGCTCTACTGTATGCAGAAAAGCGGCGGCAAGCTTAAATACCAGGTGGATGAACTGGGACGTCAGAACGAACTGCTCTGTTCCGACATCGCCTATATCCACAAGACGGGTGTCGGCTACGAACTGGAGAATGCCAAACGCAGGCAAGCTTACGAGGATGCCAAGGTGAAAATGGCGGAACTGGTTAACCGTACCGCCCATCTGTGCGCTATGGCAGCTACACATTATTGACAATCTTTTAATTTTCAATAACATGAACATACTTTTTATTCCCCTGACTATCGGTCTGCCTGCCATCGACGACAGCCTTGACAAGCTGCTTGTCGCCATGGAAACCTTCCCGAATGTGGCGGTGCTGGGTGATGCGGTTTCCATGGCACGTGTCATCGGGCTTTGCCTTGCCCTTTGTGTCGGTTCTTACGAGTGTTGGATGATGATGCTCGGACGGCGCGGCATGGATGTCATGAAACTGCTGCGTATTGTCGGTATCTCCATGTGCATCTCCTTCTCTTCATGGATTTGTTCCGCCCTGCAAGTGCCGGGCAAGGAACTGGAAGCCGCCACCAAAGCGATGGCACATTCCAAGAACAGGGAGGTTGCCGCTTTCGAGTTGAAAGTGGCACAGAAACAGAGCGAGTATTTGGACCGTCTGCGGGCGGTGCAGGATTCCATAGCCACGGCAAAACAGGTCGCCGCCATCGGCGAGGATGCCAACTGGTGGGACAAGCTCATCTATAACGTGGAGAACTTGGGCACTACCATCAACAACTACGCCCAACGCGCGGCGGTCGCCACCGAGACCAAAGTCAGCGAGTGGATAAACGATGTCATCCGCTTTGTCGGGGAACTGATATTCCAGATGTCCTATTACGGCATCCTTGTGGCACAGCGTATCTTCATGGCCATCATGCTGATATTCTGCCCGATCATGTTCGCCCTGTCGCTTGCCCCGCCTTGGAGTTCGGCATGGAGCCAGTGGATGTCGAAGTTCCTGTCCCTTTCGCTGTGGGGATTCGTGACCTATATGTGCCTGTACTACATTGACTTCATTTTGCTCTATAACTTGCAGCAGGACATGATTGCCTACGACCACCTGTTGCACGGTTCGCTCAACTCCTGGTCACAGATTGGCGCACTCGGCCTGCAGGGCATCGGTTCCAACTGCATGTATGCCATGGGAATGTTGGTGGGTGCCTACATCATCCGCTTTGTCCCCGAAGTGGCATCTTGGCTGATACCGGGCGGAGTAAGTTCGGGAGCGGGTTCTGCCGCAGGTGCGACCGCCGTAGGCATTACGGCGACAGCCGGGGCTGTAGCCGGAAATACGGTGACGGGTGGAGCCAAAGCAATGATGCCATCATAAACTTAAAAACATAACAGATATGCTTATACAATCATTAGAACAGAAAACAAGACTCGCCATGATGACGGTTATCGCAGCGATAAGCGGTTCAGTTGTCATCTGCGGGTTCACCGTATGGTGTTGCGTGGCACTGGTGACCAAGGAACGGGAACAGATATATATCCTTGACGGTGACATCCCGTTTTTGGCACAGCGTGCCCAACTGGAAGCCAATTTCACGATGGAGGCGAAAGCGCATATCCAGCTCTTTCATCAGTATTTTTTCAACTTGCCGCCTGATAACGACTATATCAAGTGGACGGTCGGCAAGGCGATGTACATGGCGGACGGGACGGCGCTCAAGCAGAAACAGGCGTTGGACGAGAACGGATTTTATTCCGACATCATATCCTCGTCGGCGGTCTGTACCATCCTATGCGACTCCATCAACTTTGACGAGCATGAACGCAAGTTCACCTATTACGGCACGCAGCTTATCAAGCGGCGTACACGGGACATGAAACGCTCGATGGTCACGACCGGCTTTATCGAGAATGTGCCAAGGACACGCAACAATCCTCACGGGTTGATGATTACAGGCTGGAGAACCATAGAGAACAAGGATTTGGATTATTAACGTGCAAGAAATATGAAATCAATCAAGAGGAAATTACAGGACAGCCGCCGGCAGACCCATCAGGCGTTTGCGGATTGGCTGCGTCCCAAGATGGCGGCAATCGGCATCCGGTGGAGGTTGACCGCACGAATCAGGTTGGCAAACGCATGGGCTGCCAAGCATCCGAGACGTACTTTTGTCTATGTGACAGGTGCATTGATTATGTTATTGATTGGCACCATTGCCATAGATAGCAAAAATATGGGAGCACATGAACCGGAGGTAAGTATCATTGCCGGAATGGGACCGGTATTCAACGGATTCCATACCATTCAGGCGAACAAGGAAAGGCACCGCACTGCGTTGATGGAACTGGTCACGGACGGACTGTCTATCCGGGAGGAGCTGGATTCGCTAATAGCCGTTCCCCGTAAGACACACGGGGATTCCATCCGTATTATCAAACGGTACGGGCAACTGGAAAGAATTGTCAAATCATTGAATAACAACGAGGAAAAGAACCATGATTAAAGTAAATTTCAAACAGCCCAAGTATATCTTTCCGCTGGTCATCTTCATACCGCTTTGCGCCTTGATATACTTTGTGATGCAGACCTTCGGGGCTGGCGAGGATGAAAAACAGGAAGTCGCCACCGACCGTATCAATATGGAACTTCCGGAAGCCCGGGCGGAAGAAGCCGGTGACAAGATGTATGAAATGTCCCGGCGTTTCGGTGACGAGGATGCCTTTACCGCCGTCGGCTCCCTTGGCGAGGAGAAGATGGAAAACGAAGAATTGGAGCACGGCTATTCGGAGGAGGAACTGAACCGTCTTGACGCGGCCGAGGCGGAACGCATCCGGCAACAGCGGGAAATGGAAGAGCTGGAACGCTCGCTTGCCGAATCACGAAAACATATCAATGCTTACGCATACGGTGACAATCCAGCAAATAACGGTAACGGCTATTCTTCTCAAGATGATTTCGTCCGTGACCTGGAAGAGATACAGCGGCGCAGTAACGAACGGCAGAAAGCCATCGAGAGCGGGTTGGGTATCGGCCGGGAGGATGCGGAAGAGGCGGCACGCCGACAACGTGCGGATTCCATCGCTCGGGTACGGGAAGAAGAAAAGGAACGTAACCGCCCGAACCTGGTCATCAAGTCATCCGATACCAATGCGGACAAGTTCCACACGGTGGAAGCTGAAAACAGCACGGCGGATGCCACGCTTATCCGCGCGATGATAGACCAGACCACCAAGGCGAAGGAAGGTACCCGGCTACGCTTCAAGCTGCTTGATGATGTGACAGTGAGCGGGACAAAACTCAAAAAGAACACCTATCTGTACGGGACGGTGACGGGGTTCGGGCAGCAGCGGGTACGTGCGGCCATCACCAGCATTTTGGTCGGTGGCAAATTCATCAAGGTCAACCTGTCCGTGTTCGACAATGACGGCATGGAGGGGTTCTATGTGCCGGAATCCGCATTCCGTGACTTTATGAAAGACGCGAGTGCCAGCACGGTGCAACAGAACATCAGCTTTGAATCGGACGGCTACGGGTCGGGGATTTCCGGGGAGGCGGTCGCCCTGCAAGCCTTGCAGAATATGTACAACTCCGCTACGTCGGCACTCTCTTCCAACATCCGGAAGAACAAGGCGAAAATCAAGTATAACACCATTGTCTATCTGATAAATTCGGATGAAGCAAGGTAAAAACAGAAAATCAACAATAAAACGATCTTGAAAATGAAAACAAAGATTCTTTCAATCATCCTTTTTATCTTCTGCTTGGCAGTGAATGTTTCTGCCAACGAGAAGATACGGGTCAATCATGAAGTGACCACCCACATCGTCATGCCGGAGAATATCAAGTTAGTGGATATTTCCACCACGAAGATTATCGGCAACCAGTGTGCTGACAACATAGTCCGTATCAAGCCCTTTATGGAGAGCGATTCCATCCATTCAGACGGCTATAATGAGGATGAACTGTTGGGTACGGTGACGTTGATTGGGGAACGCCACATCGCCCAGTATGACATCGTATATACTGAATCGCCACGGTATGCCGCTTCCATTTACCATGTCTCCTACCAACATGCGGAATCCTACATCAACCCCGAAGTCTCCATGCCTATGTCGGAAATGGCACGGTACGCCTGGGCGGTCTATGGCAGCAACCGCAAGTACAACCAGGTGGTGTCAAGGATGCACGGCATGAAAGCCGTGCTTAACAACATCTATTCCATCGGGGACTATTTCTTTATAGACTACTCGTTGGAGAACAAGACGAAGATTGCCTACGACATCGAAGAGTTGCGCGTCAAGTTGACCGACAAGAAGGAAGCCAAGGCGACCAATTCACAGACCATTGAGCTGACACCGGTCTATTCGCTCAACCTTGCCAAGAAGTTCAAGAAGCATTACCGCAATGTGCTGGTACTGCCCAAGCTGACCTTTCCGGACGAGAAGGTGCTCCGACTTGAAATCTCCGAGAACCAAATCAGCGGACGGTTAATCACGTTGGTCATCGAATACGAGGACATCCTCCATGCGGACGGCTTTGATTCGGACATCTTGAAAGGGACATCCTATTATCCTCATTATTACATCAATTATATTCCGAAGCCATGAAAAAGTTTTTGTTTATCCTATTGTGTGCGTTTGCTTCGATAGACGCATCCGCACAGGACAGTAAGCTGACGCTGAACGCCGGCTTTCTGTTTCCCTCCACGTTAAACGCCACGCTGGGTTACGAGCATCCGCTTTCTTACGGAAGCGCCGTGGAAGTATTCGGAGAGGTTGGCGACCACTGGCAGACACCGGTGAGTGACCGTTTTTGGAAAGGTTATTATTGGGACGTTGGTGTGTTGTACAAGCACCGCCTTGTCCGCTACAAGAACGGGATACTACGTTTCCGTTTCGGCCCACAATTCGGGGCTGTACAACGAAAGTTCTTTCTTGGAATGGAGGCAGGATTTGAATACAACTATGTGTTTCAGAACGGCTGGGAGTTCGCCTTTATCCAGAAGAACAACGTGAACTTCATTCATGGTGACACCTTCCGAAACGGGTTGCTGATAGGTGTAAAGATTCCATTCTAAGGACATTCAAACAGTATTCAAACGAAGTTTAAACGAAAAAAGTAGCGTATGGCATTTGAAGAGACAAGGGAACAGCAGCAGATGTATAACTATTTCCGTAGTTGCATTTACATTTTCCTCATATTGGAAATCGTGATGAATTTGCCGATTACGGCGGATAACCGGGTAACGCAGTTTGTCCTTGACCTGCTTGGACGGTTCAAGGTGTTCAATTCCGTTTCCGGCTGCAAGGTGGCGGAGCTGGTCTGCATCTGTATCGTCTGTATCGGGACAAAGGCGAAGAAGGCATTGAAGTTCAATGTGAAGACGATGGTTATCTATCCTGTATTGGCAGGACTGACCCTTGTTGGCTTGTGCTTCCTCTTCCACGGAATGGACTTCGGTATGAGCTGGATGGGATTCCCGGCGAACAGGATCCTGTATGCTGTCTGTTCGGTGGTGGGCACCATGTTGGTGCATCAGGGATTGGACGGCATCGCCAAGTATTACAATTACAAGGTGGGCGATGACCGTTTCAATTTCGAGAACGAGTCCTTCCAACAGTCGGAAGTGCTTGCCAATAATGACTATTCGGTGAACATACCGATGATATACTATTGGAAGCGGAAGATGCACAAGGGTTGGATCAACATCATCAACCCGTTCCGTGGCACTATCGTACTCGGTACACCGGGTTCAGGTAAGTCTTTCGGTATCATTGACCCTTTCATCCGGCAGCACGCGGCAAAGGGTTTTGCCATGATGGTGTACGATTTCAAGTACCCGACGCTTGCCAAGACGCTATTCTATCAGTTTTGCAAGAATCGTAAGGCCGGTAGGTTACCACAAAACTGTAGCTTCCGTACTATCAACTTTACGGATGTGGAGTATTCAGACCGTATCAATCCTATCCAACGGAAGTATATCCCGGATTTGGCGGCGGCATCGGAAACTGCCGCTACCTTGCTGGCATCCTTGAATAAAGGAGGTGGCGAAAAGAAAGGCGGCTCGGAAGCGTTCTTCACCAATTCGGCGGAGAACTTTCTTGCGGCAATCATCTACTTCTTTGTCAATTTTCACCCGGTCGGGTTCAGGAACGGGAAGAAGCTGAAACGTTACATATCACTGGAGGGAAAGAAATTGGAGATTGTCATTCGGAACTGGGATGACTTCAATGCCATAGACGAGAAGGGGAATGTAGTACTGGACTTCGTGGATGAGAACGGGAATGATGTATCTACGGACGAGGACAGGATGTTTGTGGACCTGAACGGCTTTTGCTATACGGACAGAACCGGGAAGAAGATACGGATTGAACGCTGCTGGTATGAGGACGAGATGGGCAACGAGGTAGAGCCGGACACTGTTACCGGGGAGTATTCCGATATGCCCCATGTGCTTTCCTTCTTAGGCAGGTCTTACGACCAGGTGTTCAACATCCTGATGCAGGATGATAAGATTGCCTCACTGATGGCTCCGTTCAAGAGTGCTTTTGAAAACAAGGCGAATGACCAGTTGGAAGGCATGGTGGGTACGCTTCGTGTCAATGCGGCACGGCTGGTTTCCCCTGAAGCCTATTGGGTGTTCACCGGGGACGACTTCGACCTGAAGATTTCCGACAAAGACCATCCGAGTTATCTGGTCATCGCCAATGACCCGGAGAAGGAACAGGTCATCGGTTCGCTGAACGCTTTGGTGTTGAACCGGTTGATTACAAGAGTGAACTCCAAGGGGAATATCCCGGTAAGCATCATCGTGGACGAGTTGCCTACCTTGTACTTCCACAAAATAGACCGGCTGATTGGTACGGCACGAAGCAACAAGGTCGCCGTGACGTTGGGCTTTCAGGAACTTCCCCAGTTGGAAGCGGACTATGGCAAGGTGGGCATGCAGAAGATTATAACTACTTGCGGTAACATCTTCATGGGAGCGGCACGTAACAAGGAGACCTTGGAGTGGGCACAGAATGACGTGTTCGGCAAGGCGAAACAGACCTCACGCTCCATTTCCATCAACGACCAAAAGGTATCTACCACAATCTCCGAGAAGATGGATTACCTTGTTCCGGCTGCCAAGATAGCGGATATGGCTACGGGGTGGCTGGCGGGTCAGGCGGCACGTGATTTTACCGCTACCGATGACAAGATGCTGGACCGCTTCGACATCGAGCAGTCGGAGGAGTTCAAGACCACGAAGTATTTCTGCAAGACCCACTTCGACATGAAGAAGATTAAGAAGGAGGAAGAGCACTATGTAGCCCTGCCCAAAATCTATGAGTTCAAGAATGACCGGGAGAAGGAAATCATGCTGAACCGCAACTTCAAAAGGGTCAACCAGGAGGTGGAGGATATGGTGAAGGAATTGCTTGGAATATCTTAAAAACGCAAGATGATGAACATGCTGGATTCTGCGAATAAAGCAGGGCATTCATTTCTCGGATTAAGCGGCAGCGCATTGAAAGTCATTGCTCTTGTTTCGATGCTGACTGACCATTCGGCTTACTACCTGTTGGAACACGAAACAACCTTGTATGAGGCGATGCGCAGCTTCGGGCGTATCGCCTTCCCGGTGTTCGCTTTCCTGATAGCGGAGGGATTTTCGCATACCCGGAACAGGTTGCGCTACTTTCTGACACTGCTCGGTTTTGCGGTTGCCAGTGAAGTGCCGTGGCTTTTATTGAATGGAGCGGATGGGACGCATAATGTGATGTTCACGCTGGCTTTAGGTGTGGGAGCACTGGCTATCTTTGAGAAGTACCATCAGAGGAAATTTGTTTGCTTCTGCATGATAGCTTTGATTGCCATATTCGCTACATGCTTGGGGACAGACTATGAATGGAGGGGAATCTCGCTGATAGTGATATGCTACATGATGCGAGAGCATCGGCCACTCTTGTTGCTGTTTATGCTTCCATTGATGATATACTACGGCATAGTCGGGGCTATAATGGCGGCAATCGTGTTATCGCTATATGATGGAACGAGGGGATTCATACAAGGAAGTACGGCCAAGTATGGATTTTATGCTTTCTATCCGGTGCATCTGTTCTTATTGGGATATTTTTCGCTCCCTACATATTGATGTTATCTTTCGGGAACGTCTCTGTTTATGGTTTTTACCAAATGCAGAAGAGATTTGTTTACGTTCTCATCAATGGCAGCCTCCCTCCTGTCTTCCGCCATATCGGAATCGGGTATGAACTCGCCACAAATATCCATACCTAAAACAGGATGGTGCAGCAGGATGATATAAAGCAGCTTTTCAAGCTCTTTCAAACTCATGGAGCCTTGATCCCAGTTGGTGACAGCATACTCGGGAGAAAGGACATCCTTGTCAATCGATATATATACCGGTTCGGAAAGAAGCTCTTGGGAAAATCTTTTCCAACTTTCTTCGTGGTCAAGGTCATTGTCACTGTAGAAGTGCACCCTCCCTTCATATCCGTGAGGTACGGAACGGATAAGCTCATCGGATGCGCCGGCTATGACTACCTTACGGCAATTCGGATTGCTTTCCAGGACATCTTTCACCCAACTGCCGCACGAAAGGATATGCTCAAAGAGCGGAGGTTGCATATCCGGGTGATGGTCGAACACCACCAAGGCAAATGGCTCACGGATTCTGTCCGTCCAGAACTTCGTCACATAATGGTAGTTGCCCGAATCAATGAAATGGATGCCGCCTACGGGACAACGGGCAATGATTCCCGTCAAGGCCTCTTTCCCTGCATTATCGCAATAACAGTCCGTTCCTGACAGATGGCGGCAGTCTATCCATTTGAATCGGCCGTCACGGGGGAGGTCCTCCATATCATAGGCTCCGGAAAAGTCCATGACAACCACGTCTTCCGACAATAGCCCGTTCCTTTTATCTTCTTTCATAAGCATACTAAATAATTGGTGAGGTTGTTATATAAAAAAACAAGGAACTGATCCGCTACGACCCGTTCCTTGTCCATCCTCCTGAGAAACTTATTTGATTTCTATTACTTTGCAATCTTTAGCTTTCTCCTCCTGAGTCTTCTTGGGCAAATCAATCGTCAGCACGCCATCGTTGACGGAAGCGTTGATATGTTCTTTCTCGACATCATCGGGCAAAACCAGTGTCTGCTGGAACTTGGAGTAAGAGAACTCGCGACGCAGATACTTGCTGTTGTCACTGCTCTTCGTTTCGTTTTTCTTTTCCATCGAAATCACAAGCTGGTTCTCATCGGCCAAGTGTACGCAGAAATCTTCTTTGGTCATACCCGGAGCGGCTACTTCCACTTTGTATTCCGTTTCGTTCTCGATGACATTGACGGCAGGCGTTGTAGCGTTCATCCTCGGCATCCAATCGTTGTCAAAGAAATCACTAAAGATACTCGGTAACCATTCTTGATTGTTTCTTCTAACTGGTGTCATAATCATAATCTCCTATAATTAAGTTGTTTAATTCTTATCTGATTGCTTTCGCAATTCACCGGATATCCTGCAAAAGCTGTGCCCATCCGCCGATTGGCAAAGATGCAGAACCGTGTTTAACCTGCGTTGCACATTCCGGTGCCCGATTTAAACTTGTGCAAACATTGATGTTGCCAAAACGCCATTACGTTTGACAGAAAGTCATCAAAACAGTCTTAATGGCAGGCGGATTCCTGTTAGCAAAAGTCGGAATCTGATATGTCTCTTTCTCTTAGTTGTTTGAGTACACGAATGACAGACCGTATATATTCGGGGTCTTCCGCATACCCGATATCCCTTAGCCACAGCAGATAGTTCCCTCCCTTGTACTTGTACTGCACTTTGGTATAATACGCCCGGACACTTTCCGTCCAGTGTTCAAACTCGTAATACTTTCCCGTCCGTGGATTGGTCAACCCGAACAGGTTGTGCTTGTCAAGGCATACCGGGGAACGGAACCAGCCGGTTTCAAGGATGGCTTGCGCCAATACCACTTTCGGATATAAGATTCCGTTCCGTATTATTTCCGCATAAAGGTTTGGAATTGTCAGCGCAGGAAGAGAATTGTTCCGGATCTTCGTTTTTAGGGATGCGCTATTGTCACTATTTCGGACTTTTAGGTTGTTGTAACTTTGCTTTTTAAATAAGGTTGGCTGTATATCTTTTGCAACTTCCGTTATCGTGTCAATCTCTGTTCTCTCCTTATTATCAGCAGGAACAGCCGTTTCCTGCACCTGGGCCGGCTTGATTCCCGATTCTCTGGTAATCGTATAGAACTGTGCCGAAACCCTGACAGCCCCGAGAACCGTCATGAATATCATCAGAATAGTGTTGCGCATTTCTGTATAAGGGTATCTGCAGGAATAATTTTGTGTCTGACAAAGCGGTCATTGCCGCAAAATTATCACAATCAACAATCCCGAATGGAAATGAACAACAGAAATCAAACAGAATGGCTGCCTTACGAGAAGCTGGCAGTATTGGGCATCGACCGCGAGAAAGCCGACAGCCTGCCGCAAGAAGTAAAGGAGAAGCTTGTCTCCGGCGAGGTGACACCCCTCATGCAGGTGTCAATCAGTGCCCGAAACGGTGACTTGATCACGTTACCCCTCAAACTCCAGATGACTGCCGACAAGGACGGACATCCCGCACTCATGGCTTATCCGGTGAGGGCAGAACTGGAAACCGAACGGAACAAAGTCCTTCACCTGACCGAACAGGAAGCGGACAGGCTGAGAAAGGGCGAGGTAGTACAGAAAGCCGTAGATGTAAACGGGGAAAAGACCCGGCAATACCTGCAACTCGACCCTGAAACGCAATCGGTCATCCACCGCAGGGTGACGGACATCAAACTGGAACAGAAGCTCAAAGACATGGAGAAAATCCACGACATCGAACTGGGTACGCAGCAGAAGCAGCAGGTACGTGACGGCAAGCCGGTGGAGCTTAATGTCGGCGGCGAGAAAGTTTCCGTCGGTATCGACCTGAAAGAGCCTCAGGGTTTCAAGGTCATCAAAGGTGACATGAAGGAGTGGGAAACCCAACAAAAAATCCGTTATGACAAGCAACATCCTGAATACCTCGGTCTGGTCATGACCGACAAGAACCGCTGGGAATACCAAAAGGTAGTGGATGCCCAATCCAAGGAACGGGCTTTTTCTCTCCACCCGCATCGGGAAGAGAAACGGACGAATGGACTGAAACTTTAAACGCATCAGCTTATGGCAAACAAGGAAGAAACGGACAACGGCAAAGGACTTTTAAAACAGTTCGATGACCTGAAAAAGAAACACCCGGACGCGATGCTTCTTTTCAGGCAGGGGGATTTCTATGAGATGTACAAGGAGGATGCGGTGAAAGCTGCCGTCCTACTCGGCATAGCCGTAGCGGACAAGATGCTTCCCGGTGAGAAAACGGACATGAAGATAGCCCGGTTTGCCCACCATGCGCTTGACACCTATCTCCCCAAACTTATCCGTTCTGGCGCAAGGGTCGCCATTTGCGACCGGCTTGAAACTCCCGAGCAGAAGAAATTGGAAAAGGAATCAACAAACCAATTAAACAACAAGGATATGGCAAAGAAGAGCAAGAAACAGGAAGAACCGGCTTCGGTGGCAAAGAATACCGCCGAAGAGAAACCTGCCAAGGAAAAGAATAACAAACGGAAAGCGGAAAACAAACAAGAACCCGATTCAAAGCAGGAAGCCAAGCAGGAACGCAAACCCCGTGAGCCGCAGATGGTGACCGCCAACGGCGAGAAAGTAACCCACGGTCATGCCTACCAGAGCAAGGCCAATCCCGGAGAATGGTACTTCACCGCCAGAGTGGACGGCAAGCAGCTCAAACCACAGCGGATGAAGGAAGCAGACCTCGCCGCCTTCCAAAAGAAGGAACTGGGTGTACAACAACTCATGGAACGCTACTATCCGACCAAACTGATGCCGAAAGTGGCGGAGGACGCTTACAAGTTTCCCAAGGAGATTGCCGGGCCGGAAGGCAACATCACCGTGAACAAGTTCAACGTCTATAAAGAGAAGGACGAACAACGTTCCGACTATGGCAAGTACAAGTTCTACGCGCAAATCGGTGACGCGAAAATGTCTGCCGTGGCATCCCGACAGGACTTGAACGCCTACTTCGACCGGGTAGTAACCCCCAACCAGTTGGTGGAAAGGAACTTCGGGGAACGCCTGCACCTGAAATCCGCCTACGAGAAATACCAGCTTCCGGAAGGGGTTGATTCCAAAGGTGTCCGTGTGGCGAAAGACCGTGCCGACAACAAGTGGAAGGTATCAGTCAACTTGGGTGACAAAGGGCAGACCACCAAGCATGAAATCTCGTTTGATGACGGCTATTCCCTCTTCAAGGTTAAGACGGCCACCCGTGAACAGATAGCCGCCAAATACCTGAACCCGGAGATTGCAAGTATGCTTGCCGCACCTGTGACTAAAGTTGAACAGGCGGCATCCATGAAAAGATAATGACAGTAACCAACAACAAGCAATAATAATCAATAACAAACAGACAATATGGCAACAAAAACATACGAGGAACTGGTGGAACAATTGCAAGACGGTAAAATCGGACACCTCCATTTTGTATTGCAGGGTGAGAACGCCCAGGACTTTTTGGACTGGTGCAGGTCGCATGGTATAGACCCCACGGACGAGTCGGCGGAGTTCTACATCGAGCAGACGGAAATCGGTATGATGGAACGTCAGGCTATAAATGACGAAGGTTATGGCGTATGGCACTAACTCCCCTTCAGGAACAGGCGGTCAGGCTGCACTTGACCGCTTTACAGAAATGATGATAGAACGGATGGAGCAGATGAAATCCTCCGATTGGAAGAAAGGCTGGATAGGCGGCGCGGGCTATGCCGGTCTTCCGCAGAATGTCGGGGGACGGAATTATTCCGGTTCCAACTCCTTCTTCCTGCAACTGCAAACGGCGGCAAAGGGCTATGAACTTCCTGTCTATCTTACCTTCAACCAGGCACACAACCTCAAAGCCCATGTGCTGAGAGGCGAAAAGGCTTTCCCGGTCGTTTATTGGGACATGATGGTCAAGGACAAGGACGGCAAGCGCATCAGTTCGGAGGAATACCGTGCCATGGGCAAGGAAGAGCGCAAAGGGCTGGAAGCCATCCCGTTCGTCAAGTCCTTTCCTGTGTATAATGTAGCGCAGACCAACCTGTTGGAGGTTCAGCCCGAACGGATGAAGAAGCTGAAGGAGAAGTTCAAGCTGCCGGAACTCCGTGACACGGAAGGGATGTACGCCCATCCCGCCCTCGACCGCATGATACAGTCGCAGGGATGGCTGTGCCCGATAAAGGCGGATAAGCAGGAAGGAAGTGCCTATTATTCTCCCTCCCGTGACATAGTGGTACTGCCCATGAAGGCGCAGTTCAACATCGGCAACACGCCGGAGGAAACCTACCGGGGCGGCATGGAGTTCTATTCCACCTTGCTGCATGAGATGACCCATTCAACGATGACTCCCGAAAGGCTCAACCGGGAAGTGGGCGGCAGGTTCGGCGACCCGAAGTACGCGAAGGAGGAACTGGTGGCTGAACTCACAGCCGCCATGATTAGCCATTCCATGGGGTTTGATTCCAAGATTACCGATAACTCCGCTGCCTATCTGGATTCTTGGATCGGCGTATTGAAGAAAGAACCGAAATTCATCGTTTCCATCATGGCAGACGTGAACAAGGCATCCGATATGATACTGGACCACGTGGACAAACAGCGGTTGGCTCTCGGCGAGCAGCCGTACCTTGCCAAGAACGACCCGTTCCTGCCATTGGACCCGAATGAGGAAATCCCCTTCAAGAACGCCGCCATCGTCAAGACCCGTTCAGGCGACTACGCCATCCGCGCTTCTTACGATGGTGTGGAACTCGGTTTAAAGAAGGTCACGAAGGACACGGCAAGAACCTACTTCCAACTGACGGATATGAAGGACAAGAACGCGTTCCTGAACATGACCGCCCGCAAGACCTACGAACCGGAGCTTGCCGTGATGCGGCATACCCGGACTGAAAACAGAGGCATCAGGATATAATTATGGAGGATATGGCAGACTATAAGGTAAATTTCAAGGAACTGAAATCTCGTGTGGGTATTGATGACATCGCCTATGCCCTTGGCTACCGTTTGGATAGAAAAGCCGGTGTCGGTAGGTATATCGAGCTGGTGCTTGGTAATGGAAACGACAAGCGTGATACCTTGATCATCAGCAATCCACGTAACAAGGCAGCGCAGACTTTCTTTCGCCGGGACGGTTCAAAGGGGGATGTGGTTACGCTCATACGGGAGAACCTGAACGCCTTTTTCGTTTCCGGAAAAGATGACTGGGAGAAGATAGCCAAGGTCATGGCACGTTTCGCCAATATGCCCGAACCGGAATATAGGGAGGATAGGGATTTTGTGAAGTCCGCTATATCTAATCAGCACTTTGACGCTTCCCGGTATGAGGTAAAGCCGGTTCAAACAGAAAAGATTCCGTTGATATTCTCGCAACGCGGGTTGTCGTCCGATACGGTTAATGGTCTTTCGCCTTATCTCACGTTGCTTCGTGACAAACGGAACGACAAGTTTGACGGCTACAATGTCGCTTTCCCTTACACCGATAAGGATGACAAGGTAAAGGGCTATGAAATCCGTGGCTTCGGCGGTTACAAGTCCAAAGCTGCTGGTACGGATTCCTCTTCCTCGGCATGGGTGGCTGATTTATCCAGTGGCAACCGGGAAGCGGTAAAGCGTGTACTCTTCTTTGAATCCGCTTTTGACGCGATGGCGTTCTACCAAGTCCACAAGGCGCAATTGGATAAGGAGATCGCACTGGTTTCTATCGGCGGCACATTCTCGGACGGGCAGATTACCGGGACGATGGCACGTTTCCCCCATGCGAAAGCCTTCGACTGTTTCGACAATGACCTTGCAGGGCGTATCTATGGATTGCGCATGATGGCGTTGCTGGAGGAAATCCCGATGAAAATCTCCAAAGTGGAGAAGGGCATCCGGATAGAAGCCAAAGGCAAGTCGTTCCTGTTGAATACGGAACGACCGATGTTGGCACAAGTGGGTGAACATTTGGCCATCCGCTACAAGATGGGGCAATGGCTGCCGCCCAAGATGTTCAAGGACTGGAACGACTGCCTGTTGAACAAGCCGATGAAACCGGTATTGCCACCCAACAAGAACGACCGTGACAACCATCTTGCCGGACGAAGGAATACGGGTGTCAAATTATAATTAAGGAGAACCAATGATGAAATTGAATTCAATTGAAAAAGGAATGGCTGTCGTGGCATTGTCTTTGGGTACGCTCGTATCCGTCCATGCCCAACAGAGTGACCCGGCACTGACCGCTGCCGTCATCGCCCAGACCGTGGAGTTGAAGAACATCCACAAACAGCGTAAGAAGACGCAGGAGAAAATCATCGCCGCCGAGACAGCGGTGACGCTTGCCCTTGACCGGGTGCATAACGTGGAAAACAAGTTGCTTGAATACTTATCCAATGCCCAAGGCGCGATGCAGAACCTCTATCAAATCAAACGTGCAGGGGAACTGGTATTGACCGAGATACCGAAGAATTGCAGCCTGCTTACGAAATCGGTGGGCGGTAATCTTAAAGGGACGGCGATTGCCGCCATCGTGTCGGATGAACTGACGGATGCCGCCACCCAAATGGCTGCGCTCTATCCGTTTATGAAGCAGTTGGTCACTTCGGGAAGTTATGAGGTTGCCGGAGCAGACAGAAGCAAGGAGAAGCACAAGGTGAACCTGCTCAGTTCCGCTGAAAGGTACTATATCGCCAACGAGGTGGTGACAAGGCTGGAAGCCATCAATACGGACCTCTTTATCCTGGCATGGCAGGTACGCACCCTTTCATGGAACGACCTTTGTTTTTCCCTTGACCCGGAAGGATGGGCTAACGTGATGTCGGGCAAGAATATCATAAACGGCATTGTCAATGACTGGAACAGAGGATTCCGGTATTGATACAGACAATAATCAACTTATACATTTTGAAGTATGGAAACAGAAAAGAAAATTATGGGTCGCTGCCCCTTGTGTGGCGGCAACGTGGTGAAAACCTGCAAGGGGTATCGCTGTGAGCACAACATCGGAGAGCAACCGTCTTGTGCGCTTAACATTAATGCCATTATCGGCAACCGAAAGATGGAAGACAATGAAATCGTTCGGCTATTGGAGGAACGCTTCCTTCTGTTGGACGGCTTCGCTTCCAAGGAGGGCAAAAGTTTTCCAACCGTTATTGAACTGGCTGATGACGGTGCCATCAATATGCGCCCTGTTATCGGAAAATGCCCCCATTGCGGTGGTGACATGTTGGTGGGAAGCCGGGCGTTCAATTGCTCCAACTATGCCAATCAGCAAGCACCTTGTAGCTTCTCTATCTGGAGAAACATAGGCGGTCATCAGGTGACGCTTGCCGAGGCGAAGGAAATCTGTGAAAAAGGCATGACCGCCTCGGAATTGGAAATGTACCGGGAAGATGGCACCATCTACCGAAAACGATTGGGGATATCCCCTGACAAACTTCAAGTCATCAAGGTATGAGAGCGGATTTTGTGAAACAACAGAAGGTTCTTTGCCTGCTGCTTGCAAGCCTTGTATTGGCAGGCGGCATAACCGCTTTCCTGCTAAAGGACAGCTCCAGCCCGAAGGACTTAGCCAAAGAGGTAGCGGAAAAAGCGTTGCTTGCTTCCGTTGACCGGCCTGAAACGGTGAAGATTCATGCGGTCAGTATGCCGGATTCCGTATTTGGCAGAGACTATATTACCCAGGAGGAAAAGATGGCCATCTCCGTGGCGATGATGAAGGTGAGCGAAAAGGTGATGAAGGAAACGGACGGTTTCGAGAAGATGGACTTCGAGGATAAGGCGATGGCTGACCTGATGGAACGGCAGATGTCCGTGATGTCGGTTATACGCAGCCTTGCTTCTTATGAAATACACAATAGTAAGAAACCGTTTTCCGGCTGGAAAGTAAAGATAGAATATGAGGCGGAATCAGCCGATGGGTCTCCTTACCGTTCCGAATACTGGTTCATCCTTGACAAGGAGGCCGTATGTGTCGTGAAGTCCTTTGAAATCCCTTTGATGTAATCTGCATTCTTCCTCTTTCATATGTGTCGCCCCGGCATCCGGGAACCGCAAGGTTCAAGAGTGTCGGGGATTTTTGTGCCTGTTATCTTCATTCGGTCATCCGCGCTCCCGGTTCTATTTTCCGATACAAAGCAACGGAGGGCGGTGTCGATGGCAAATGCCGTTTCTCTTGGCAGCACGGAAAGCGGACGGCAGCCTTCCGCAATTTGTGCCCAATTGGGTATTCCGTCTCTTTCCATTTGCCACATTTGCCTTATGTCCCTTATTCCCTCCGTATTGTTGGCATCGTAAAAATCACCCGGGAGCGAGAAGCCAAAAGGCTTCAAACAAAAGGGAAAAAATTAAAACGTATGGCTATCACACTTAAAGACAGAAAAGAAACGATAAACCTTAGAGGGAATGTGTATGAACTGACCCTATTGTGGAACAGGGAGGACATCCGCAGATGCGCTTTCGGTATGGCTCCCGATTATGCTCATATCCGTAAGGACGGTAAGAATTTCGCTTTTATTACCTGCTACTCCAATGGCGTAGGGTTTTCGGTAGAGAACTTCCATTGGGTATTGGTTAATCCGAAGTGGAAAATCTACTTCCGTAATGAGGACATCAATACCATTCCGTTGGAAAAACTTTTAAAGGGGTTGCCGATATGGTGACAAGTACGGAACATCTTAAAAACGAACAGATATGAAAGGAACAGAACAATTTAAGGAAATCATCAAGAACTATCTTGACAACAGGGCAAAGGAGGATGAACTCTTCCGGGTGAAGTATGAAGCTACAGCACGTAGCATAGACGATATTGTGACTTATATTCTCAATGAGGTTCAGCATTCGGGTTGTTGCGGATTTTCCGACATGGAGGTTTTCAGCATGGCAGTCCACGCAGCGGAAGAGCCTACATTGATAATCGGTGAGCCGTTATCTTGTGATGTGGTTGTGAATAGGCATATCGAATTGACCGAAGAGGAAAAGGCTGAGCAACGTGATTTGGCTTTGAAACGCTATCAAGAGGAGGAACTTCGTAAGATACAAGCCAAAAACTCCCGACCCAAGCCGGGCAAGCCCAAAGTTCCACAACAAGCAGAGTTATCACTATTTGATTTTTAAGAGTATGAAGCCGAGAAGTCAGTTTGAGAAATTGGTGTCAGCTTTCAATATGGAGCTGACCGCCATCGGCTCTAATGCCGTGGAGTGGGCAATAAGAAACGTAGTGAAGCATATAGCGTTCCGTACTTCAAACCGTAAATGCACGTGTGGCGATTGCGGGGAGCAGTTTGACTATAAGGGAAAAGGCAAGTCTGTCCGTTGTCCTCATTGCGGACACCGCTTGCAAGTGACTGATACGCTGAAACGCAAGCACCAAGAGAAAAGCTACTTTTCTACCCTTGAAGTGATTGGCGGCTTGCAAGTACAGAGGGTATTCCTTCTAACCGCCATTTACTGCAAAGGGAGACCTATGGATTTCTATTATGATGAAGTATGCCGTCTGTGGCTCAATGCAAAAGGGCAGGTGGCGGTCACTTCAAGATTGAGAGCCATGGGCTATTACCGGGACAGCTTCTGTTTTGCCAGCCCGATAGAGTTGAGAAACATGTCGGATGTGCATTTAGTCATATCCGATGCCTACACCTGTCCTTATCATTCTGTCCTTCCCGAATTGAGGCGGAACGGGATGAAAGGCAAATTGCCCGACTGCCATCCGTTCGAGTTGATGAAGGCTCTTTTGGCTGACCACCGGATGGAGACGATGATGAAAGCGAGAGATTACAAGGCGGTTGAGTATTTTATCTACCGCTCCTTAGACCTCAATACTTGTTGGCAGTCATACAAGGTGGCTTCACGGCATCATTACCGAATTGAGGACTTCGCCACTTGGTGTGACACCATCCGCTTGCTTGAAAGATGTGGCAAGGACATTCATAATGCCAAGTATATCTGTCCGATAAACTTGAAAGCCGAACACGACCATTGGTTGAAGAAAGCCAATGCTATTGAACGGAAACGCAGGGATATGGAACGGATAGCGAAAGCCAAAGTACACGAAGCCGAGTTTTACAAGAACAAGTCCTGCTACTTCGGTATTATCATCAGCGATGGCGATATAGAGATTTCCGTATTGGATTCGCTGGAGGCTTACAAGGAAGAGGGCAACAAGATGAAACATTGTGTCTTCCAATGTGAATACTATGCCAAGACCGACTCTGTTATCCTTTCGGCTCACGACCATTTGGGTAATCGCATTGAGACCGTTGAGTTCAGTTTGAGCCAAGGGAAAGTGGTTCAGAGCCGTGGGGTATGCAATAGCAACACAGAATACCATGATAGGATTATCCGTTTAGTGAATGAAAATGCTTACCGCTTCATGGAGGCAAGGAGGGCATCCGCATAAGTCCCTTGATTTTGTTCTGAACTCCGTCCCACGCTGGGAAGCGTGGGGTGAAGTTTATGAATGGGAACATTGTATTTTCAATCCGGCCATTCCCAAGCAAAATGCTCAGTATCATCTTCGGACAGTTCTGTTCCTATTTGTACTTCAATAAAGTAAAGGTCTGTTTCGGCTTTTACGGCATGTTTTGTACCTTTGCAAATATGTATCACATCCCCTTGTGCGACTTTCCGCATTTTTTCGTCAATGACAAGTAGCCCTTCTCCGCCAATGAATGTCCATACTTCATCCCGATAACGATGTTTTTGGTAACAGATATTTTTGCCGGTTTTGACGACCATCTGTTTGGTCAACACCTTATGACCGTCCGCAAAATCGGCATGATGGACAACTTTGTATTCACCCCACCGCCGTTCCTCATACATGGGCCGGTGGTGTATCTTGTCGGTATAATGTTTGATGTCCTCACTCTTGTCCTTATCCGCAACCAATATGCCATCGTAAGATGCGGTTACAACCAGGTTCTCTGTTCCGATACACAACACAGGTATGTCCAATTCGTTGATTACATTAGTATCTACTGACTTTTCATCCAACATAACATTCCCTATACTATACATTTTCAGTTCATCGGCAAGAGTGTTCCATGTGCCGAGGTCATTCCATTTTCCATCGTATGGAATGACAGCCACAGAATCGGCTTTTTCCACCACTTCATAGTCAAAACTGATTTTGGGAAGTTGGTCATACCTCAAGCGTACACTTTCAAAGGTATCATAGCAGAGATGTTTTTTTACAATATCGGTCATATAGCCGAGGCGGAACACGAACACACCTCCATTCCAAAAGGCACTTTCTGTAATAAGTTTCTCCGCCATGGCAGCATTCGGCTTTTCTGTGAAACGCTCTACTGGATATATCTCTCCGGAACTTTCCGGATGCCGGGGTATCACATAACCATATTTTGTTGATGGATAAGTCGGTTTTATTCCCATCAATACTAAATCCGCCTTTTGGTTCTGCACTGCTTTAGCCATATTCGCTATTGTTCTGAAATAAGAATCCTCCGTATAGGGGTCGCAGGGCATCACCGCTACAATCTCATCGCTGTCACATCCAGCCTCTTTTTCCAAGTAAACGGAAGCAAGGCAGATGGCAGGGAACGTGTCACGCCGGGAGGGTTCCGTTATGACTGTTATGTCATTGCCCAGTTGGTTTGTGATGATGTCATGTTGCGATGCGCTTGTTGCAATCGTAATCGGACAGGAAAGCGTTGACTCTTTGATTTGCCGCACAACCCGTTGCACCATAGATTCCCGATTCCCGTCTGGTGTCGGTAACAACCGGAGGAACTGTTTGGAACGCGAATCATTGGAAAGCGGCCACAAGCGTTTGCCCGAACCGCCAGATAACAATAGCAGTTGCATATTATATTCGATATTTCATTGGATTAATAAAAAAAGGGGAGACCTTATAGACTCCCCGAATCTTGGAATGACTGTTGAACATTTATTTTTCTGTCCGTATGGGATTGTGCAAGAAGTCCTCATAGGCAAGGCGGACACCGTCTTCCAGTTCCGTCTTGTACGTCCAGCCCAAGGCCGTGGTTTTCGACACGTCAAGCAACTTGCGTGGTGTGCCGTTCGGACGGGTAGTGTCCCAACAGATTTCACCTTCATAGCCGATGACTTTTGCCACCAGTTCCGTCAAGGCTTTTATCGTCAGTTCTTTGCCGGTTCCGGCATTGACTGTTTCATTACCGCTGTATGTGTTCATCAGGAACACGCACAGGTTGGCGAGGTCGTCCACGTACAGGAACTCGCGCAGTGGGCTGCCGTCGCCCCAGCAAGTCACGTAGGGCAGTCCCTGTTCCTTCGCTTCATGGAAACGGCGGATGAGGGCAGGCAATACATGGCTGTATTCCGGATGGTAGTTGTCGTTCGGTCCGTAGAGGTTGGTGGGCATCACGCTGATATAGTCCGTACCGTACTGACGATTTAGGAACTCGCAATACTTCAGTCCAGAAATCTTTGCCAAGGCGTATGCCTCGTTGGTCTTCTCCAATTCGGAAGTCAGCAGGCACGATTCGGACATGGGCTGCGGAGCCATGCGTGGATAGATGCACGATGAGCCGAGAAACTCCAGTTTCTTGCAGCCGTTTTGCCATGCCGCATGGATGACGTTCATCTCCAGTATCATGTTCTCGTACATGAAATCCGCTAATGCCGATTGGTTGGCTATGATGCCGCCCACTTTGGCAGCTGCAAGGAACACATATTCCGGCTTCTCTTCCGCAAAGAACTTTTCCACCGCCTCCTGACGGGCCAGATCCAGCTCCTTATGCGTGCGGGTAATGATATTCGTATAGCTCTGTCGTCTCAGTTCACGGACAATGGCGGAGCCCACCATGCCTCGGTGTCCCGCCACATATATTTTCGCATCTTTCTCCATCATTTCACAATTCCTTTCTCCAAATATTCGGCTAAGTTCGTCCGCATCACTCTGGCCACATGCTCCGCCGCCACTTTCTGCATGTCGTGCGCCACCATGATGTGTACCAGTTCCTCGAAAGAGGTGCTTTGCGGATTCCATCCTAACTCATTCTTTGCCTTGGTCGGGTCACCCCAGAGGTTGACCACATCCGTCGGGCGGTAGAAGTCCTCGCTCACCGCCACCACTGTTTTTCCTGTCTTCACGTCAATACCTCTCTCCTGTATGCCTTTCCCTTCCCAGCGGAGTTCGATACCTGCATAGCGGAAAGCGAGCGTGGCAAATTCACGCACTGTGTGCTGCACACCGGTGGCTATCACGAAATCCTCCGGGATGTCATGTTGCAGTATCAGCCACATACATTCCACATAATCCTTGGCATAGCCCCAGTCACGCAGGGAGTCCAAGTTACCCAAATAAAGGCAGCCCTGCTTGCCTTGTGCGATACGTGCGGCTGCCAGCGTAATTTTGCGTGTCACGAAAGTCTCCCCGCGCCGCTCGCTCTCGTGGTTGAACAGGATGCCCGAACAACAATACATGTTATATGCCTCACGGTACTCCTTTACAATCCAATAGCCGTAGAGTTTCGCCACGGCGTAGGGACTGTAAGGATGGAAAGGTGTCTTCTCATTCTGCGGCACTTCCTCCACCTTGCCGTACAGTTCGGAGGTGGATGCCTGATAAATGCGGCAAGTATCTGTCAAGTCGCACTGGCGCACGGCTTCCAATATACGCAATACGCCCGTAGCATCCACGTCCGCCGTAAACTCCGGTGCATCGAATGACACCTGCACATGACTCTGTGCGGCAAGGTTGTATATCTCTGTCGGCTTCACTTTCTTCACTACTTGCAGGATGCTCATCGAGTCGCCGAGATCGGCGTAGTGTAAATGGAAATTCGGATGTCCCTCCAGATGGGCAATGCGTTCACGATAATCCACTGACGAACGACGGATGGTGCCGTGTACGTCATATCCTTTGTCCAAAAGGAACTCGGCAAGGAACGATCCGTCCTGTCCTGTAATACCTGTAATCAATGCAATGTTTCTCATCAATCTATAAAAATAAGTTGGAGGACACCAGGATTATGCGATAACTCAGTATCCTCCAACAATGAATATTTAATAATTCTTTATGTTCAGTTATTACATGCCTTGGTTTCCACCGCTACCGCCCGTATGGCGGCGATTCCAAGTATTCGTTACAACAGACACCGTACCGTATTGCTTGCCCGACACACTGCGTTTTAAAGCTGATGCTGTCAGCGTGGTCACTTGTTGCCTACCGCTGATATTCATAGCCGTACCCACAGGTAGGGTTACATTGACAGGATAAGTACCCGTGACCTCCATCACGCCAGCACCAGCCGCACGCGCCAGAATCTCAATCAGGTAGGCGGTTATCTTGTTTGTGCCCGCTGAACTGATTTCCGTACCTATCTTATAGGTATAAGAGGAAGAAGTGACGGACATGTCACTGCTACCGTACAGGTTATCCCATGAGTCGGGGGTGAAAGTCAATGCCTCAGAAGATACCGATGTGCTGATGGTAGCGTTGCAAAGCAATGAATAAGAGGTAAACCGGTCCACTATGACCGTCACCTTTCCATCATTCCCTACGGTGTATTCTGCATCCACCCACTGGCCGTTTACGTACTTTTGTGCGGTAATTGTGGAAGCCATCTCAGAATCCACGTTATACTCCAGAGTCAGCTTATGACCGTCCTGCAAGGTGGCTGAGGCATTGGAGCAGCTAACTTTCGTACCGATAAGCAGCGTGCCCCCCATCGCTCTTGTACCAACAGAACGGACTGCCACGCCAGCGGCATCTTCCAACGAGTAAAGAGGGGTGACGATAATCTTGTTGCCGGTAGTCACGGCTCCGGTCGGTGCGGTCAGCGTCATCTCTATCTCACCGGTCTCGTTTCCTTTCAGCGTCTCAGACACGACATTTCCCTCGGCGGAGCCGTCGGCATTGACGGTTATCTCCGTTCCCGCATTGCCCAACGACACGTTCCATACCGGGTTCATGCCATTTTCACTGTCGCTTACCGTCACGGAAGTCTCTTTGCTGGCCTTTCCTTCTGCCTCCGCTTTCAGCGTGTAAGTGCCTGCATCCACATCCTCGAAGACGAATGTACCGTCCGCATTGGTCGTTACGGAAGTACTGTTCATGGAAACTGTGGCCGTCAGCCCTTCGCCGTCAATGCCCGTCACCCGTCCGCTGATGCTGTGTGTCACGGCTACTGTCGGCGGGGTCACATTGCTGTAATCAGGATCATCATCCTTACAAGAGGTTGCACTGAATGTCAGTGCCATACCAAGGAGTGCGAACACTCCCAACTTTACAAACTTTCTCATTTTCTTAAATTTGAAATTAAATAAGACATTAAAATATTTCTTTTCTCACTAAAACAGGTTTATTTGGAAACATACGCCCCCCGAAAAATATTTGCCATTCTGAAAAGAGGCTTGCAAGAGCAGGTGCTTCCATAAAAGGCAGTCTGCTCCAATGTTAATTTCGTTTCCGGTATATTCCACGATACCCCGCAAGTTCCGGGCAAAGGAAGGGCGATAAGTGATACCACCCACCACGCCGTTCCATTTTGAATTATAGTTTTTTACAAAATGCCGATAAGCCAGATGTATGCCAAATTCTTCACGCTTCCAAAAGAGATGTTTGCTCGCAACCACATAATAATTACCGAAAAGGGCTTCCACGGCATCATCGTCAAAATTGAAAAACGAATATGAATCGGATATATCGTTACAACCAATCGCCACCGTCGGATACCACTTACCTTCTTTCAGGGGGCGTAGCTTCAACGAAAGATATCGGTCTTTTTCTTCATATCCATGTCCATCGTATATAGAAGAATGTACCTGTTTCAACAACGTACAGGCATATCCAAGTTCTATCCATGAAAATGGCGTAATACTTAGGTAGTAACTGAATGTATTGTATTTTTCTCCTTGATAAGAAAATCCCTCGTTGGGGGTCCGATGCTTGTTGATAAAATGTCCACCTATCCTGACATCTCCCTCCTTGTTCATTTCAGCTGACGGGACATGTATCAGTCCTGTCATGCCTGTATATTGTTGGGCGTAAAGTCGTATGGGCAAAAAAGCTAAACATAAAAATATCCAAAAAGTTCTGTTCATTTTGCTTCCTCCCCCTTTTCTTTTATTGTGAAATCAGGATCCATACGGTTACTTCCCCAGGGCATTTTCTCTCTGTCAAACCATCCTTCGCGTTCATTCTCTTCCGGATCGGTCTTATACATCTTATTGGCGTAAGTGTCAGCATGAACACTATAGGCATATCGGAAATTGGAGGCCGGTCGGAAATTTACCTTATGCCGTGTGCGCTTATATGGCGGGAGCATCATCACTATTTTGAACCCCATATCCTCTTTTCCCTTGTCGCTATATTGTGCATACACACCCACGGAACAATGTTTGAAATGCCGCATGGCATCCACAACTGCCCCATAATCTTCATAAACAAATCGACCGCCTCCTATCCGAAACTGTGTATTCCAACGGTTCAGATAGATGTTAGCTCCACCTAATGCCGTCCAACGCTTAAGAGTGCTGGCTTCCCAATCTACGGCCATTGAACAGAACCCTGTCCATCCTATTTGGGCTTCCAAGGACAACCAATCATTTGCCACATACATGCTTTTTACGTCCAATCCATACCGTTCCAATCCGAACAAACCACCGCTTGCTTTCACGAATAGACGTGGGCCTAAGTACATCTCTTTGGAAAGCACTGCCATGTTCAGTCGCACCTTCTTATAACGGTCTCCATATTGGTTGACAATAGGCACTAATACCTGCGCCGTGCTCTGCCACCCCTTCCCCATGTACCATTTCACTCCAGGTGTCAAGTTAATCAATACGTCATAAATTCGCCCGTTAAAATTCAAATCCCGGCAATTGAAATCAACGCCCATGAAGATATCCATGTATGTGGTTTGGGATTGAGCTTTTATTTCTGTGAAAAAGCAGGAATATAACATTAAAATCCAATATTGGATATATAAACGTGTCTTCATGTGTGTAAGTTTTCACAAGCAAAAATCGTATTGCCTATAGTATCATTTATTTCTCAAATATTTCTTATACAAATATTCTCTTAGGAAATTAGGCATAAGACGAGTCGTAAATCTGATAAAAATATTCCGACACAATATTGGGAATTGTATAAATCCCATCTTATAAATGTTGATTTGTGTCTTTACTTCATCACAAGCATATTTCCATCCTCCACGTCGCTTAAATGTATCTGGAGAAAAGCGAAACCATACTAATGATTCCTGTATATTGAAGATTTTACTGCCATTTTGAATCATTTTAATCCATAAGAAATAATCCTCAGGCACATATTTTACTTGATAACCACCTACGGAAACAACAGCTTCTTTTCTAAAAATGACAGATGGATGATTCACAGGACAACGAGTCTGAGCGTACAAAGTAATTTCTTCAGGTGTTTCAGGAACAAGTCTCTTTAATGTAGAATCTCCCGGATTCTTTTCAAATTCATCAATCCAAGAACTGCACAGGTCTATCTCTGGATGCTCAACCATAAACTTGACTTGCTTCTCAAAACGAAATGGCATGCAAATATCATCACTGTCAGACCGGGCTATTAATTCATTGGTACAAAATCCTAAACCGAAATTTAAAGCTTCTCCCAATCCTCCAAATTTTTTATTGCAAACTTTTAAAATTTCAGGAAACATTTTTTTGAATCTTTCAATCACTGCATCAAGTTCGGGAGTGAGTTCCCCATTATGGACGAGTATAAATTCATTAGGGATTAAAGTTTGATTTATTAAATTGCTGGCTAATGCTTGTTCAAGATGCTTAGGCTCTTCTCTATAATAAACCGACATCAAAACAGAAAAACTATTAGTTGTTGTCATCTTATTCATTTGTTATATTTTGATACTTATACTTTTATCCATTCGGGCATTTGTATTTCATATTTCAAATCCAAATTAATCCATTTCTTGGGAGCAATTACAATTTGATCTTTACGCTGATTTAGATATGCTCCCCACCAAGAAAAACTGCTTGCCGCTATTATATTTGTCCGGCACAAACTCATTAGCCGCATATCTTTATAACTATCACCCTTAATATTCCAATCAACAAACATTACATTACTGCCGTTCAACATTGGTAAAATATTTTTTTTGCACCATTTCATATCATTACTGAAAATGTAAGCATGGTAATTATCACCAAGTTTCTCTCGCATAATCTTGATGGCTTGCATGTAATATTCTACGTCACAAATTCCTGCATATTTTTTGGCTTTCAGGTAATCGCCCCTACGAATGTGAATGCTCACGCTTTTGTCGTCATTCAACATCTTATTTGCAATTTCACGATTGTGTTCATCCAATTCATTTTTGTAAGTGTATTCTTTTAGGATTTCTTCGCGAGCATCATCAAAATACTTTGGGCATTGCCAATAGCCATCATACAACCGATCTTTGTTTGCATCATTAATCAGTTCAGGATAAAATTTGGTGTATTTCCATTCAACGAGTTCTTTCTTCCATCGAGGGAAAAAATGATGGCAAATCTGCCATTGACGATAATTTCTATAGAACCTGCCTAAAGTTTTCACCTCCGTGGATGTGGCTATGGTGGCTGTAATATTAAATATATCTTGAAGTTCAAAGCCGTTATGCCGTCCGTATGTTGACATTGCACTCAAATCTATTTTAACCTCATCACCTGTGCGTTTTCGTAAGGCCACTAAAACTGCGTATTGGAAAAGTTGATTTCCTAATCCACCTATTATACGAACAATTTTCATGTCATCAAGAATTTATCATATAAATAAATACCAACGTACTGCATTCCAAAGGATATTGCATCCTTTTTTCATTCTGGACCAATAATCAAACTTACGTCCTTTATTAAAATATGGATCTATACGAGTTTTTTCCCGAAAGACATTATATGGTTCAAACCCATCTCTTACCCATTCTTCCGGGCAGCAATATTCCTTTCCCAATTTCTTGCATGGATGATTTCTTAGATAAGCATTAATATGGCTTTCATCATGAAAACAGGCAATTATACCCCGATTATAATCATTACGAATATTAGTCGATAATATATGAACCATCTTCAGGTATTCATCAACCTTCCCTCCGTTCAATCCTCCCATGTAGTATGTATAGTTTTTCCCATAAGGTCTTACATAGGCTAAAGATTTCTTATTTCGTTCGTATGGATAAAACATTGGATGCTGACGTTCACGAGTTCCTGGCCAAATGCCCATAGAAAGACCACTTCCATCTGGAAGAATATCATACCCTATTGTTCTGCGTATTTCTGCATTTGAATTAAAAAAGTAAACAAAATCATTTTTCTTAATTTCTTCTTCTGCTTGTAAAAACATTTCAAAGCGAAAAAGGGAGTCTTTGGGGAATCCATCACATTCTTTGTAATATACATGAACATTAGAGCGACCATCAGATAAATGATGATCGTCAGTCCACACTAAGTAAGTCTTTTTTGATTCAGGGATAAAATATTTTTCGCATGAAGCATAAAATCCTTCAAAGAACTGATTGTACCGCCCCGTACAAATATACAAAATTGCAATTTTCATTTATAATCAATATCCAAATTGTGTATTTTGATGCTCTAAACTGAAGTCAAAGAAATTATATGGAATAAGATGAAACCATTCATTCCTATATATTAAAACAATGAGAATCCGAATTAGTAAAGTAACAATAGCTATGTGTTTCAAAACTTTCATTTGCTTGTTGGCTTCTGATAAATATAAGCTATTTACAAAAAGAACTACGACATACTGAGAAAAGAACATACCATAGCGGAATAAAGCCAAACAAGGAATAGCCCATACATTTACAATCAATGAAGACAGAGCAAATGAAATAAATAGTTTATTTTCTTTTACTGAGGTTTCGTGTATGTTCCTATAAATATAATAAAATAACAAGCATATAAAGATGAAAAGCGTATCTAATAATTGCGCCAAAGGCACTGCAACTCTTTCCATACCTATTATCAAGTATTTACTATCACCATAGCCCAAAAGAGGAAGAATTTTGTATATCCCCAATGATATAGCTAAGGTTGTGATCATTATAATCAGGATATTTCGTTTTGTAAAAGGTGTATAATACAAAATAATAGGCAATACAAGCATTACAGAAGAATGATGAAAGAAGTACGCAACAATGCCGCATACAATAGCACTTTTATAATATTTATTTTCATAACAGTGATAAAATATATATGATATGGAAACAGCCAATGATTGTCTGATTGCACTATAATATCCAAATAAAAGTGTACTTGTTAATAGGACAAAAACTGTAAATGCAATATGTGAAGTCGATTTGTTCAGAAACCATAGCAGGGAAACTGTTGTTATGAATGAAGTTATGATTATGAGAGAATACGGCTCTTTTGAAATGAACAAACCTATAATTCTAAGAAACACCTGAAATCCTTCCTCAAAATTAGAGGAAGAATCAAAAGTATACCATGGTGTACTGTCAAATAGGGGGGGTGAGAATAGATGTCTTACATGTCTATAATAATGTGCAGTGTCGTTTAATATCGGCAAATCCCTAAATCCAAAGAATATAAATAGCAGAAGAAAACACATAACGACTTGGGTGTTCTTCTGTGTTTTTTCCCCATCAAAATGCCATGATACATATTCAACAAGCAAAAAAGAAAAGCAAAATAAGATTATAATGGACATTTCTTTTCGTTATCTGTTTATCACTTTTTGTGTATGAATTACTATACATATAGGAAGGGATTGTTCACGACCGTATTAAACGCTTCCACGAAATGTTTATTTGTATATCGTTCTCCCATTTTTATTTCATCTGCAACAAGTTTCTCTACAAATGCTATTTTCATTCTTAATGGCATATAGCCGAATCGTCCGGTCATTCTCCATGCTGCATCTGCAATTTCAAAGAGTCCAGAGATTCTTATTGGGGCTGCTTTTTCTACAAATTTTTTCATGGCTTGGCGGAATGTTTCTTTGTTCACTTCCATTCTTTGTTCCTGTTCTGTTCCATTATTAGTTTTCGCTTGCCGTAAATAATCTTCCATTCCATAAAAGACGAAATTCTCAGGAATGTCAGTTCCAATAAAGCTGATGGAAACACAGATATCTCCTATAAACATTGTCAGCCTCTGATTTTCTCTATCGTAGTCACAATGAAACATTCCACCCTCGTTTTTGCAATAGTCGGGACAATTTACCATCTGGTATGAGATGTTTAGGTCGTGGAACAAAGCACTGGCATCTTTTCCTTCTTTTTGTAATTTCAAATATTGGTTCAAAAGGAATCGGAGCTTTTCTTCTAATTTCTCTTCCAAGGAAAACCCGTTCCCTTTTTGTGTGGACAATCTCCATACTACGGAAATCCAAAACACAAGAGGAAGTTCATTGTTGATTTTCTGACCATTTTTGTAAAACGCTCCGTATGGACTTTCTATATAGTATCCTAATGCCTTTTCACATTCAGAGCAAAATACATAATCTTCTGAAACAGGATTTTTAATTATTTTTTTAAGACGTTCTTCAGACAAATCATCAAATGTACTTTCCCATTTAGTAGATGAAAGCCCGCAGGCGTATATGCGATTTTGATATTTATCCATCTTAAACATCAGTTCTGCATTTCCCCTTTTATAAGAGCCGTTAGAACTTAGCATAACTGCGAGAAAACTTGGCAACTGATGGGAGTTAGTTTTATTTGCGTCATTCTTTTGACATATTCTACAAGTACTCATTCTTTTATTTCTGTTTAGTCAAAATACTGTTAAATAATTCAATCCATAGCTTCACTATGTTTTGAGGTGTAAGGCGTTCCATTGAATTTATCACATTAATTACATACTCTTTTCTGCTCTTTTCTGCTAAATGTAATATCCTCTTCACATACATATCTATATCAAACGGCTTCACAAGAGATCCATTCTTGCCATCCTCAATGATCTCATGTATGCTCTCAAAAGAATCAAAAGCCACAGGTATGCAGCCATATTGCATGGCTTCTGTCAATACAAGTCCCCAACCCTCGTGATTGCTGGTCATACAGAATATGGAAGATTCTTTATAATACGGCACAGGATCTTTGAATCCGGCAAATTCGATGCGTTCCAAAAATAAATGTTCACTTAATTGCCGCATTTGTTCACTGAATGGTCCATCCCCCACAATGACTAAATTCCAATCCGGCAGTTTACCTTGCAGTTTTTTCCATACCCATAAAATGCGATCCGGCCTTTTTTGGGAAAAAAGTAGCCTACCGCACCATAATATTTGTTTTTTCTTAGGATAATCACACTTTCCGTATGGAAAAGACAACATATTGTTTATGGCTGTTAGCTTGCTTGTTTCTTTTATTCCTGACAGTTTGATATATGATTTCCTATACTCGTTACTCAATAGCACAACTTTGTCACTATGCAGATAAAGGTTTTTATACATCCTGCATTGGTCGTGCATGGTGATATATCGCAAGGGGAAGCGTGTGCATATATCTCGTAAAGCATTAACAAAGTTTTCTTTCAATGACAAATATCTGAAGTTTACAAGATGCCTGTTTCCTTTTATGCGCATATCCGGGGAAAAGTGTAATACGGATATCAGCTTAATTCCTGATGCAGCTTTTGCTTCATAACAGGTACGGTTATAGAGTTCCGAATGGGAGTTCTGATTCAGTAATATATCCACCTTCTCCTCTTTTAGAATATGTATCAATGCCTGTACGTTCTCTATGCAATAGTCTAAGGAATGGGGCAGAAAAACTTGTTTGGCAGGCAGTGTATAAGGTTTGCTGTAAGGGGATTTCCGACAAGCGACAAATAACACTTCCACTCCTTCTTTTATCAGTCCTTCGGCCAATGAAGCAGAAATACGTTCAATGCCTCCTATCGTAGGATTGAACTCTTGCACATTACAGATTGCTATTTTCATGCGAATATGGATTTCAAGTAATTCAATGAACTTTCCCGATAAACAGAAAGTCGCTTATTGACAGCTTCATAATTTATGGCAGGGGCGGCCATGGCATCATTCACACTATTAACGACACGCTGTTCTATTCCAAGAATGTCTAATAGGTTGGATATTCTGAAAACTTTGGACGGTTCACTGATATATACATAGAAAGGTTTGCCGAACAATATGGAGAAAACGGTAGCATGAAAGCTGTCCGTTATGATTACTTTCGCAGAAGCTATGGCATACAACCATTCTTCTATGGGAAGAAATTCCATGTTTTTCTTCCGTTCCGGTTGCAAATATCCGTAATGCTTACGGACTGGAAGTCCTGTTTTGGAAGATAACTCTTTGACAAAAGCATTCATGTCTGCGGTATCAGACAAAGAGAGGAATAAAATCTCGCTTCTTTCTTCTGTTTTGCGTGGCAATAAATCCCTGTAACTTTCAAGCAACAATGTCGGATCAATTACTTCGGTTGCTTCAATTCCATTACGTTGTAAAAACTCCACACCGAATTTCTCACGGACAGCAATTTTCTTGAACATGGAGAGAGCTTTCATATCCAATTCAGATTTTCTTTTCTCCTCGTCCTTGATATTACCCAGACTGGCAGCGTATGCATATCTGTTTTTTACATCATTTTTAAGAAAAGAAAAACAGAAAGCCGTCCGCAAGTTCTGTGTTATTTCCGGATTCCAAACTTGATCACTACCTATCAGATAATAATCATCTTTATTCCAAGGATAGGATTCCAATTCAGCCGTAGTATGGAAATTGCCTATCTGATTGGGACAATGCCGTTTACTGAATTGTTCTGCCAGTGCAAAGCAGTGGGAATATCCTTTCATCCACTTATGTAAACCAAGTAATGTCCTGTATTTGAAGTTGTAAGGAAAATGCCTATACTCCATACTCAAATTGATAATATGGGGCACATGTCCGAGGTTTTCTATGGTCTTATACAAGGCGTAGGCCTGTAATACCGCCCCATAGTTCGGCTCTTTATGTATGGTGAGGATATTTACATTTTTCATTATTTATAAAAGTCTTAATGAATAATACTTCGATATAGCATGTTTATTTTTAGATAAATACGTAGTAAAAGACCGGGGAAAGACCACGGACTCATTTGCTTGTTCGCCGTTACATAATCTTTTTCTCTCATTGCACGTAAAGCCTTCTTTCTGCTAAAGAAATACCTGATTAATGGATAATGCGTCCAATAGATGTTACGATTATCTGTAACAACATTTTTCCATGAAACGAGCCTTGTATCTATGGGTGTTTCTTTTATCAAAGACATTATCCTGTCATTGTGAGTTATTAATACAGACAAACCTTCATGATGCTGTTCCCTGAAAGATTCGTCACCCCAAAAATCGCCAACCGTGCAGTCGCTGTTACGATGAAGCCCAACAAACTTACAATCAAGACAGGAAGAACGTTTTAATAGTTTGGAGGAAAAGGTATTGAGAACTAAATTGTCTAACCCCAAATTTTCTACGCTTCCGTCTTTGCGTACCATCTTCAAGGAATATCTGAACCCTTTACTTTGCCAACCGTTCTCTTTGTCTCTGAATGAAAATATACCTTTGTATTGTCCTGTTTCTTTCAAATGTAGCATCGGCAACATTGTTGACAGACCGCCACAAATTGTGTCTATGGTATAAAGTTTTTCTTTATTCGTCTTGCCGAGAAACGATAACAATCCTGCGACTTGACATCCCAAACCGGAAAATAGCACATGCATCCCTTGCCGCAAATCGTTCTGTACCAGCCTATAGATACCAGTCATATCACTATGCTGGTATTTGGAACCTTGCAGCCGATGTAGTTCCTTTTCGTCTGTAATCCGTAGATGTTTGACATCAAACCCCTCGATTGCAGCTCCATATACACTGCCGCCTTTCCGAATGATGGATGAAGCCAATGCTGCGAATATTCCTCCAGATGCACTTTGTCTGCGTTGCTCAGAATCCATGTTCCATGCAGCATAAGGAACGGATTTACCTGTTACTTGAGTCCGATTTAATACTGGACATACTTGAGAACATCTGCCACATTCAACACATTGCTTCTCAGAGTCAGGGGCAATGGCATAATAGCCGTTTGCATCTATTGTCGCTTTCAATATGGTATGCGAGCAAGCGTCAATACAAGCCATGCAGCCCGTACATTCTTTGGGTGATGCCAATTTCATAGATGTATTTTTTTATGCACAAAAGAAAGAATCTTGTTGCGCTCAGATGAAGAAATTCCTAATAACCAGATTGTAATTATGCAAACAAGAAATGAAACAGTCATGCGAACTATGAATAAAGACACTCCCCCTTGGGGTAAAAGATTCATAATGTAATACTCTATAGGCAGAATAACAGCCACAGAAGGGAGAACTGTTCTTAGCAAATTGCCGAGATATCTCTTTTTATTAAGGAATATCTGCTGGCTGGCGATAGCAAGGCGTGCATAAAATGCGATAACAGCCACGACACACATAACAACAGATGCGATATAGGGATTTTTATAAATCTGCAAAAACAGGATAGCCAATGGCAATGTCAGCATATTTATGGTAGCAACGACCAATTGGTATTTCTTTATATTGTTAGTTGCCATAACTCCGATTAACAGAGTGCCAGAGAACGTTCCTATAAGTGCGTAGGTCAGTTCTAAACGGCACAGCCACGGAGTATATTCCGGTACATTGACTAACCAAAGTTGAAGAATGTCCTGCATATTGAACATGAATGGAACGGCTAATGCCAACAATAGAAAAAACGAAAGTCTGGAACCTATGATAATGTATTGGTGCATCTGTGAATATTCTTCGGCTGCATACGTCTTTACGATTTGAGGATTAAGCGATTGTTGAAAATTCCCTGTAAAAGAGGCTAATGCTCCATTTACTTGTGTCGCAATTCCCCTTGCAGCATTGATTATTACGCCAAAATAGAAATTAAGTACCATATTCATACCTTGGGATATGACAACGGAAGAAAGTGCCCCTAAAAGATTCCAACCGGAATAAACAAAAATCTCACGTATTTTGCCGCGTTTCCAGTTCTTGCGAAAACGGCATTCCGAAAAATGCCTATAACTATAAAATCTATAACATAACTGAGTGATGAAGACTACAGCAAACATCAGTCCTGCATAAAGGATGAGTTTATCCGTAATAACCAATGGCAATAAAAACGCTACAGCCAACTGCAAAATCCCCTCTACGATACTGATTAAAGCAAAAGCATCCATTTTTTCATTGGAAATAAGTGCAGCGTTGTATGGGACGGTGATGGTTTTACACAATAGGCAACCTAATGAAAACTGGAATACTATATGTGCAGCAGTTATGCGTGATGAGTCTACATTCAAATAAGTATTGATATAGAATATGCCCAAACTCTCTGCTATAACAAAAATGATTAAAGCGATTATTGCATGGGTAATGCAGAGAGAATTAAATACGGAATTTTCTTCTTCGACATTCCCCTTGCCTTTTGCAAATGAGAGGAAACGTTGGGAGGCTCCTGCCATGGAAGTATTGAGAAAACCTAAAAATACAACAACCGAACCAACCACCGAATAAAGTCCGAAATCTTCTGATCCTAATGCGTTGAGTATAATCCTTGAAGTATATAAGTTGACCAATATCAGAATGCCCATCCTGATATACAGCATCAATGTGTTTTTGATGATGCGTTTATTGTTTGAAGACTGGTTCTGCATTGATAATTTGTGTTGATGCATTAATCATCAATAGTGATATTTGATATTTTAGTGGCAACAAAAATATTAAAATGAGTCATGGGTATTAGAGACATGCATATTATATTATCTTAACTGCTTCTTAAAATAGTTTATCGTTTCTTCTATTCCCGTTTCAAAATCAAATTTAGGTTCAAATCCAGTATCCTCTTTAATGGCAGAAATATCTAATACTTGATTATCTATTTTATCAGGATTTTTATATGGATAGTCTCCAATGCCAAGAGGTAAAGACGGATTAATCTTGTCACGCAATAAGTAAACATATTGACTTATCTGTTGATGATTTCCGCTTCCTATTGGATATATTTTGCCAGCTTTTCCTTTTTCACCAAGAGCTATCAATGCATCTATTAAGTCTTCGATATATAGATAATCCCATTGCTGTTCAAGTCTGGTATATGATGGCTTTTCTCCTTTAAGGAGTGTCTGGATGGAATAGGTAATAAGATTATTATCATGTCGTCCAGGTCCATAAATACTGGTAATAAGTGTCCATATAAACTCAAGATTGTGCTGATGGGCATAAGTTTGGCAAACATAGCGAGTCGCAACTTTACAAGCACTATATATATCAGAAGGAGCTGGAATTTCGTTTCCAGTGATTATACCTTGCCCACATGAGACTTCTGAAGCAGATCCTGGAACAATAATTTTTTTAATTCCATTTTGCTTCGCCCATTCTAAGACATTTAATCCATATAAGATATTTTGAGCTTGCATTTGAGCATCATTTTTACAAGTGGTGCTTACACCTGCCCATGCCATGTGAAAGATAGTATCATAACCTTTGGGATGGATTTCAGAGATACTGTCAAATGAAAATTCTTGGACTAAAATATTTTCTTTGCCAGCCAAAGTTTTACATTTAGTACCTTTAAGAATGAGTGCAAGAACATCTTTACCAAGTTCTCCCAACCGCAAAGCTAACCGGTTTCCAAGAAAACCATCAGCACCAATAACAACAACTTTTTGCATATTTCAATATGATAAGAATTGCTCAATTTCCTCAATGCAGAGTTGATATACATCTTCACTCTTATATCGTTTATACCAATCAGCAACGAGTGCTATACATTGCTGCATATTCATTCTTGGTTTCCAATCAAGACGTTCTTTTGCTTTAGTTATATTCAACATCAGTAATTCTGCTTCGTGAACAGCATTGGGATCTGATGAAGACTTTAACTTTCCAAAGCCAAAGTCTTCAATAAGGGCAGTAGCAACCTCCCAAACCGTAGAAACACTTTCTGCTTCGGGACCGAAGTTCCAGCCTTCACAATATTCGGTAGGATATTGCCACATCGCTTTCGCAAGTGTCAGATAACCTGATAAAGGTTCTAATACATGTTCCCAAGGACGAATAGCTTTAGGCGAGCGAATATCAATGTCTTTATTTGCTTCTAAGGCACGAATACAATCAGGAATAATTCGATCGAGTGCCCAATCTCCACCGCCTATTACATTCCCTGCACGAACACTTGCAAGAGAAACAAAATGCGTTTTACCATAGTCTTTGGGATTGAAATATGAACGTCTCCAACTTTGGATGGCAATTTCACAAGCTCCTTTTGAAGATGAATAAGGGTCATAACCTCCGAATGGATCGGTTTCTACGTATCCCTTCTTTTGTTCCTTGTTATCATAACATTTATCGGTGGTAATCATAACCCCCACCTTTACACTCTTTGTCGCCCGTATTGCTTCCATTATATGTATGGTACCCATGACATTGGTATCGTAAGTATCAACGGGAATATCATAAGAGAGACGAACCAATGGTTGGGCCGCAAGATGAAATACAATCTCAGGCTGGTATGCTTTGAAAATTTCTATCATTCGTGCACCGTTACGAATATCATCACGAATATCTGCTTGAATTTTAGTTCCTATTCCTGATAAAACAAAATTATCACGTTCGGAGTAAGGTTCAAGTCCAATTCCGATAACTTTTGCACCCAACTCATTTAGCCAAATGGATAACCATGACCCTTTGAAGCCTGTATGACCGGTTATAAGAACCCGTTTGTCTTTGTAGAAATTATCAAATATATCAATCTCTTTCATAAATCAGTAATGTTTAATTTCTGTCGGAATAATGGGAACAATACGTTCCCAACGCTTCCAAGGAGCCTTTTCTTCTTCAAGGAGTTTTTCTAACATATTTTTTTCACGAATATTATCCATACATTGCCAAAATCCAGTATGGATATATGACATTAACTCACCTCTATTTGCAAGCTCTACGAGTGCTGCCTTTTCAAAAATGCACTCATCGCCATCAAGTAACCCAAACACTTCAGGCTCAAGAACCATATAACCGGCATTAATGGGAGCACCGTCTTTGATGCTTTTTTCACGAAATGCACGAACAGAGTTATTTTCACGTATATCAAGAACACCCTTATCTTGTTCTTGCTTAACCGCTGTAAGGGTAGCAAGTTTGCCATGTGATTTATGAAAGGCTATCAATTTATCAATTTCAACATCACATACCCCATCACCATAAGTCATAAGAAATGCCTCATTACCTACATACGGCTGTATGCGTTTGATACGTCCTCCTGTCATGGTATTATACCCCGTATCGACTACGGTCACTTTCCATGGCTCTATGTTTGTGTGATAGACGGTCATTTCATTTTTACCATTACGATAGTCAAACAACACATCTGAGTTATGAAGGAAATAGCCTGCAAACCAATCTTTGATATATTCTTGCTTATAACCTGCACAAATAATAAACTCGGTATGCCCGTAATAAGCATATTCTTTCATGATATGCCATAAAATAGGCATACCACCAATTTCAATCATCGGCTTTGGCTTGAATTGAGATTCTTCTGATATTCGGGTGCCAAAACCTCCCGCTAAGAGAACTACTTTCATTGAGTATGAATTTAGAATTGTTTTTGATTTCTTTTACGGTATAAAACTTATTTTAAGCCTGCAATTTCATCTCTTAATGCATTATACCTTTTTTCGCGTTTTTACATCAATCATCATCCAATCAAAGAACTTATCCCAACCGATATATCAGTCAAATTCTTTATATGAGGTAAGATATCCACAAGACTTGTCCAAAAGCTTTTCAGTCTTCTTTTTTGGGGAGTCTTATTTGAAAGCTCTTCTAAGAAGTCATTGAAAAGACCTACGGCATCTTCATTGTTGGACCCTTCCACTACTTTCTTCAGTTTCATAAGAGCACGTTTTAACTCCTCACTGTTTTTTTTCTCCATAACATCCAAAAAAACACTCTTATTTACAATTGTCGAATTGGATATGTTTTCAAAATTATCTCCCATAATTACTTTTGCTTTATTTCGTGGATATTTCAGTTCAAGGTCGTCAGTAACACCTTTTTAAATTCTGACGAGACTTCATTATTGAAAATGGATACTTTTTTCCATTCATCGGAGTATGCTATATCGGCGGCTTGGCTGCCGACGGCAAGACTCCCATGGACACCCGGACACCCACCCAAAAGGAGGCGTTGGAGCGGTTGTTTGCGGACTTGCGCCACAGATACCCGAAAGCGTTGATTGTGGGTCATCATGATTTGGACCCTATGAAAGCATACCCCTGTTTTTCAGTGGCAAGTCTTCGGTTTTAGTTATCTTCCTTGTTATGGTTGCTTCCCAAACCGTAAAGCAGTGGATATCGCTGCCTGTCAGTTCATAAAGGTCGTTTTTCAACAGCCATTCAGCTTTCTTTTTGATTTCTGTTCCGTATCCGCCAACGATGCTGGGCAGGTTGAGTTGGAACAGTACGTTCATCTCTTTCAATCGTCGGTAATCGTCCCCGTCCATATACACATACCGCTCGGGATGTGCCAGGATGGGGACATACCCTTTAGCCTTGATGCGGAGTAGGATGTTGTTCAGCCCCATCGGGGGATTGAAGTAGGAGGTTTCCACGAGCAGGTGTTTTCCATCCTTACCCAAAGGAAGCAGGTCGTTCTTGGCAAGTCGTTCCTCAAACAAGTTGTCGAGCATATTCTCGGCGGCAAGGTGGAGTGTGATGTTACCTTGGTAGGCTACATTCAGTTCCGCAAACCTATTTTTCAAATCCGCTGTCCGGTTCGGCATATCCTCCATGACATGCGGCGTCAGCCAGACTTCCTTCACTCCCAAATTTTCATAAAGGGAGAGGATTCGCAAGGTTTCCTCCATCGTCTGCACACCATCGTCCACTCCGGGGAGCAGGTGGCAGTGCCAGTCGGTGAATCCCCGGAAGATGCCGCTGTCGGCAAGGCTGGTACGCTTTGTGAAAGGCCACATTGTTAGTAGGGTAGTTATTCCTCTTTCGTATATCCGGCATATCCGTAATGATAGCCGTACTTATACCCATATTTATATCCGTAACGTCCGCTTCCGCCGTCCGTTCCATTGAGGATAAGCGACATGTTCCTGTATTTCTTATCCGTGTAGAACCGTTCGATTTCAGGCAACATGCTGCGGTCGAGCAGCCCGGCACGGACAATGAACAGGGTCATGTCCGCCAGCTTGTTGATGATGGCAGCATCCGCTACGATTTCAACCGGCGGGCAGTCAATAAAGATATAGTCATATTCCTTACGAAGACCGGCAATCAATTGCTCCAAACGCTCGGAGAAGAGCAGTTCTGTGGGATTGGGTGGCATGGTTCCCATCGGGATGATTTCCAGCTTGGCGTCTTCGGTAGGCCGGACAATGATTTCCTCGATCTCTTTCACATCACCGGCCAGATAGTCGGAGATGCCTTTCTTGGGGCTGCCGGCGTATTTACTCAAAGAACCTTTGCGCAGGTCAAGGTCGATGGCAAGGAGCCGTTTCCCTTTGATGCCCAGACTGGCGGCAAGGTTGAAAGTGATGAAGGTCTTTCCGCTGCCCGGATTGGCGGAGGTAATCATGATGACGTGGGATTCGCTCTCCTTGTTCTGCATGAATTCCAGGTTGGTGCGCACCACGCGGAACGCCTCGTTGATGACGTTGCGGCTCTTTTCCTTGACCACCACCGCGCATTCCTTTTCCGGTGTCTGCCGGGAGAATTTCTTTTTCTTACGGAAGCCAAGCGGTATTTCGCCCACGAACGGAATGGCAAGGTTCTCCAAGTCTTTACGTCCGCGAACCACCGTATTCATGTTCTCCATCATAAAGATGATAACCACAGGTATCAGCAAGCCCAAGGCGAACGCCACCAGCAGGATGTTTTTCTTCACCGGGGCGGTGGGAATCATGCTGCCTCCGGGCATGGTGATGATACGGGTGTTGTAGGCGGTAAACGCCTGTGAAAGCTCGTTTTCCTCACGCTTTTGCAGGAGATAGAGGTAAAGTGACTCTTTTACCTTCTGCTGGCGTTCCACTGAGAGCAGGTATTTGGCCTGGTTGGGGTTGGAAGCGATTTGCGAGGTGACCTGCCCACTGTAATTTTGCTGGCTCTTTATCTGCGCGTTCAGCGCCACCAACTGGTTGTCGATGGAGGTGATTAATGCGCTGCGCAACGCTTGGAGGGAAGCGTCCATCTCTTTGACCAACGGGTTCTTCACGCTACTGTGGGAGACGAGGCTGTTGCGTTCCAACAGTTGGTTGTTGTACTCGCTGATTTGTGTGGAGATACTGGCGTTTTCAATGCCGGAGCTGGCAGGAAGCAGGCGGAACTTGTTGGTCTCGTCCGTCAGGTAATTGCGGATGTAGCGTGCCATGTATGCCTGGTTGTTCAGTTCCTTGATGCTGGCGTTCGCCTCGCTCGCCTGCGCCATGTACATGCTTGCCGCCGCCTGCACGTCGGGGAGCAAGTGTTCACTTTTATAAGAAGAAATATCGTCATCTACATGGCCGAGTTCCCCCTCTATCACGCCTAAACGGTCGTTGATGAACATGGAGGTGCTGACCGCTATCTGGTTCTTGTCCTTCACCCAGTTTTCATTGTAAACGGCTATCAATGTGTTCAGCACATCCTCCGCCCGCTGTGTGGAAACATCCTGAAAGGTAAGTGCGATAATATTGGACTTTTCATCGTTTTGCGACACGCCCAAGTTTGTCGAATAAGCCGTTACGGCACTTTGCATGGGGATATGTGAAACATATAATAGTGTTTCTTCCCCCTGTTCGTAGGAAGAGGCGGGTCGTATCATAATCTTTCCAATGGGGCTGGAGATGGTGTCGTTCAATATGCCCGTGGCAGTTCCGTCCATGTCTTCTCCATCCCTTTTGAAATCGGATAAGGTTACTTTTCCATCTTTTGATAGCTGCATGGTGAAAGCGGCCGCCTGACTTGCCGGGAAATCCACCAGAATGACCTTGACCGGCAACCGTTCACCGTACACGGTTTGGCGGTGGAAGCGGCCGTCCGTATAATAGTCCATATTCAAGTCCAATCTTGAAACCACTTCACGCATCAGGTCGGGAGATTGTAAAGTCCCCATTTCATTGTTCACATTGGTATTGGTGCTAAACATCCCGAAGTCGGCAAAATCTTCCATCATGCCGGAAGTGGACTTACCCTTGGAGTCATCCTTAATAAGGATGGAAGCGGTACGTGTATAAACAGGTGGTGTGGTCAGCAAATACCAGACGGCAGCACCGAGGCACACGGCCAATGAAAGTACGAACCAGTGCCATTTGTTCAAACACAGGTAAAACAGGTCTTGTATGCGGATGAAGTCCTGCGGGTTTTGTGCGGGAACATTCTTTTGTATAGCCATTGTTCTGATATTATTTAACAATTAATACTGCGATGGTGGTTAGCAAAGAGGCAAGGGACAGCCAAAAAGAGGTGCTTCGGACGTTGTTCCCGTTGACCGTCGATTGGCGTGCCTTTGTGTCATTGGGTTCTACATAAACGACATCGTTCTGTTGCAGGTAGTAGGCGGGGGAAGAATAGAGATGGTCTGCTGACCGGAGATCCACTCCATAGACACGCTGTTTGCCTTCCTCGGCCCGCAAGACCAGCACTTTGTTGCGTTTGCCGTAAATAGTAAGGTCTCCCGCTTGGCTCAACGCGTCCAGAACCGTCACATGGTCCTTTTCTATGTTATACCGTCCGGGCTTGTTTACTTCCCCCATGACCGATATGGTCAGGTTCATGTATTCCACCGTGACCACCGGTTCTTTAATCAGATCGTGCGACTGCAATTCCTTTTTGATATGCGCGGCTACCTCTTCGCGAGTCATGCCCTTGATATGGATAGTCCCTAAAACCGGGAAGTCTATGTTCCCGTCGGAATCTACCGTATAGCCGGACAGACCGCGGCTCATGCCGGATGGTGTTTCCATACCAATCTGTTGTGACACAATCGGCAGGTTGAAAAGGTTGGTAAGCCTCAAATCCTGGCTGTTTACCAGAATAGATAGTTTGTCTTTCGGCATAATCTTGATTTCCGTGGGAGAGATTAATTTCAATTCACTCTCTCCGGGGCGCAAATCTTGGAAATAGGTAATCTCTTTGGAAGTGGAGCATGCGCCTAATACAAGAACGGATGCCACCACAATCATCATTTTGCAAAATTTCATATTCTTGATTGTAACTATAATTTCCGGTTGATTTTATGAATTTTATGTGTAAGCCATATATTCGCCGATGTCCATATCGCGGCATCCGCAGCCAACAGCAGGGTAATCTCCATGTACATGGACAACCAAAGGTTGCACAGGGTGAACAGAAGCGAAAAGGATATGATGGTTACCATGGCAGCGCGTTGGCGCATCCCCACGGCAAGCAACTTGTGGTGGATATGGTTCTTGTCGGGCAGGAACGGGTTTTTCCCGTTGCGCACCCTGTGCAGATAGACCCTCACGACATCGAGGCACGGGATGAACAGCGGCGAATACGCGAGGACAAGCAGATTCGGGAAACCGTCCGGGATGTCCGTTGTGGAACATTGGAGAAGCTTCAAGCTCAGCACACAAAGTATCATGCCGGTTGTAAGGCTGCCGGTGTCACCCATGAATATCTTTTTCTGCTTATTGGCATCGCCGAATACATTATAGTAGAAGAAGGGTACAAGTACCCCGAGAGTGGCGAATGAAAGCACGGCGTAGATGTATTCCTGCAACAGGAAGAATACCATCCCATAGAAAAGTGTCGCCACGCCGCAAAGCCCGGATGCCAGTCCGTCTATGCCGTCTATCAGGTTGATGGAGTTGATGATAAAGACGATGACGAGTATGGTAAGCGGATAACCGAACCATGCTGCTACCTCGTGGATTCCCAACAGTCCATGCAGGTCGTTTATCCACATTCCCCCGGCTATCATCATTACCCCGCACATAATCTGTATGGCAAATTTTGCTTTATAACGTATGCCTATCAAGTCATCCGCCATCCCCACCAGATACAACAGCATGACGCAACAGAAGCTGAATGCCAACGGACGGCTTTCGACGGATATCCCGTCGAACATATTGCCATAGCCAAAGAATTGGCATAGGCCGAACATGAGCGCTATGGAAAAAAAGACGACAGGCTTGAAGGCGATGCCGCCCAACCTTGGCACTACCCCTTGATGGATTTTCCGTTCATCGGGCTGGTCGAACAGCCGCTTGCGGAAGGAGATGAGCAATATTTGCGGGATGAGCAGGCCAGTACAAAGCACGCATACTCCGAATACCGCAATGGAATTTACCATCCAAAAGAGGACGGTTGCGGACAGGCCGGAAAAACAGTCGGTAATCATTATCATATAAGTTGTATGTATTCAGGGTTGACTTCCACGCCTGCTGCAAAGAAGTCTTGCAATTTTATCATGAGACGTTTTACTTTGGAGCCTCGGGTGGTGATCAGGTTCCCTTCATAGCCATCGAGCGGACCACCTACGATACGAATTTTACGCCCGTACATTTGGGAAGTGATTTCCTCGGGCAAATAATATTTGGTGTCGTTGGAGGAACTGACTGCGATAATGAAATGTTCCATCTCATTATCAGGAACCGTCATCGGTGCACGACTGCAATTTCGCATGAAGCGGTATTGCAGGGTCTCCGTCTTTGCAACGATGGGGTCAAGCCTCTCTTGGTCAGTATGGACGAACAGCAAATCCCGTATTACCGGGACATCTTCGACAACCTTTTTCCCGTGCCGGGTGGTTATTTGTGACTTCGTGGGGACAAACACTTCAAATCCTTCCTCACGCAAGAACTTGTAAGCCGGCTGTTTGGCGTTGGGGCGTTTCAAGTCCCGCATGACAAACCATCGTGTCTGTTTCCCCGTCTCTGTCGTAGGCATATTTTCGGTTCAGGACATATTCTCTAGTCCTGCATAATCGTTATATCTATTGATTATTATGCAGTTACAAATATATGTCGTAAAAGTTCGGGCTTTTGCCCGAGTTTGATTCATATTCATCAATCTTATATATTCCACCTTATTATATAAGGTAATATCCGAAGGAAAATACCCTCTTTTTCGTACTTCTCTTTGTAAGAGAATGATTGAGGGATTGATAATTGAATAACCAACTGATATTCAAATATAATCTTTCACATATGACATTTGTTTTGCAAAACAAATGTTCTAAAAGAACCACTATCGCAATTAAGAAAACTCCGATTTTTGGTGAAAAAAAGCCATATTACACTTGTTTTTCAGTTAAAATTCGTACCTTCGCAAATCAAAATCTCTCTCTTACAAAGAGAATGAACCATTTGTAAAACAAATCACCAGTCCATTTTCAGCTATTCCACTCATCATTGGATATTTATAATCCGTCCGATGCGCTCTCAATCTTTACTTTTCAAAGAACAATTGTGGTGCTTATCAGTATGTACTTGATGGTACCTTTTGACTTCACACCGATATTTCTCTCATTAAGAGAAGTGGCAAAATAAAATCGAATTGATTATCAGCGGATAAACAATCTTACATTTGATTATTTGCAAAACATATTCATGTTTTTATAAAACAACCCCATATCCAAAGGCATAAGTTTTTAGTGTTTCTTTAGGTGATTCCGTCTTTTTTCTTTAATTTTGCACTTGGAATACTTCTCTTAATGAGAGAGTTGCCGTTTTGCAGAACAAAATGGCAACCTGTGATATAGACTGATTGGATAGTGTAAAATGCTTCTTTTTTGATTATTTGTCGGTAAACAGTTTCAATACAATCGAATTGGCTTTATCCACAGACGAGGTGTCTAACGATGTTAAATAGATTCTCGTGGTTGTTTCCGAATCATGTCCCAGGGCTTCACTGATGGTGGAAACCGGTATGTTTTTACTTTTGGCAATGCTCGCCCAAGTATGGCGCGCGACATAACTTGTCAAGGGAATCCCCAAGCCAAGTTGCTCCCCGATTTTCTTTAACTTGTTGTTTACCAAATGCGAAGCGTTTTTGTATTGTCTCCGTTTGTCCCGGTCCATGTCGCGGATGATGGGCAATAGATAAGGGCTGTCTGCCGTGTCATATTTGTCGATTATATCCTGCATGGGTTGTTCCCACTTGATTGAAAGCTGCTGGTTGGTTTTCTGCCGGCGGTAGGTCAGGATTCCATGCTGCAAGTCTTTCTTTTTCAAGTATGACATATCCACGAAAGACATGCCTCTCGTATAGAATGAGAACATGAAGAGGTCTCTGGCATAATCAAGCAGGGGTGACAAGGTAAGGTCAAGTTCCTTGATTTGGCGGATGATTTTTATAGGGACTGCCCGTTTGACGGTCTTGTCAATCCCGGTATAGACGTGCTTGAACGGGAAGCGTTGTGCGGTCAGTTCCTTTTCCACCGCACGGTTGTAGATGGCCCGCAGGTTGCGCATATAGAAGGAAACCGTATTCTTGCAGATGCCGTTCTCTTTGAGCCACGTTTCGTATTCCATCACCAGAGCGGAATCCACATCGTCCAAACGCAAGTCTTGTTCTTTCCGGAAACGCTTGAAACTGTTTAGGACGGTGGTATAAGTATCGGCTGTACGTTTCTTGCCGATTTGTTTCAATTGGCCGGTGAGCCTTTGGGCAAACGCAATGAAGCCATCATCGCTTTTCGGTGCATTGGAAAGTTCTACAATCTTTTCAACCGAATAGTTATCGCCCGTTTTATCAAGGCGGGCAATGATGCCCTTCAATTTGGATGATTCCGCAGCCAACGCCTCCTTTACCGACAATAGGTAGTCGCGTCTCAATGGTTCATTATCTGCCAGGATGATTTCCGAACCGGCGGCATCCCATTCACGTTCGAATATCTTATATCCGGTAGCTATTTGTCTTGTAACCCTGCCGTGGATTACTTGAAAGAACAGTGTTCCCTCCTTGCCGGGTTTGGAAGAAGCGCGGAATTTCACTTTTACTGTTGCCATAAAATTAATGTAATAAGTATGTGTATAGGTAATATCCTTTTGCTATCATGGGAATCATTTTATAGTGTAAAGATACAGCCCGGACAATTAGCTGAGAACAGATTAAACATAGGAGTATCAGGAAATTCATAGGATTTTGTAAGACGCATGGTGCCACCCTGCTTACTTTGTGTAAGGACTTTGGAACTTTCTGGTCAGAATTTCATTTTTCTGTGCAAAGATACTGTGGACAGGAAGAACGTCAAGTGCCGCTGTCGCTTTCAATCGGAGGGTTTGCCGGCAGCCTTCCGCAAATTTTCCCGTCCCTTCAAAATTTGGGCATTCCGTCCGCACTCTCAGACCTCACACTTGCCTTATCTTCCATTTTGTCCGCAGTGGCAATCTTGCACGAAAAACGGTTCTCCCGACCAAGAAGCTCAAAAGGCTTCAACAAAAGGGAAAATAAAAAAATCAAATTAACAAACGATTATGGTAAACATGGAAACAAATTCAAGAGAGAGAAGGATAATAGACGATGTTTTACAGCGTGATAAAGTATTCAGGTATAAACTATTGGGACGTTTACAGTCGGATTGCGAATACTACCTTAATTACGGCAATCGGAATACCGGACGCTTGTGGGCTGGCAGCGTGAATCTGCAAATAAAGCTGATGGTTGAACTTTATAACAGTTTCGATGAGAAACCGGAATGGCTTACAATGGATGAAATCGTCGCATACGGCAAGGAAATGGCGGAATAAGAATGAAACGGTTAATTATCAAATAACTTTTTAAAATTAAAAATTATGGACTATCAAGGATTTCCAGGAGAGACAATCCCCGAACAAGACAAGGCTTTTGCCCAAGAGTTCACCAACTTTGTGAACGGACGGATGTGTTCCGCCGACAAAACCGGCAAGGAACTGACCAGGGCGCACCGCTATCTCCAGCAGCAGATGTTCAGAGTGTTCATCGGCTTTATGCGCCAATTGGCATTCAATTACCAGAAAGGGAGTTATGACCAGCGCAACGAATGGGCTTCCCGTCTTGCGGCAACGGCATACGACCGACTGACGGAGGAGAACCTCATTTACGACCCCGAATATATCAACATAAAAGCTCAATGATTTATGATGGACGAAACAGATTTTCCGGAATACGGACGGCAATGTGAAATGCTCACGCCTTGGCGTGGCTACCATAGAGGTACAATAGTGCCAAGACTGCAAGAGGCTTTATCGTGCAGTTCAGCAGTGGCGCAGAGATAGAAGTGTACGAGGATGAAATAGAATTTGATTGAATTAATATGTGCAGGTTAATGACATCCCAACTGGAGGAAGCCTTGAAAGGTTTCCCTCTTTATTCCCAAAACGGCAGGGGAAAAGATGCGGTTTGCCGTGCGGTCTTTGCCCTCGGCTCTGCCCGATGGTTCATATTGGAAGGGGAAGCGGAGGAAAACGACACCATCCTTTTCGGCATCGTAATCGGGCTGATGGAGGACGAGTACGGCTATATTTCACTCAATGAACTTTCAGAAATAGAACTGGACTTGACAGCGCAAGGTTTAGGAAAACTCCAAGTACGGCAACAGCCAAACTTTCAACCGACCGAGTTAAGGCTATTGAATGACAAATGCCTTCAGCGATTCTTGGCGAGATTCGAGTAATGAGTAGTAATCGGTCAGTCGTGGCATCTTATCCACGGCTGACATAAAGACAATGTAATTATGTGTGCGATGAATAATGTAATGGATTTGATAATTCGATGTGCCGAAGCCGATGGCTGGAGTGTAGATACGGAAATAAATCATGAGCGACAAGAAACGGAATTTACCTTTTCCAAATAGACCCCTGCCGGACAGGATTTTTCTTTCTCGGTAACGATGCAAAACGATGACCTTGATAGCCTGGTTGGGAACATAAAGGAGTATTATGATAATTTTGATGTGGACGAGGAAGCCTACCTGTGGCTTGATGAAACCGGGCATGGCAAAAACGGTGCGCCTTATCGGATGAAAGACGTGGTGAAAGATATGGAGGAGGCAGAAAAGATGATTGATAGGCTTCTTGATTCAATCCTGGAACTGGAACAATCTCTTTGACATTCCGTTCATCCAAGTAACGAGTTACCTGCCACATGGCAGGTAACAATATATATATAATGTAAGGTACTACCGTATGCCATCTTTCCGCTTACGCCCTTTCTTTGGGAGACCGGCCGACTTGTACATTGCCAAGTCGCTGCCTTGAAATACAATCCTCATATTGCCCGGTTGCCTGATAAACGGAAGCTGCTTTTCTGAATGCCTGATGTAGGCATAGATGGTGCAGCGGTGGACGCCGAGATAACGGGCGGCTTCACTTACCGAGTATAGCTTTTCCGGGATAATTCCTGTAAAAATTGCATGCAAATCCATTCCTGAGATAATTTTGTTTGAAAGGTACGGCTATGCAAATGATTGGACAATACGTTGAATACCGGAATATTAGGGATTTGAAAGGATTTGTTGGGAGTATGTGGGGACGGTAGCTATATAGTGTCAATCGGCATGGAAAATGATGGAAAAACGAGTGAAGCTTTTCGTGAAAATAAGAAGGGTATATGTTTGAGGGTTGACAGCGTTGACAAAGGAACCAACGCTTGATTGTCGTAAAAATCAGGATCAAAAGCCATTGTAATACAATATATTATCTTTTTTCTTCAATAGAAGTATAAAAAGTATAGATACATGGTTTTGTCAACGCTTGGCACCGGATTTTAAGGGGGATGGGAAAAGTGGCTACGTTTGTCAACGTTTGTCAACGCATCCATTTTATATGAAGTCATTGATAGGATGTCTTTTAGGCTTTGTCAACGCTGTCAACCGTGAAATGTGTGCATATTATTTTTTGAAAATGCACAAAGAACGAGTCTGTAGTATGGGGATTCATTCGTTGAAATAATACAATGGGAGGAGTGTCTATAAGAATGTGTTTGGTAAACACAGGCATACAGACATTCTTGCCGCATGGCAACGGGTTGCTATTTGCCAAGAACAACAGTCTGCCTTGGACCGAATATGGCAAGACCGCCTGCGGAGATATGCAGGTTAATCGAGACTTCGCTACGGCACTTGCATATCTCCGCTTACGGCCATGCCATTGAAAGTTCGGTCAAATCTTTCTACAACCATCGCACAATGAAGTGTTTTTTCACTGCTTCATACGATTCAGTCCGGCCTGCCTCTGCGGATATTCTTTTGCAAAGGTTCTGCCGGCATTACCAAACGGCAAACCGGGAACGACAAATCTTCCTCAAACGGGATTGAGCGTATTTGCTGTTCCCTTATTTGCTTTATTGCCTGCCAACACGCTGGAAAAGCAAAAAATATCCCTTGGGCAAGCCGGAAAGCTTGAAACAAAAGGGAAAAAGATTCAGAGCGTATGGCACAGATTGACGAGAACATCAAAAAACAGTTGGACAAGCCTCAGACTTGGTTCTGCAAGTATTTCCCTAAACGTATTCAGAATGTGGGTGAGAAAGAAATTGCTGATAGAAACCTTGTTTATGCCTTCAAGGATGGAAAGGCTTACGAGGAAGTTGCCCGGATGACCGCATCGAGCATGAAAGAACAATATGGCGAGACGTGTACAGACATCGTATTCTCTCCGGTTCCGGCATCTACGCACAAGAAGAATGAAATCCGATACAAGGCTTTTTGCGAAAGAGTGTGTAAACTGACCGGAGCGATAAACGGCTATGACCATGTGAAGGTATGTGGTGAACGGCTATCCATCCATGAACACAGAAAGGCTGAAAAGGAAATCCGGAAGGTCAGTATCTTGGAGTTTGACGAGAAGTGGTTTGACGGAAAGAGTGTTTTAGTATATGATGATGTAATCACCCGTGGAATGAGTTACGCCCTCTATGCCTGCCAACTTGAAAGTTTCGGGGCGAATGTACTTGGTGGCATTTTCTTGGCAAGAACCCATTACAAAGTAAAAAGCTGATGGAAAAGTCATTGTATTCAGAAAAGGAAAAATCCATAACCTTTACGGGGCATCGGATTATCCCATTAGTCCGGCAAGAGGAAGTAAGGGCACGGTTGGCAACAACCGTGGCTTTTGCTTGCAAGTCGGGTATGACCCGTTTCTATTGTGGCATGGCATTAGGGTTTGACATGATGGCGGCAGAGGTCGTGCTGTCGCTCAAAGACCAGTTTCCCGATATACGATTGATTGCCATCGTCCCGTTCTCAGGACAAAGTAGCCAATGGGCTTCTTCTGAACAGGAACGTTATCGCCAAATTCTTGCCAAGGCGGACAAGGTTGTTGTATTGAGCGGAAACTATTTCCGTGGATGTTTGCTTAGACGTAATGATTATATGCTTTCGCATTCTTGCGGTGTGATTGCATATTATAATGGCAAGCCCCAAGGCGGTACGTCTTATACGGTCAGGAAAGCCGAGAGGATGGAAATGGATGTGGTTAATATTTACGGCAAAAGGGGCAATTAGCCCCTTTTGTATATAAGATGATGAGTTCCTATTTTCATTCTTCTATAATTCTATTTTTATTAAAGAAGCATCATCTTCATATTTTCCATCTATGGGTAGTGCCTTGTCAAATACTTGACAAACTTCTATTTGCTTATAAAGTCCATCGGTGCAAAGGAGAAGGACACTTCCTGTATTGGCCTTCTCACATTGATAAGGTACGTCAGGTCTTATACCTGCACCTTTGATACATCTTGTTAGTAGCTGCTTGCCATAGCCGACATCTAACGTATGGTCTGAGGTTAATTGTGCAACTTTACCATGGCCCCAAAGATAGATTCTAACATTTCCCTGCCAAGTATAGTGAATGTTACTGCCATCTATAAATGCAACAGCAACAGCTGCTCCCATTTTGCTATGAGTCACCAAACTTTTTTGGGAAACCATTTCATCTGCATATTCTAACGCTTGATTTAATAAATCTTGAACAGCTAATTTGCCTTCGTGCTCACAGACAAAGTCTGTGATTGAATTCACAATCAAATCGGCAGCTACCTTGCCAAATGTTAAACCGCCCATGCCATCTGCCAAAACTGCAATAACCTTGTTATCTGTAATTTGAAGGACTGATAAACTATCTTCATTGGAATAGTGGATGCCTTCTATAGAAAAACTATCAATCTTCATTGTGCCTTCCTTTCTTTAATACTTCAACCATACCGATAAGCGCATTTCTCACAATCATATGTGAGTCGCTTGCAGAATATTTGTTGCTCATAGTTCTTATCAGTGAACTATTTTCATCCAGTTCAATCTGTTCTTGTAGTTGATTGGTATAGAATTGAAGATGTTCATTGGTAAGAAATTCCCTCATTTCACAAGCAATCCATCGGGCACCACCGTTCAAAAGGTCAAAACTTTCACTCGTTTCCTGGACTTCATCAGGTACAGGTTGTTTGAATGAAACGTATGCCAAATAGAAGTTATCCATTATGTAAAGCATATCGGCTGCATCTTTGTCGGTAAGCAAGTGCCGGTCTATCCATGTATCAAACTTAATCAAGAATTGGCCGGACAAAGGAGCCATTTTTACAATAATGGTATCATCAATCACTACTGTGTCAGCGATATTCATTACGTCTTTAAAACATTTGACTGACATTTCTGGATTGCCTTCAGGTGGCCATGCAACTTTCTCATCGGTCTCTAATTCGCCGAAAGGAACGATGTCAATTTCATAATCATTGTTACCATCTTCACCTTTGTAATAAAATCGTTGTTTAGGCTTTCCTTTAACGAAATTATTTTTCAGAAGCTGTTCCTTTAACAACTCAAACTGACTCCAATCTTTCAATGCTATAGCAACATCAAGATCGGCCGTTCTTCTTGGCGAGGGCGGCATTTTAAGTATTTCCATGGCAATGTCTCTTGCCAATGCACCTACAACATACACATCCAGTTGTAGGTCATACATCACTTTACTTAATGCTTTAAGGGTATCATAAAGCGGATCGTTTTGTAATGTGTCTCGTGTGATTTTATATTCCATTTTCTTTTATTCTTAAAGCAGCTTCATGGCATCGACTATCTCCGGTGCCCATCAAATCTGCATAAATGACTAAGATGGGGGCAAGGTTTTCTGATTCTTCCCCAATCCAGAATCTCTTGTAGATGTGTATTTCTCCGTCCGAGGCGGGCATTACCATACCAGTCCGAAGAAGCAACGAACTTACCACATCTGTGTAAATTTCAAATTCGCCTGGAATCAGATATCCGTCAATTAAGTTAGCACCACAATCACCTCCCCAATACATGCCTTTGGGAAGTACCATTTCTTTCCATTTTTTTCTCGCTTCGGGGGTACGAAAAGCCATCCGATTTACAAGTAATTTAGGCTTCAAAAACTCATTGTATTGTTGTTGCCACCATTCAATAATCTCTTCGCGCATGGCAAGTCGTCTTCCTTTATCGGTTTGCACTAAGTAACGTTTAGCTTTCAATAGGTCAAATACTTTTGTGATAGTGCCAAGAGATAGTCCTACTTTTTCTTGAATCTCACGATAAGGCCAATTTACACTTTCTGGATTTTGCAAGAAAAATAAGATGAGCTTGATGTTTGCCTCGCTTATTCTTGAAACCGTACTCGTCTTGGTGGACGTGTTATTCTTTTGTCCGATAATCTTAATGGTCAGATTCTCATGTCTAATGTCGCAATTACCCGCTTTGTCTATCCAATTGATTTGATTGTCTGCAAGCGTATTTGCTAACTTAGGATAGATTTTATTGGTAATTAAAATCATGGGCATGCTTTTGCTTTTACGTTTGCTTCTAATTTCTTCTATGGCAGAAAATACATTGGCGTTACTTATTGTCTTTTTTATACTACAATAAAATCTTATACCATTGATGCAAATTGTTTTATTCAATTCATCACAAATGGCAATACTACCATTCCCTGTCGTTTCCTTCAAATTGAAAATGGCTTCATTAAGTAATTCCAAATACTCAGTTCCCATATACACGCTTTGTTGTTCAGTCTTTATATACTGTTCATAAATTAATGAACAATGCAAAATTAGTGAACATTCCTCACTTGAACAAATTTTGTGTTCATTATTTTGTCACGTTCATGAATTTGTAAACATGAATGATTATGTGAACAAATTCATTCATGATAATTCCCATTTCAAAAAAATGCCTAATCTTCGGAATCTTGTACATCGGTTATTACTTCCGTTTCCAGTTCCAAGCCAAACGCTTCCTTCAATTGCAGATAATCAAAGCACAACGCCTTCGGACGGTTGATTTTGACTTTCCTGACCTGTTCATTATTGACTATCTCAATCGAGTAGTCAGGCAGACCACTGGGCAACAGAATTGTAAACCTATTTTGTTTCAAACCGAGGTATGACGAATGAGATTTCAGGTAGGACATGATAGTTGACCAGTTGGAACGGTTGGCGGTAGCGTTCATGTTCCGACTATTGAATAAAGATGCCACCGCCGCCATATTCAAATAGAGGATGGGACGTGCCTCCTTAAACTCAATATCTTCTTTGACAGAGATTGGTCGGAACGATTTCATATAACGGATGCGGTAATGCGCTTTATCCACACATTTCCCTGAAGTCTGGAATCCTTGCAGCATACTCCAGAAGTCGGCCACTTCGGAACTTTCCTGTGCTAACTCGTTTTGGCTTCGGATGCCTTTAACCGCCGTTTCAAACAGGTCGGCATAACTGAACGGGACATCCAGCACCGTTTCCAAAGTCCGGTAAGCTGCCAACGGGATGACCCAGTTTCCGAAAATACGGTCATGGATACTCTCGTTCTCAAACTTTGCCGCCAGTTCCCTCTTGGTGATGGAATAGGTTTCCGGGAAGTTCTTCTCGAACAGTTCCCGGTGATTCAGTATCTCGATGGTCAAGTGGGTCAGTCCCATGTTGCACAGTGCGACTAAATCTTCATAGTTCCTTTTCTCTACTTGATTGAATGAGGTTTTGGAGAAGGCCAAGAAAATGACACGGGTATAGAGTGCCATATCCTGCGTGGGTTTGTCCTGCCCGCATAAAGCAACTCCGGTACTGACGATGGTTTGTGCAGCCATTCCGTCCGTATTGGTATTTTTCTTCGTCTGACCGCCACCGCCCCAAAGTCCTTTGAGGTAGGCTATCTTGCGGATGTCAAGGTCATTCTTGTACTCATCGAGTACTACTAAGGTATTGACCGCCTGTGATACGCGGTCGTTCATGGCCGGAACGGAGGTGACACCAAGGTTGGGCGGATCAACCCCGTGCAGGAAGAAGGATTGGAGCGAAGTGGCGAGTGTCGTCTTACCGGTTCCCTTCTCGCCGAAGAGGTTCAGGATGGGGAAATGCCGGGTTCGCCTGAATATGATGTCGCGGAACAGGGTGGCAAGGAGATAACACAAGGCGATAGAGGCATTCTCGCCGAACACCCCAACCAGCCTTGATGCGAAATCATGCAGTTTTACGCCGTTGCGGTTCTCATGGACCATCAACCGCTCAAACTGAAAGATTTCCTGGTTATGGAGATAAATCCTGGAAGTCGCAGGAATATAAAACGCCTTGTCGTTGACACCACGGACGATTCCTAAGTCATCGACATTCTTGAAAGTTCCGCCGTATAATATGCCGTTACCGAAAGCAAAGAACTCTTCGGATGCGTTCCAGCCCAGCTTGCGGATTCGCTCCGCTGTATCGGTTTTAGAATACAGGTATTCCTTGACCCGGTTGAGCTTGTCAATCTTCGCCAGCCACACATAATTGCCCAATGAGCCGACTTTCTGTTGGAAGTTGCTTAAAGAGCATAGTTCTGACTCTTTCAGCTCGATAACACGACATACGTCATACATATTCCGCATCCGGAAAATTCGAGTGGCGTTGTTCTCGTCCTCGATATGGAACAGCGGCTCCATGATGAAGTTGGAAATTCTTGCCGGTTCTTCGTCTTCTTCTCCAATGGCGTAATAGCAGTTCTCCCGGATAAACAGCCCGAACTGGCGTAACAGTTCCGCTTCACGCTGCATCTCGTTCATGGACGAGCCATGTTCCTGTTTCTTCCGTGCCTCGCCACGTGCCTGGGTGACGGCATCACGCCACAACTTAACCTTGCCGTGCAGCTTGGCCAGTTGCTCGATGCACTGGTCAAATACCAACTGGTCCTTGACATAACGCAGAAGGTCTGCGATTTCAGCTACATATTTTCGTTCTTCCATCAAAGAGCCGGCTATGCAGAAGCGTTTCTGTGCCAGCCATACGATAAAATGCTTTTCTTTCAGGGAAAAATAATCCTCCTTGCAATGGATGTAGCTGTCCGCATCGTTCTTTCTGTTTTGTTCCGCAAAGGGCAGTTCCCTGACCGTTACATGGAATCCTTTCTTTATTGCCGAAGCCCCGTTTGCCATGACCGCTTCGAATCCCGGCCCATATTGCTTACCATCCGTGGTGTCCGAATCCGGTATGAAGCAAAGTGAGGCGGTAAACCTTTTCAGTTGCTCAAACTGGTTGTCCGTCCATGCTGTACCAAGAGCCGCCACGGTATTCTCATAACCAATGGACTGCATCCTCAGTACATCCGGTGCGCCTTCCACTACAATAAAGTAGTCGGCATCCCGTTGCCGGCTTGCCCGGTCAATGCCGAACAAGGTTTCACCTTTGGAGTAAACAATGCTCGTTGAGGAGTTGATGTATTTGGGGACTTTATCACTATTACCTATGTATCGGGCAGTGTAAGCGATGATACGTCCCCATCTGTTACGGACGGGAATCATGATGCGCTGCCTGAACATGGCATATATGCTACCATCCTCACTGCGCTTGAGCATCCCAAGCTCGAAAAGTGATTCCTCATTGAGTCCTTTTGCCCAGCAATATTCCATGAATGAACTGCCGTCTTTGGGTGCATAACCGATTCCTGCGATGGAACAGAACTCTTCCGACCACCTGCCGTAAGCGTATTCACGGGCTGTTCGGCTTTCATCCGTCATTTCCATCCTCAGGTTTTCTACAAAGAAACGGTGAAGATGGTCAAGGGTAATAAGAAGTGATTCTTTATGTTTGGCTTCCAATAGTTCTTCTTCACTGCGTTCTTCATCAGAATACTCTATTGGTATGCCGTTGTTTTTGGCGATAAACGTCACAGCCTCCATGAAGGTCAGGTTCTCTTTCTCCATGATGAAAGCGATGCCGTCCCCTCCACGGTTACAACTGAAACAGTGGAACAGGTTCTTTCCGGGAGTGACCGCAAACGAACCTGTCCGTTCCGAATGGAAAGGGCAAAGCCCCATCAGCGTCAGACCTTTTTTCGAAAGCCTGACGTAGGGTTTAAGGATGTCTTCAATGGCAAGATTTCTGACCTTGTTGATGGTGGATTCGCTTATCATAATGTTTTGAGAAGGTTCCAACATTCGATGATTGATTGCCCCGAGTATTTGGGGCGGCAAAGGTTTTGGGGATTAAGCGGCTTGATATAGCCATTATCCCTGTATTTACGGAGTGTCTTGTGGCTTACGCCCAGTTCCGCACACGTGCGTTTGACTGAATAGACACCTTCCGGGTCGCATGTTGGCTTTAATTCCTTCATTTGTCGGTACACTATTGTTTTTATTTCAGATTAAAAGTAACCACATTATTGTTTATCTCTTCTGCTTTTTCTTGTTATTACCGGTCTTTTCTTTTGATGGAGGCTCTATGTAATCTTGCACGGTACGCTGTAAAAGGCGAAGGTCTGAAGTCCTGTATTCCACCTTTCCAGGTCTTTTGTAAGATTCCACCTTCCCTTGCCGTTTCCATCTTTCGACATTGCGCCTTCCAAATAATTCATACGCCTTTCTTTGGCTAACAAATTCAGGGTCGTTGCTGTCTGCCTTCATCATTCCGACAATTCTGGCTGCAAGGTCGTTTAGAAAAGTATCGTATGGAATCAATCGGTCTAAAACTTGGAGTATTCTTGAGTTCAACTTATAAATGCAACTTTTTGGGTGCGGATAATAAGCAATAAAA
>ENA-OPSH01000075-OPSH01000075.1-human-gut-metagenome-genome-assembly--contig:-NODE-75-length-66833-cov-13.595181_pt1 | contig 66833 bp, 48 predicted proteins | sample MGYA00241802_ERZ501895 | MGnify/ENA primary metagenome ERZ501895 (study PRJEB25962, sample SAMEA2042304) | human gut metagenome | biome: human gut; feature: human-associated habitat; material: faeces...
AACCGGGGACACAAGGATTTTCAGTCCTTTGCTCTACCAACTGAGCTATGGCACCTTTTTTGTTTGCGGGTGCAAAGATAAAGAGAATTTTTTATATTGCAAGGCTTTTTGGGAAATTTATTAGAAAAATCCCCTTTGCAACTTTACTGAATGAAGACAAAGGGGATGTTGGTATTACTTATTGAAATAGATTTCGATACGGCTTTTTTAATCTATATTAGGATTGATGCTGTGCCAGTCTTTAATCGGAGGTAGCACGCCCATTCCGATAACCTCATCACGCAGTTTGCAGAGATGTGCATAACTCTCTTTCAGTTTGGCTTCTTCTTCGGGTGTACCTTTTAATTCTTTGTAATGTACGCCTTCTTTGTTGATTTCAGTTTCCATAGCCATCATGATATGGTCAAAACCATGGCTGTGTACGTATGTGCCTGCCGGCCAGCGGAAAGGCTTTCCGCCCATAGCGGCAGCAATCATTTCGATAGAGACATAGGCGGGGCTTTGGAATGAAGAGCGGCCACGCAAGGCAATAATGTTGGCGCCGCCTTTGATAACCTTAGCTTGTATCTCTGTCCATTGTTCTTTAGTCAAGGCGGGAGTTCCGATGATGTCCAATAACGGTTTGCCGTCCACTTTGGCAGTGGAGGCATATACGGCCATTTGTTCGCCATGTCCGCCATAAGTGCGACAATTCTCTATCTTGTCGGGGAGTATTCCAAAATGTTTGGAAAGCTCGCTGCGCAGGCGGGTACTGTCAAGCGCTGCCAATGTTGTGACTTGGGAAGGTTTCAATCCGGAATATAATAATGTGATCAGACCGGTAATGTCCGCAGGGTTGAATATAACGACTACATGTTTTACGTCCGGACAGTAGGCTTTCACATTCTTTCCGAATTCTTCGGCAATGGCAGCATTGCCTTTCAATAAATCTTCGCGGGTCATGCCTGCTTTACGGGCGGCACCACCGGAAGACACTACATATCGGGCGCCGGTCAGCGCTTCTTTGATGTCGGAAGTGAACGTAAGGTTCAGTCCCTCGAATCCGCAGTGAAGCATTTCTTCGGCCACACCTTCCAGTCCGGGAGCATAAGGGTCATATAAACAAATGTTTGGGGTGAGACGCATCATAATTGCGGTCTGCGCCATGTTGGAGCCAATCATGCCGGCTGCTCCTACAATGGTTAGTTTTTCGTTTGTAAGAAAATCCATAATTATATTATTTAAAGGTGAATAACAAACATTCTTTTGAATTGTTGTGCTACAAAGATAACCATTTTCCCTGTGGAGTTGTTCATATAAAAAAGTTATCTTTTAGAGTGAAAAGTTATTCCTTATCTTTATCTTTGCACAGAATGGAAAGATAAGTTTGGACCTGTTGGTATTATCTTTTTTGCAAACGTCACGAAATATAAATTATATGAGTATAGAGTTAGGGAAATTCAATACCTTGAAGGTGGTGAAAGAAGTCGATTTCGGTATGTATCTGGATGGAGGTGAAGAAGGGGAAATTTTGCTTCCGTCGCGTTATGTACCCGAAGACTGTAAGCCGGGAGACGAATTAACGGTGTTTATCTATCTGGACAATGAGGAGCGGCTGGTTGCTACTACGTTGACGCCGTTTGTGCAGGTTGGGCAATTCGCTTGTCTGGAAGTGGCGTGGATAAATCAATACGGCGCTTTTCTCAATTGGGGGCTGATGAAAGATTTGTTTGTTCCTTTTCGTGAGCAGAAGATGAAGATGCAGGTTGGAAAGCAGTACGTAATCCATGCACATCTGGATGATGAGAGTTACCGGATAGTGGCCTCTGCGAAAGTAGACCGTTATCTCTCGAAAGAGAAAGCCCCTTATGAACCCGGACAGGAAGTAAACATACTCATCTGGCAGAAAACGGATTTAGGCTTTAAGGCTATCATAGAGAACCGATATAGCGGATTGCTCTATGAAAGCGAGATATTCCAACCTCTGCATACAGGCATGACACTGAAAGCCTATGTAAAGCAGGTTCGTGAGGATGGCAAGATCGACTTGGTGCTTCAAAAGCCGGGAGCGGGTAAGGTGGAAGACTTTTCTGCCACTCTCCTGAACTATATACGTGAACAGGGAGGGCGGATCACTTTGCATGACAAGAGCCCTGCAGAGGAGATTTACGAAACATTTGGCGTCAGTAAGAAAACCTTTAAAAAGGCGGTCGGTGATCTGTATAAGAAACATCTGATACGGTTGTTGGAAAACGGCATTGAGCTGGTAGACTCCTCTAACCCCTAAAGGCGATAGGGTTTTCCCTATAATATATTAGAGAGAAACAGAAGGATGGGGGAAAATATTCCCCTATTTTTGTTTTCACTAAAAAGTTGATGGAATATAAACCTATAAAGAACGTTACCATGAAACGAATATTATTCATATTATTTGCAGCAATAATGAGCACTACCGTTTGCCATGCTGCGATGAGCAACAGTAGAGTACGTAAAGAGACGCGTTTCCTTACGGATAAGATGGCTTATGAACTGAACCTGAATACTGCACAGTATAACGATGTGTATGAAATTAATTATGACTTCATTTCCGGTGTGCGTTATCTGATGGATGATGTGTTGCGGGGTGAGGAATGGGCGTTGAACCGTTACTATGATTATCTGGATGTGCGCAATGACGATTTGCGTTGGGTGTTGAGTAGCCGGCAGTACTCCCGTTTCATGCAGGCGGCCTACTTCTTCCGTCCGATTTATGTGAGCGGCGGGCGCTGGTCTTTCCGGATTTATGTCACTTATTCCAACCCGAACCATTTTTACTATCCGCGTCCTCATCATTATCGCACCTACTGCGGCGGGCATTATCGTACCCATCACCACAATGTGAGCTATTACCGGGGACGGCATAATCATCCTGCTTACAACGGCCCTTTCCGCATTCGTGATAATAAATCGTACCATACGAGTCGGCGTGCGGATTTCGGTTCGGTCAATATCCGTCCTAACTCCAATATGCGTCCTGACTCCGGTACGCGCCCAAATTCCGGCGCACGCCCTGGCGTAGGGCAGTCCGATCGCCGTCCGGGTGTCAATGGTTCGACGCGCCGTTCCGATACCAAGAAAGAAGTAAGTAGGCCCAGACGTGAGCGGAGCTCTCAAAAGGAGAGCGTAAGACGCAGCAGCTCCTCCTCATCCTCCACGCGCAGCACACGTGCCTCTTCCCGTTCGTCGGATAAGGATAACGGCGCGATGAGGCGTAACTAAGCCCTTGTCATGTATCTATGATGAACGCCCCTTTCCCTCCGTATGAGCAGAGAGAAAGGGGCGTATCAACACACAACAACTAAAATTATATATTTGGTTATCCGCTTTTATAGATATATCCTTTGACCGGTGATCTTTACGATTGATAATCTTTCTTTCGTGGTTTCTTTCCTATACCTATCTATAATTATAAGCCTTTTAATATAGTATTAAAAGGCTTATAATATCATATTAAAAGGCTTTTAATGATAGTTCACTCCTAAGGATATTCCGATTTACCCTTGCAGGCATCCCGGTTCTTTGCAGTATGAATGTGCCTTAGTGGCCGGAACAGCCGGAGAAAGGTAGGTTTGTTCCTTCTCCGGTCAGGGATGCCATTGCGGGTGAGTTGCATTTATTCGATGGGTTCTCCTTTATAGAAGTCCAGTATCTTGGTGCGGAAAAGGTATTCATATTTGGCTTGGAGCTCGTCAGACTGCGCTTTCATCAAGTTCTGCTTGGCTTCATTATATTCTACGGCATTTGCTTTTCCGTTCTCGTACTTCTCGCTCATCAGCTTAAAGGATGCTTCGCTGGCCGATGCTGCCGTACTGCTGCTCGTATACTTGCTTTCGGATGCCGCCGCGTTGTACCATGCCTGCTGAATCTCTTTGTAGAGGCTCTTTTTGGCGTTATCCAGCTGCAAGGAATAGTTTTCGCGCTGCAGGCGGGCTGTGCGTACCCGGTTGCGTGTGGCCAGTCTGTTGAAGATAGGCACACTCAGATTGAAGCCGACATATTTGTTGAAGTTGTCATTCATCTGCTGGCTGAAAGTACGGTTGATTGTCGAATAATAGTTCGTTCCGAGACTTCCGCTGAAACTCAATTGCGGATAATAAGCGCTTTGGGCAATGCGGATGCTGTGTTTGCTTCCTTCCAGGCGATATTGTGCCGCTTGTATGGAGGCTTTGCTGACCAGTGCCGTTTGGAAGATTTCATCCGGAGGGGTTAGCGGAATGAGCTCTATGTTTGCGGTTGGATCTTCCAGAAGGAATCCTTCCGGAGTCTCCAGCTCGATGAGCTGGCTGAGATCGAGCAGGGCCAATCGATAGTTGTTGTCGGTCTGCACAGCATTCATTTCGTCCTGTGCTACGCGTGCTTTGGCTTCGGCAACTTCCGCCGGAGAGGCTTTCCCTACTTCGGCCAACCGTTCTATGCGGTTGCACTGTTCTTTGCTCAGTTCCACTTGTCCTAAAGATACCCGGTGCAATTCCTCGTTGAACAATACCTGCAAATAAGCCGAGGCTATATTGATGGAGATATCTTCTTTGGCTTTCTCCAAATCGGCGAGTGCCGCTTTTAGGTTCAGCTTGGCCAAGGCATATTGGTTGGGTATTTCAAGTCCGGTAAATAACGGGATACTGGTTGAAACAGACATATTTGTTCCATGACTGGCCGTATTGACGTATACAGTGGAGTAATCACCGGTGTTTTCGTCTTTGATTGCAGTCTGCGTACGTCCCCAGTTCCAGTTCTGGCCGGCGTTGACGTTGAGGTTCGGCAATCGTGCCCACTTGGCAGTGTTCACTTCGATGTTGCTTTGTTCGGCTGCATTGGCTGTCCGGCGGATATCGATATTGTGCTCAATGGCGTAGTCTATACATTGACGCAGCGACCAGCGGTTTTGTGCTTGGACTTGCGTGCAACTCAGAATAGCCAGACATATGAATATATTTTTTTTCATAGCGTTCCTATTTCATATAATAATGTTGGTTATTTGTCGCTTTTCTCGGCACCGCGCACCTTGTCTTTGGCGGTCAGGCCACTTTTGACGGCAATCTTGATGCCATCGCTCATGCCGACTTCTATTTGCTGGCGTTTAAATTTCTGCTGAGGTATGCTGTCGGTGAGTACATATACAAAGGTGCTGTCTCCGCTGAACTCTACTGTGCTTTCGGGCAAGGCAAGCGTTTTTAGTGCACGCTCCAGTACAATTTCTGCATTGGCGGAATAGCCGGAACGGATTTGCACGCTATCCGGTGCCTGGATGGCTGCCTTGATCTCAAACTGGTTGGCTCCGTTTTCTTCCACTCCTTTGGGAGAGATGTACTCCAATGTGGCATTGAACGACAGGTCTTGCAGGGCGCCGATAGTCAGTTTCACCGGCATCCCCTCATGTACGCGCCCTACTTCGGTCTCGTCCAGATTTCCCCGGAAGATGAGATCGTTCATGTTGGCGACGGTGGCAATGGTTGTTCCGTCATTGAAGGTGTTGCTCATGATAACGGAGTTGCCGACCTTGATAGGCACGTCCAGAATCAATCCGGTAATAGTGGATCGAATCAGTGTGCTGCTGAACGAAGCACTGTTTTTGGTGATGCCTTCCTTCACGATTTCCAGATTATCTTTGGCTGTTTGCAACTCTTCGCGTGCCTGTTTCACGCTAACTTCACCCTTTTCGTATTCTTCGTCGCTGATGAGCTTGTCATTGAATAGCTTTTCGATACGTGCAAAGTCCGTTTCTGCCTGCCGGGCATTGATCTCTGCCAGGCGGACACGACTCTCGGCGGAGTTCAGTGTACCCAGTTCGGGGATAACCTTTACTTTGGCTATCACTTCGCCCTGTCTGATGCTTTGTCCGGCTTCTTTATACACTTCGGAAATGATACCGGAGATTTGCGGCTTAATGAGTACTTCATCTCTTGGCTCCACTTTACCGGTGGCTACGGTTGTCTTTTCCAAATCGGCTATTTCCGGGACAATCGTTTCATACACCTTTACCTTAGGTTGGGACTTCTGATACAAGAACACGAATGTCCAAATAAATATGGCAGCCACCACTACCAATGATGCGATTTTCAGATACTTCTTTGTTTTCATCTTATTTTAATATTATTGTTTTATTCTTTATATTTTCCACATTGTGTCTCCTTATTCATCCCTTATCGCTTCAATCGGCTTGATAGCCATTGCGCGGTAGGCCGGGGCCAGTCCTGCCAATACCCCTAATGCTATAAGAAGGGCGCACGTGCCGATTGCCAACCCGAAAGATACCTGATAATGGGTTTCTGTTGCTCCCGGTTCATTCGTTGCGCTTTCCAGTATATGCAGTATAAATACGGCGAAAGAGATTCCCGCCATGCCGGCCACTGTGGTCAGCACCATACTCTCCGAAAGAATTTGTTGCAGAATATCTTTGGGACGTGCACCGATAGCCCGTCGTATGCCTATCTCCGTGGTGCGTTCCCTGACCGTAACCATCATAATGTTGGATACGCCAATCGCTCCGGCAAATAAAGTTCCCAGACCCACCATCCAGATAAGGATGCGAGTGCCTGTCATCAGGGTGTCCATCATGGAAAACATCGCTTCTGCGTTGAGGAACATGATTGCCTGTTTGTCGTCCGGTGAAATGTAGTGGGCGGCTTTGACGAGACGTTCTATTTCGGGCTCTACGTCCGTAACCTTTACTCTCGGTTTCATGATGAAGCACACAACATCTATCCTTTGCCCCAGATTATACGTTTGCTGCATTGTCGTAAAAGGCAAGGTGACGGCTTCCGAGGCTTGTCCCTGTATGTTGACATTACCTTCGGAGGAACACATGCCGATAACGCGGTAATAAATGCCGTTTACTCTGATATATTTCCCACAAGGGTCTTCATCAGGTCTGAAAAGACTTTCGTAAACACGTTTGCCTATGACGCATACTTTTCGTGCTTCGCGTATGTCCACATCATTAATAAAGCGCCCGTAGGTCATTTCCTGATGCTCTATCTGCTCATATTCAGGGTATAATCCCTTGACGCTACATTCGTATTTGTTTTCTCCGTAAACCGCAGTTTGCCCCCAAAGAGCGAATGACGGGGTGGCTATTTTTATTCCGTCGATGCTGCGCACCCGTTCCACATCTTCCATTTCCAAGTCCCACCAGCGGCCTTTACGGAAACCTTTATAAGCCTCACTTGTCTTTTGTGCTGCAATAAATCCGGAATTTGTGGCAAAACCTTCAAACTGTGATTTCATTTGCTCCTGCATGCCTTGTCCGCCGCCAATGAGTGCCACCAGCATAAAAATTCCCCAAAACACACCGAATGCCGTCAGCAGGCTGCGTGTCTTGTTTCTTGTTATCGTGACAAGGATTTCCTCACATGTATCTATATCTATTCTCACGTTATTTTAGTGTTTAATGATTAGTGTTTTGTATTCGGTAATGCGGTTAATCATAAAACGCAGTCTGTCAATCGCTTCTCAACGCTTCAATCGGACTGATGCTTACAGCCTTTTTAGCCGGGAAGAACCCCGCGAGCGTGCCTGCGATGATTAAAGTCAATGTAGCTTGTATGGCAATGCCGATGTCTACTGTGGGGTCGGAGAACATCCTTGCCTGAAACATTCCTGCGTCTGCCGTTTGATTGCCGAAAGCGGAATTCATCCATTCTGTTACTCCGATACCTGCTACCATACCGATATAACCGAAGAAAGTGGTGATTGTAACGCTTTCCACGATAATCAGCCAAAGGATAGAAAGCGGTTTGGCTCCCAGCGCTTTGCGAATTCCGAATTCGCGGGTGCGTTCCTTGACTGTAATCAGCATGATGTTCGATACTCCTACGATACCGCTCAATAGTGTGAAAAGACCTATCACCCAAATGGCTGTGCGGAGCAGACCGGCAACATTTTGTGTCTGCATGTATTGTGTGAAACGGTTCCATATCCAGATCGCACCTTCGTCTTCCGGGTCGAAACGGTGGTTGGCGGCAATGACTTTACGATATTCTTTCTCAAAAGTTTTGTTAGCTTCTTCACTCGTCAGATTTTTTGTAGTGAAGATGATATTGTTGAGCTTATCACCTTTATTATAAATGGTTTGCAGAGTAGAGAACGGAATAAAGGCAACACTGCTTTGGTCGCCTTGGTCTTCATATAACCCGGCTACCCGGTAAGCCACACCACCGACATTGACAAACCGGCCGACAGGTTCGGTATGCGACTTCTTGAAAAGAATCTCCGCCGACTTCTTATGGAGGATGATAACTTTCCGCCGCTCTTTCACATCATTCTGATTGATGAAACGTCCGGTTGCAGTCTTTATAGCTTCGGATTGTACGTAATTGGGATGCACGCCCATTAGTGAGATATTGATATATTCCTGCCCGAAACTGATGTTCACATCGCCTTGCTGCAGGGTGGCGCCGGCGGTGATAATGTTGTCCGGAAAGTATCTCTCAGTTGCGTTGAGGTCTTTGTTTTCCATTCGGATGCGCCGCCCTTCTTTCAGACCTGCGTATGACTTGGTGGTCCAGCCTCCACCCAGGCGAATGGAATTCAGGGCGCGCTCGGAAGCATTTTGTTCGAAGGCATGGATGAGTCCGTTGCCTGCCCCCAGTAGTACAATAAGCATGAAGATGCCCCATGCCACCGCAAAACCGGTGAGGAACGTACGCAGCTTGTTGCGCTTGATTGTACCGTATATTTCTTGCCAAAGGTCCAGCATAATGCGATAATTGATTTATGTGTTGATATGCTAATTTTTCATTTCATGAATCCGTCCTTGCCGAATGGTGATGCGTCATGATTTAGATTTTCTTCGATACTGCCTATCACGCCGTCCTTAATGTGGATAATCTTATCCGTCTGGTTGGCTACGCCGCTTTCGTGAGTTACGACCACGATTGTCATTCCTGTTTTATGCAAGTCTTTCAGAATTTGCATCACCTCTACGGATGTCTTACTGTCGAGAGCGCCGGTCGGTTCATCGGCAAGGATGATTTGGGGTTGTGTGATCAGTGCGCGGGCAATGGCGACGCGTTGTTTCTGTCCGCCGGACATCTCATTGGGCATGTGATGTGCCCACTCTTTCAGCCCCAGACGTTCCAGATATTCCAAGGCCATAGCATTACGTTTCCGGCGTCCTACTCCCTGATAAAAGAGTGGGAGGGCAACATTTTCTACCGCATTCTTGAAAGAGATCAGATTGAATGACTGAAAGATAAAGCCAATCATACGGTTACGGTACTCGGCTGCTTTGGTTTCACTCAGGTTCTTGATAAGTGTACCGTTCAAGTAATATTCTCCGGTATCATAACTATCCAGGATACCTAATATGTTAAGTAAAGTGGATTTTCCGGAACCGGACGCTCCCATAATGGATACGAACTCTCCTTTTTGAATGTCGAGGTTGATGCCTTTAAGAACGTGTAATGGAGCTCCGTTATTATAGGTTTTGTTAATGTCTTTTAGTTGTATCACGATTTTTCTGTTTATTGCTTTGTTCTTATTAATTTTGACTATTAGACGCAACAATGTTACGAAAAGTTGCAAATGGAGCAAAGTTTTTTAAAAAAAGATTTTGCAGTGTCGTTTTTCTTTGTGTAATTTGTACCATATAATGTTATAACTAACCCTTTAAACAAAAAAAGTAAATATCATGAATTCAAGCATGGAAAAACCCTATGTAGTGGGGATTGACATAGGCGGGACGAACACCGTCTTTGGCATCGTAGATGCGCGTGGCACTATTATTGCCACTGACTCAATTAAGACGGGAGCTTATGAACAGGCGGAAAATTACGTGGATGAAGTATGCAAAAAACTCCTTCCGTTGATTGTGGCAAATGGTGGCGTTGATAAGATAAAAGGTATCGGCGTAGGTGCTCCTAACGGTAACTATTATAACGGTACGATAGAATTTGCTCCTAACCTTCCCTGGAAAGGAGTAATCCCTCTGGCTGCTATGTTTGAAGAGCGCTTGGGTATTCCTACCGCACTGACCAATGACGCTAACGCCGCTGCTATCGGTGAAATGACTTATGGTGCCGCACGTGGCATGAAGGATTTCATTATGATTACTTTGGGCACAGGTGTAGGTAGCGGCATTGTTATTAACGGACAAATGGTATATGGACATGATGGTTTTGCCGGCGAGTTGGGACATACTATTATACGTCGTGAGAATGGTCGTATTTGCGGATGTGGGCGTCATGGTTGTTTGGAAACCTATTGCTCGGCTACCGGTGTGGCACGCACTGCACGTGAGTTCCTTACTGCACGTACCGAACCGAGTTTGTTGCGCTCTATTCCGGCAGAAGAGATCACATCTAAGGATGTATATGATGCAGCCGTACAAGGTGATAAACTGGCGCAGGATATTTTTGACTTCACCGGTACCATTTTAGGTGAGGCGCTTGCAGATTTTATCGCTTTCTCCAGCCCTGAGGCAATTATTCTGTTCGGTGGACTGGCTAAGTCCGGTGATTATATCCTCAAACCTATCCAAAAAGCTATCGATGATAATATCCTGACTATTTATAAGGGTAAGACAAAACTTATGGTATCTGAATTGAAAGATTCTGATGCTGCTGTATTGGGAGCCAGTGCATTGGGTTGGGAACTGAAAGGGCTTGAGTGATCCCTCGGATGAAAACAAATAGGAATATCCTCGTGCAGTTTTTTTGCGCGAGGATATTTTTATGCTGGATAAAGATGGAATTTGTGTAGCTGTATGGACTTGAGAATCTTTCTTCGGCAGAGACCTGAACATAAAAAAAGGAAACCGTTTAATGGTTTCCTTTTTTTATTTAGAAATAGGAGTTGGGGATTAACCGTTAACTCTTTTTTCTTTAATTCTTGCTTTCTTACCGGTAAGAGCACGCAGATAGTACAATTTAGCACGACGAACTTTACCCACTTTGTTCACTTCGATGCTGTCGATAGCCGGTGACTCAATCGGGAAAATACGTTCTACACCAATAGTACCAGACATTTTGCGTACAGTGAAACGCTTTTTGTCTCCATGTCCGGCAATCTTGATAACAACGCCACGATACAACTGTACGCGCTCTTTGTTACCTTCGACGATACGATATGCTACTGTAACAGTGTCACCTGCTTTGAAGCTCGGGTGTTGTTTGCCGGTAGCAAATGCTTCTTCTGCAATTTTAATTAAATCCATTGTTCTTATTATTAAATTGTTTGATCGTTACAACGCAACATACCAGGCTTCTCACTCTATGTCCTGACAGCGATTGCGCGAAAGCGGTGCAAAGGTAGAGTTTTTCTTTTGATTGACAAAGAGATGTGAGTTTTTCTTTTTATATTTGTAGCAATTTAAAATGGATAAATATGAAAAATAGTTATTTTAAATTCGTTTCCGGAGCAGCATTGGCAGTGGCGTTTTCGTTGGCATCTTGCCATTCTGTTTACGATGTAACGAAGGTGGAAGGGCGTATGCAGCCGATAGACTCTGTGTATGATGTCAATCCTGACGCGGAAGCTGTGGCGTTGCTCGCTCCTTATAAAGCAAAGATAGACAGCATGATGTACCGGGTGGTAGGTACTGCAGAGATGTCCATGGATAGGGGTATTCCAGAAAGCCTTCTTTCCAACCTTGTGGCCGACGTGCTGCGCGGGGCGGCGGTGCAAGTGCTTGGAAAACCTGCCGATATGGGTCTTGTGAATATAGGAGGATTGCGTAATGTGCTTACGGAAGGGCCTGTTACTTGCGGTAACATCTATGAAATATTACCGTTTGAGAACTCACTTTGTGTAGTGACTTTGAAAGGAGCTGATCTGAATCATTTATTTGAGAATATAGCGGCGTGCGGCGGCGAAGGGGTCAGTGGAGTGCAGTTGCATATTACTAAAGATGGCAAATTGCTGCGGGCCACAGTAGCCGGTAAGCCGGTTGTTGAAGATCGAATGTATACAGTTGCTACTATCGACTATTTGGCCGACGGCAACGATGGTATGACTGCCTTGATCCGGGCAGAGAAAAGAGAATGTCCTCAAGGTGCGACTCTACGTTCTCTATTCATGGATTATGTAGAGCGGCAGACGGCAGAAGGGAAGAAGATTACTTCTCGCATGGAGGGAAGGATCACAGTGGAAGATTAAAGTTTGAAAACTAAAAAATGAGAAATCGATGAAACGTATATCTATATATTGCTTGCTGATACTTTGCGTATCGTTGGCAGCATCGGCGCAGCGGACTAAGCAACTGACAATCCTGCATACCAGTGACACTCATAGTCGTATTGAACCAATTGACTCGCATGCAGCCGACCAGTATGCCGGTATGGGCGGTGTGGTACGTCGTGCCACTTTTTTGAAAGATTATCGTGCCAAACATCCTGATGTACTGCTTTTTGATTGCGGTGACATTTCACAAGGTACTCCTTATTACAATCTTTTTCAGGGTGAGGTGGAAGTTAAAATGATGAATCTTATGGGCTATGATGCCATGACTATCGGTAATCATGAATTTGATTTCGGTCTGGACAACATGGCACGTTTGTTTCGTATGGCCGATTTTCCGGTGGTGTGTGCCAATTATGATGTTACCGGAACTGTCCTTGAGGGTCTGGTGAAACCTTATGTTGTGTTGAATCGCAATGGAATGAAAATCGGTGTGTTTGGTTTGAGCCCTAAAATGGAGGGGTTGGTACAGGCTGATAAATGTGAAGGTATTGTGTACAATGACCCAATTGCTGTGGCACAGAAAATTGCCGATCGTTTACGGACAAAAGAGGGGTGTGATGTCGTTGTTTGTCTTTCCCACCTCGGTTTTCGTATTAAGAATGGGGTTTGCGACGAGAAACTGGCGGCGGAAACCAAAGGCATTGATGTCATTTTGGGTGGGCATTCTCATACCTTTATGGAGAAGCCTGCTTTTTTCCTGAATGCCGAGGGCAAAAGTATTCCGGTATTGCATACGGGGAAGAATGGTATTTTTGTTGGAGAATTGGATTTGACATTATCTGAGGAGGAGTAGATGAAAAGGCTGTTACTGTTTGTTCTGATTATAATGGGATTTTGCGGACGTTTTGCTTCAGATGCAAAACGCTGTCCGGTGGCACAGGCAGTTGTAGAACCCGTAGAGCCTTTGTTGGTACGTCCGGTGCAGGATGACATGCAATGCAGGCTGTGGGTAGACTCTGTGTTAGATAGGCTAAGTCTGAAAGAACATGTAGGGCAGCTTTTTATTTATACAATTGCGCCTCATCAGGATAAAAGTAACAGGGAATTGTTGCGTAAGGTTATTGAAGACTATAAAGTTGGAGGCCTGTTGTTTTCGGGTGGTTTGATGCAAAACCAGGTTATGCTGACAAATGAGGCGCAACGTATGGCAGATATTCCTTTACTGATAACATTTGATGGAGAGTGGGGGCTTTCCATGCGTCTGCGGGACACTCCCGCTTTTCCGAAGAATATGGTACTGGGGTGTATACAGAATGATAGCTTGCTTTATGAATATGGGCGTGAAATGGCAAGGCAGTGCAAGGAACTCGGCGTACAGGTAAATTTTGCTCCTGTGGCAGATGTCAATATCAATCCGAAAAATCCGGTTATCAACACCCGTTCTTTCGGTGAAGATCCGGTGAACGTAGCTAATAAGGTTATCGCTTATGCCAGAGGGCTGGAGGACGGGGGAGTACTGTCGGTAGCCAAACATTTTCCCGGTCATGGAGATACGGATGTAGATTCGCATAAGGCGCTTCCTGTCCTGACTTTCACACGCGAGCGTTTGGATAGCGTGGAGCTGTATCCTTTTAAGAAAGTGATTGAGGAAGGGTTAGGCGGCATTATGGTGGGACATTTGGAAGTTCCGGCTTTCGAGAAGGAGCCCGGATTACCTTCTTCGCTTTCCCGTAAAGTGGTTTATGATTTGCTGATGCGCGAATTAAAGTTCCGAGGGCTTGTCTTTACGGATGCTCTGGCAATGAAAGGGGTTTCGAATAATGGATCACTCTGTTTGAAAGCGCTGAAAGCTGGGCATGATTTGTTACTTGTTCCCCGGCGTATCAAAGAAGAAGTAGCTGCTGTGTTGGCTGCCGTAAAACGTGGTGAACTGTCAGAACAGGCAATAGAAGAGAAGTGTCGCAAAGTGCTGACTTATAAATACGCTTTGGGACTGAATAAGAAGCCGATGGTCCGTCTCTCAGGTCTGGATATGCGGATTAATACACCTTATACGCGCGATTTGATTCGCCGTTTGAATGCGGCGGCTATTACCGTACTGAGTAATCCGACGGAGGTATTGCCACTGGATCCGGATATTAAGGATGTTGCTGTGTTGAACGTCGGTACGGCTGCGGAGATACAGCCTTTTATCAAACAGCTTTCTGAATATACGCATCCGGTAGAGTTCCGGTTGGAGAAAGATCTGTCAGGTGCCGGGCGCAAGGCTTTGAGGGATAAATTGTCGAAGTATAAACGTATTTTAGTATGCGTGACTGAGCAACGCTTGGCGGCTTATCAGTCTTTCTTTGCGGAGTTTACACCGGATACTCCGGTAGTATATGTCTTTTTCATTCCCGGTAAGCAGTTGTTGCAAATACATCAGGGCATATCTGCTTCCAAAGCGGTGGTTTTGGCACATTCTTCTGATGATGAAGTGCAGCGGCAGGTTGCTAAGGTTCTCTATGCGGATGCTACGGCGGACGGCAGACTGTCGGCAAGTATCGGTAGTTTGTTTACTGCTGGAGATGGGACGAATATCTGTTCTCAGACAGAGCCTCACTTTGTCCCCGAAGAGCATGGAATGGATTCCCGCTTATTGGCGCGGATTGATACGATTGCTTGGGAAGGCATACGGGAAGGTGCTTATCCTGGATGCCAGGTTGTTATTTTGAAAGACGGAAAAGAAATGTACAATAAAGCCTTTGGAACTTATACATGGAATACAGCCCGGAACAAGGATGTATTTCCGGTGACACCGACTTCTGTGTATGATGTTGCTTCTTTAACCAAAACGACGGCTACTTTATTGGCTGTAATGAAGCTTTATGACAAGGGACGCTTGAACTTGACAGATCGTGTGTCTGATTATCTTCCTTACCTGAAAGATACGGATAAGAGTAATATCACTGTCAGGGAATTGCTGTTCCATCAGTCAGGATTGCCTTCTACTTTGTTGTTCTATCAGGACGCCATTGACAAGGATAGTTATAACGGTACTTTATTTAAGTCTCGGCCGGACAAACAACACTCCGTTCGTATTGGACAGCAGACATGGGCTAACCCTAAGTTCCATTTCCGTCAGGGGCTGACTTCGAAAGTGCGTACTGACGAATGCACTTTGCAGGTTTGCGACAGCCTTTGGTTGAACGAGTCTTTCAAAAAGGAATATCTTCAAAAAATTGTTGATACTCCTTTAAAAGACAAACGGTACCGTTACAGTTGTGTTGGTTTTATCCTTTTGCAACAACTGGTTGAGATACGCGCAGGAATACCTATGGACGAATTTCTGAAACAGGAGTTTTATGCGCCAATGGGGTTGAAGCGTACCGGATACCTACCGTTGGATTTTTTGCCCAAAGAGGATATTGTCCCCTCTTCTGTTGATCCTTTCTTAAGGAAAACTACTCTACAAGGGTTTGTACACGATGAGTCTGCTGCTTTTCAGGGTGGTGTATCGGGTAATGCGGGATTATTTTCTACGGCAGAGGAAGTGGCGCAGATTTATCAGATGTTGCTGAATAATGGTGAATTGAATGGAAAACGTTATTTGAGTAAGGAAACTTGTAAGGTTTTCACTACTACGGTCGCTAAAAACAGCCGTCGTGGCTTAGGATTCGATAAACCGGATGTGCAGAATCCGCTGAAAAGCCCCTGTGCTCCTTCTGCTCCGGTATCGGTGTACGGACATACAGGTTTTACCGGTACCTGTGCATGGGTGGATCCTGATAATGGTTTGGTTTATGTATTCCTTAGTAATCGCATTTATCCGAATGTGTGGAATTCGAAGTTGCTAAAGCTGGATATCCGAGGAAAAATACAAGAAGCGATGTATCAGGCGGTGTTGAAGTAAGGTCGTCATATCTTAATAAAAGAAGTAGGAGCCGATGTTGTAATAATAGCATCGGCTCCTTTTTTGAAACAATTAATTTATTCTGTTAAGCTTTAGGTGTGTATGTTAGAATGCGATACCAATGCGTAAACCTACATTGTTCATTCCGTCTACGCTATAAGTGAAGAGATCACCTTTGTTTGTTCCGTAACTATAATAGGCGGCAAAGTGCAAGCCCGGGCCATAAGCCCATGGATAAACGTTAAAACCGATTTCCGGAGATACATAGAAACCCCATGTATCTTCATTGGCTTCAAATGCGTTGAAGGTAGATTTCAACTGGGCATATTGTGCACCGAGTTTCACGCCTACATACGGTTGGAATGCACCGCCGCGGTTCCAGGCATAACGTGTGGCAAGGCCGAAAGGCAACTGGAATACGGTATGCTGTTGGTCTGTATTCAAACTGCCGCTTTCACCAACCGGTAAAGTCTGACGGTCAAAATATTCATGATTACTGTGATAAGAAAGGAAACCTCCTAAAGCAAAGTTTGACGTCAGGAAGTAACCGCCTTCAAAGTTCATACCCCAACCGCTAGCCTTATCGGCAAAGTGATTGTTTAAAGGAAAGTTGAACTGCCAGTCGATGTTGGCATAACCGTTATCGGTCATTTGTGCCTTTGCCGGCATGGCAAAGACAAGGGCAAGGGCGGCGATAGCAAATGCCCTCAAAGATATATATTTCAATGTTTTCATACTTGTTCTTGTTTTATAAATTCAACAATGGCTTTCTAAGATAGGAATAGTTTATTACTTATCTGGGCTGAGCACTCATCCTGTTGAGATAGGCAGATTGTGTAAAGGCTTGGTTTACGCCCTCTACCGCCATCTTAGTATTGAAGGACGTTGAACCGCTCAATAGTCCGCTCATGTAGCTGGTCCACAGGACAGGAAGTTTCTCTTTCTCGCCTTGAGGAGCGTTGAGGTTCAGTAATTCGGTGATGAAGGAACCGGTACTATAAGCATAGTTTACGGCGTATGGATAATACCAGCCACCCCAGTTACCCCAATAAGGGGCGTCCCAATAGCCCGGATAGTTCCACCACCATTCGGGGCGTCCGTAGTCTGTAAAGTAGTAAGTGCTTTTTACGTAGCTGACCTGCAAGCCGAGATCTGCTGTTTCACGTTTGTCTACACGAACGTAACCGCGGTTGTTCATATTAGTAACGTATGCGCTGAGGATTTCCTGTGCACTTTCGTCTTTCCAGTATTCGGCATCTTTACTGTTTCCGATAACAAGGATGCTGTCCGGTAAGTAGTAAGTTTCAAAAGCTTTGAAGTCTGCTTTCGTGTCATAATTGGTATAAACCAGATACTTGCTGTCCAGCTTATCCATGTCAGGGTCTTTTTCGCAAGAAACAAATGCTATTGCGAAGACCGCTAATAATAAAGGAATAAATTTCTTCATACTTCTATAATTGTTTAGGTTAAATATAAATTCCTGCCCTATTGGTACCTTAGGCTTTTGGAGAAAGAACAAGATAAAAAATAAAAGGTTCAAAAAGAAGTATGTTAAATATGTGGCGAACAATAAAGGAATAGGGTGATAAATGTATCGTAAATACATCATCGCCCTATTCTGATATAGCCTCTCTATTATATATCGGGACGGGTTATCTTATAACTTTATCTGTCTCCGGTTCAAAAAACTTTTGATTGAGTGTCTGCAAAGCCTTTTTCTTATTTTCCGTCTTAATAACGAATGCTACATCACTTTCATTGCTTCCATATGAAATCATACGTAATGGAATATCTGCCAGAGCTTCTATGATTTGTGCTTCGATACCGGCATATTGCCAGCGAATATTCCCCACTACGGACACAATGGACATGCGGTCTTCCGTCAGGATCTTCGCATATTGTTCCAGCTCGGGAAGAATCTTGCACAAACGTTCGCTGTTGTCTATGGCGACGGATACACCTTGATTGGATGAAACCAACAGGCAGAGTGGAGTTCTGTATTTGGCAAATGTATCGAAGATCTTGCTGATAAACTGATAAGGACACAAATTATGTTTCGACTCAAATTTTACATAGAAGATATTATCTTTGGCAGCTATGGCTTTGATGATGTTGTCGTCCTGCAAATCTGAAATCAATGTTCCCTCCGCCTGTGGATTCATTGAGTTAAGCAATCGTACCGGAATGTTGCGTTTGCGTGCCGGTGCAATACAAAACGGATGTAATATTTTTGCCCCGTAAAAGGCCAGCTGCTCGGCTTCATTGAAGCTGAGATGTCTTACGGATCGGGTTCCCGATACTTCGCGCGGGTCGTTATTGTGCATCCCGTCAATGTCTGTCCATATTTGTATCTCTTCTGCACGAATAGCAGCTCCAATAAGCGATGCTGTATAGTCGCTACCGCCTCGTTTCAGATTATCTGTCTCATTATAAGCATTTTTGCAGATATAACCTTGGGTGATAAAAAGGTTGATGCCGGGATATTGTGCCAGTAGTGCTTGTAACTTCTCTTCTATGTATTTCAGGTCCGGTTCTTCTTCCGGACCGGTACGCATAAAGTCGAAAGCAGAGAGCAGGATATTGGCAATCTTTCGTTCTCGCAGATAGAAGTGCAACAAGGCTGTGCTGATAAGTTCCCCTTGTGCAAGCACTTCTTTTTCTTCAACTGAGGTGAATTCATCGTTAGTGAATTGCCAAAGTCGCTGGAAACGGTCAAGAATATAATCTACCGCTTCCCGTTTTATGGATTCATCTGTCAATAGTCCGTTGGCGAAGTCTATGAATTGAAACTCCAACAGGGTTATTTTCTCATGTGCCCGTTCTATGTCACGATTGAAGAGAGCAGCCGCAATCTCTTCCAGATGATTGGTGGTACCAGCCGTTGCGGACAGGACTACAATCTTGGATGTAGACTCTGAAATAAGTTCCGCTACGTGTTTCATCCTTTCTACTGTGCCGACGGAAGTACCGCCAAATTTGTAAACTTTCATTTTTAATTCTTTTTTAGTTATTCTTTTTTCGGTTGTCGGGAGGAACTTCTGTATTCCTTTTCATTTTAGAAGGTTTATTCCCAAAATGGAAGGGGAGGTTTGTTTTTCTGTTTTCTCAAAATGTGCCCGGAGGATATATCATAAGGTGCTTTTCTGCTTTTCCGGTACATTATGTATACTCCCTTCACTTATAAAAGTTCAAAAGACGTGCCGTTCGTTTCCCGGAAAACGCTTATATTTGCATACCCCCTGTTTTTACCATTTATTATTTAAAGCTATCCTAGAGATATGAATAAGATTTTAATCGTTGACGATGAGGTGCAGATTCGTACCCTGCTGTCGCGTATGTTGGAGTTGGAAGGATATGAGGTATGCCAGGCAGGTGATTGCAGAGCTGCTTTGAGGCAACTGGAGCTTCATAGTCCGGATGTGGTTTTGTGTGATGTATTCCTTCTTGATGGGAATGGGGTGGATCTTGTATCGTCTATCAAAAAAACGGCGCCTAATGTGGAGGTTATTTTACTGACGGCGCATGGTAATATTCCGGATGGTGTGCAGGCCATTAAAAATGGTGCTTTCGATTATATTACTAAGGGGGATGATAATAATAAGATTGTTCCTCTGGTCAGTCGTGCCGTAGAGAAAGCGCGAATGAACGTCCGTTTGGAGAAGTTGGAAAAGAAAGTAGGGCAGACGTATTCGTTTGATTCTATTTTGGGCGATTCAAAAGTATTGAAAGAGGCCATTTCATTAGCCCAAAAGGTGTCGGGAACAGATGTCCCGGTATTATTGACGGGTGAAACCGGTACGGGAAAAGAAGTCTTTGCGCAAGCTATACATTATAATAGTAAACGTGCCAGACAGAATTTCGTCGCAGTCAATTGCTCTTCTTTCAGTAAGGAATTGCTGGAAAGTGAAATGTTCGGGCATAAAGCCGGCTCGTTTACCGGTGCGTTGAAAGACAAGAAAGGGCTGTTTGAGGAAGCTAATAACGGTACTATCTTTTTGGATGAGATCGGTGAAATGGCTTTTGAGTTGCAGGCTAAACTTTTGCGTATTCTCGAAACGGGTGAATATATAAAGATTGGAGATACCAAGCCTACTCGTGTGAATGTGCGCATTATTGCTGCGACCAACCGTAATTTGCCGGAGGAAATTGCCGCAGGACGTTTCCGCGAAGATTTGTTTTACAGGCTTTCTGTATTCCAGATACATCTGCCGCCGTTGCGCGAACGTGCCGGTGATGTGCGTCTTTTGGCGAAGGCTTTTGTGAAAAACTTCTCCAGCCGGTTGGCGCATCCCATTGCGGAAATAGCTCCCGCCTTTCTTGATGCCCTCGAACAGCAGCCTTGGAAAGGCAATATCCGCGAATTGCGTAATGTGATAGAGCGTAGCCTGATTGTTTGCGAGGGTGAGCATCTGGATGTTGCTGACTTGCCGCTTGACATTCAGAACACGCATTATGAACAATCCGATGAAACCAGTCCCGGCAGTTTTGAACTTTCGGCTATGGAGCGTCGGCACATAGCTCGTGTGTTGGAGTATACAAAAGGCAATAAGACGGAAGCTGCCCGCCTGCTTAAAATCGGATTGACCACGCTCTACCGGAAGATAGAGGAGTACGGGATATAATTATTGTGTCCGGAGTTTACTTGTGGCCTATTCAGTTTAAACCGACAGTTTATCCCCATTAAACTGGAAGTTTATTCCTAATAAACTGTCGGTTTAATGGGGATAAACTGATGATATGTGACTTATACTGGAAATGCTTGTTTCTTTAGAGGCTGGTTACTGAATAAGTCCTTTGAATTGCACCATGATTCTTTTCTGTTTTGATAGGCACCTTTTCATTTTGGAAGGGTGCTTTTCCTTTCTGTAATTCCCTGTTTCTTTTTATTCCTTTACAGTTCAACGTCTTATCTTTTCACTTCTGTTTTTGGCATGTATTTGGCACTTATGAAACCGATAAAACGTGAGTATTAATTTAACAAAGTAAAGACATGGGAATAACGACTTCATTTATTTTCTGCCTGTTAAGCGGTCTTCTTGCTTTCTGGCTTTTTTGGAAATGTGTGGATTGGTTTGAAAAGATTTAAAAAATGAGAGAATTATGTACACAGCATTATTTGTATTAGGTATTGTAGTATTCGGCTATCTGACCTATGTATTGGTAAGACCCGAAAAGTTCTAATCTATTTTAAAGGAAATGAATACAGAAATTTTAGGCGTAGCCTTGCAGATTCTTCTATTGATTGTGATATCTTATCCGCTGGGGAAGTATATTGCTAAGGTCTATAAAGGAGAGAAAACTTGGTCGGACTTCATGAAACCGGTTGAACGATTGATATTTAAAGTGGCCGGTATCAATCCGAATGAAGAAATGAACTGGAAGCAGTTCTTGAAAGCACTCTTGATTTTGAACGCTTTCTGGTTTGTCTGGGGGATGGTACTGCTCTGTACCCAGCAGTGGTTACCGCTGAATCCGGATGGTAACGTAAATCAAACTCCGGATTTGGCGTTTAATACATGTATCAGTTTTATGGTTAACTGCAATTTGCAGCACTATTCCGGGGAAAGCGGATTGACGTATTTCACGCAGTTATTTGTTATTATGCTTTTCCAGTTTATTACTGCTGCGACGGGTATGGCTGCCATGGCGGGTGTTATGAAAGGTATGGCTGCTAAATCAACTAAAACTATTGGTAACTTCTGGAACCTCTTAGTCTTGAGTTGTACGCGTGTGCTGTTCCCACTTTCGCTGATTGTGGGTTTCATCCTTATCCTGCAAGGCACTCCGATGGGATTTGACGGTAAAATGGAAGTACAGACGTTGGAAGGGGAAACACAGTTGGTTTCGCAAGGGCCTACGGCTGCTATTGTCCCTATTAAACAATTGGGTACGAATGGAGGTGGCTACTTTGGTTGTAATTCTTCACATCCGTTGGAAAATCCTACGTATCTGACGGATATCGCAGAGTGCTGGTCCATCTTGATAATCCCGATGGCAATGGTTATTGCGTTGGGCTTCTATATTAAACGTAAAAAGCTGGCTTATACCATATATGGTGTGATGCTCTTTGCTTTCCTTGTCGGCGTGTGCATCAATGTTTCGCAGGAAATGGGAGGTAATCCGCGCATCGACGAAATGGGTATTGCGCAGGATAATGGAGCTATGGAAGGTAAAGAAGTGCGTTTGGGCGCTGCTGCTACCGCTTTGTGGAGCATAGTGACAACGGTTACTTCCAATGGGTCTGTAAATGGCATGCATGATTCTACGATGCCGCTTTCCGGCATGATGGAGATGCTGAACATGCAAATCAATACATGGTTCGGTGGTGTCGGCGTAGGTTTTCTGAACTATTACACATTTATCATCATAGCCGTATTTATCAGTGGGTTGATGGTGGGGCGTACTCCTGAATTTCTAGGAAAGAAGGTCGAAGCACGTGAAATGAAGATTGCCACTATCGTGGCTTTGCTCCATCCGCTTATTATTTTAGGCGGCGTCGCACTCTCCTGCTTCTTGTTTGCACACTATCCGGAATTCGTAAAGAGTGAGGGTGGTTGGTTGAATAATCCCAGTTTCCATGGACTGAGCGAACAGTTGTATGAATATACTTCGGCTGCCGCCAATAATGGTTCCGGTTTTGAAGGTTTGGGTGACAATACTTACTTCTGGAACTACACTACCGGTTGGACGTTGATTCTCGGGCGTTTCTTGCCGATTGTAGGACAAGTAGCCATTGCGGGTTTGTTGGCCGGTAAGAAATTTATTCCGGAAAGCGCCGGTACGTTAAAGACGGATACAGTAACATTCGGTGTGATGACCTTTGCCGTAATCTTTATCGTAGCTGCATTGTCATTCTTCCCGGCACATGCGTTGAGCACGATTGCTGAACATTTTAGTCTGTAAGTAGTAGAATAAGAAAGATATGAAAGATAAAAAATCAGCTTCTTTGTTTCAAAAGGAGCAAGTAATGGAAAGTCTGAAGCAGTCATTCGTGAAGTTAAATCCGCGGGTGATGATTAAAAATCCGATAATGTTCACAGTGGAGATTGTGACGCTGGTAATGTTGGTGGTTTGCATCCTCTCCTTAGGAACAGCGGAATATGGAACATTCGGTTACAATTTTCTTGTTTTTGTGATATTGTTCGTAACCTTATTGTTCGCTAATTTTGCTGAGGCTATCGCTGAAGCTCGTGGTAAGGCTCAGGCAGATAGTTTGCGTAAAACTCGCGAAGAGACTCCTGCCAAAGTATTGGTTGATGGAAAAGTACGTACCATTAGCAGTGCACGTCTGAAAAAAGGCGATTATTTTATCTGTGAAGCAGGTGATACGATTCCTGCCGATGGAGAAATAGTGGAAGGTTTGGCTTCTATTGATGAGAGTGCTATTACCGGCGAATCTGCTCCGGTTATCCGCGAGGCGGGTGGTGACAAGAGTTCTGTCACCGGCGGTACGAAAGTTCTTTCGGATAAGATTAAAGTATTGGTGACTCAGCAGCAGGGTGAGAGTTTCCTCGATAAAATGATTGCTTTGGTGGAAGGGGCTACCCGCCAGAAGACTCCGAACGAAATAGCCTTGACTATTCTTTTGGCAGGTTTCACATTGGTGTTTGTCATTGTGTGTGTTACTTTGATTCCAATGGCCGACTATACGAATGTTGATCATCCGGGAACTTATATTTCCATTGCGGCCATCATCTCTTTGTTTGTCTGCCTGATTCCGACAACAATCGGCGGCCTGCTTTCTGCAATCGGTATTGCCGGTATGGATCGTGCACTTCGTGCTAACGTAATCACCAAATCGGGTAAAGCTGTTGAAACTGCCGGTGATATAGATACGTTATTGTTGGACAAGACAGGCACTATCACAATTGGAAATCGTAAGGCTACGAAGTTTCATCCGGCTCCGGGTGTTGATGAAAGTGTTTTTGTAGATGCTTGCCTTATGTCTTCCCTTTCTGATGAAACTCCGGAGGGAAAATCCATTATTGAATTGGGACGTGAGAATGGGCATCGTATGCGCGATCTCAACACAACCGGAGCTCACATGATAAAGTTTACCGCTGAAACCAAATGTTCGGGGGTGGACTTGCAAGACGGAACTCAGATTCGCAAAGGGGCATTTGATGCTATCCGTAAGATTGTTGAAACCGCCGGCAATAAATTCCCGAATGAGGTAGAAAAAAACATTGCCGCTATTTCAGGTAATGGAGGAACGCCATTGGTGGTATGTGTCAATCAGAGAGTGACCGGAGTCATTGAATTGCAGGATATCATTAAACCGGGTATTCAGGAACGTTTCGAACGTTTGCGTAAGATGGGGGTGAAGACCGTTATGGTGACCGGAGATAATCCTTTGACTGCCAAATATATTGCGGATAAAGCCGGAGTGGATGACTTCATTGCTGAAGCTAAGCCCGAAGATAAGATGGAATATATCAAGAAAGAGCAACAGTCCGGTAAACTGGTGGCTATGATGGGTGACGGGACAAATGATGCTCCGGCACTGGCGCAGGCAAATGTGGGCGTTGCCATGAATAGTGGTACACAGGCAGCCAAAGAAGCCGGTAACATGGTGGACCTTGATAACGACCCGACCAAGTTGATTGAAATCGTGGAAATCGGTAAGCAGTTGCTGATGACACGTGGTACGTTGACCACTTTCTCTATCGCTAATGATGTGGCTAAGTACTTTGCTATCATTCCGGCCTTGTTCATGATAGCTATTCCGCAGTTGGCACCGTTGAATATCATGGGATTACATAGTCCGGAAACGGCAATCCTTTCTGCCGTTATTTTTAATGCCATTATTATTCCAATTCTGATTCCACTGGCTTTGAAAGGTGTTCAGTATAAGCCGATAGGTGCAAGTGCATTACTTCGCCGTAACTTACTGATTTATGGTGTAGGTGGGGTTGTTGCTCCGTTCGTCGGCATTAAGTTAATAGATATGATAGTTAGTTTATTCTTTTAATTGAAGAAAATAGAAAAATGAAAACTCTTTGGAAATCATTTAAGATAACAATTGCTTTCTGCGTATTCTTTTCAGTATTCTATATCCTGGTTTTGTGGATATTTGCGCAGTTTGCCGGTCCTAACAAAGGGAATGCAGAAGTAGCAACTTTGAATGGTAAGGTCGTAGGAGCTGCCAATGTGGGACAGATGTTTACACAGGATATTTATTTTTGGGGACGTCCGTCCGCCGGTGGTTACACAGCCGATGCATCGGGTGGTAGTAATAAAGGCCCTATGAACGAAGAATACCTTATGGAAGTAGAAGCTCGTATTGATACATTTCTTGTACATCATCCTTACCTGAATCGTAAGGAAGTTCCTGCCGATATGGTTACGGCAAGTGGTTCCGGTTTGGATCCGCATGTTACTCCAGCAGGAGCCTATGTACAAGTGAAACGTGTTGCTCAAGCACGTGGCATGAATGAGGAAGATGTAAAAGCTCTCGTGGATAAAGCGGTTGAGAAACCGTTATTAAAACTGTTTGGTACAGAGAGGGTGAACGTTCTGAAATTGAATGTAGCTTTAGATGAAGCAGATAAAAAGCAATAAGTTTTTAGTTGTGTTTGTCATGTTATGAGACAGGAACGGAATTGTTCTGTTCAGGTAGTATAAGGCTACTGTTTACAGGGGGAGCTGAATGATATTCCTTCCTGTCTCTTTTCCGATGAATGAAAGATTGATAAATTACTTTAATAATAAGATAGAAATGAAAAGGATTAAAATAATAACTTTAGGATTTGTAAGTGCTGTTGTTGCATGTTTTATGAGTGTCGACAAGGTTCAGGCACAGGAATTTACAGCTCAGGCTGATTTGGTGAGTTCTTATATCTGGCGTGGTTTCAATCAGGGTGGCGGTGTTCAGTTTCAACCGACACTGGGCTTCAGTATAGAAAATTTTTCGCTGACTGCATGGGGCTCCACAAACTTCAACGGTGATAAGAAAGAGATTGATCTGACTGCGGCTTATAAGTTCGGTGAAACAGGTCCTATATTCTCTGTGGCGAGCCTTTGGTGGGCAGGTGAAGGTGCTCGCAAGTATTTCAACTTTGAGAGCCATGAAACGGACCATCACTTCGAAGCCGGTTTGTCCTACACATTGCCTTGTGAGAATTTTCCTTTGTCTATTGCTTGGAACCTAATGTTTGCTGGTTCTGACAAGCGCATCAACAGTAAAGGTGAAGTGAAAAACAACTACACATCTTATGTAGAACTGAACTATCCGTTTAGTCTGAAGTCGATTAATCTGAACGCCACCATAGGTATGTTGCCTTATGGACAGGGCTATGACAACATTGACGGAACAGGTGTATACGATGATTATAGGAGAATGAATAAGTTTTCTGTCACTAACGTGGCCTTGAAAGCTTCCCATGACATCAGGATTACAAAGACTTTCTCTGTACCTGTCTTTACACAGGCTGTTTGGAATCCTGCTATCGAAGATGCTTATCTGGTATTCGGTATCACTCTTCGTCCGTAAGATAATCAGATGTAATAGAAGTGTGTTTTTACTATTAACCAAGAGTTTATGAGCAGCAGAGAAGAAAGCGTACAACATTTTCTCGATTTGATAAAGAAGTCACGTCGTGGTAAATTCAAGGTTTACATTGGGATGATTGCCGGTGTAGGTAAGTCCTATCGTATGCTTCAAGAGGCACATGACCTTTTGGATAATGGAGTAGACGTGAAGATCGGCTATATTGAAACACATGGGCGTGCCGGTACAGAAGCGATGCTGGAAGGGTTACCCGTTATTTCTCGTCGTAAGATATTTTATAAAAGTAAGGAGTTGGAGGAAATGGATCTGGATACTATTATTCGGATCCATCCGGAAATTGTGATTGTAGACGAACTGGCACACACCAATGTGGAAGGCAGCCGGAATGAAAAACGCTGGCAGGATGTTATGGATTTGTTGGATGAGGGAATCAATGTTATTTCTGCCGTTAATATACAGCATATCGAAAGCATCAATGAAGAGGTACAAGGGATTTCCGGTATCGAAGTGAAAGAACGGATTCCTGATAGTGTATTGGAAGGAGCGGATGAAGTAGTAAACATTGATTTGACGGCGGAGGAATTGATTACCCGCTTGAAAGCCGGCAAGATATATAAGCCGGATAAGATTACCCTTGCCTTACATAATTTCTTTAAGACGGAAAATATTTTGCAACTGCGTGAGTTGGCTTTGAAGGAAGTTGCCTTGAGGGTGGAGAAGAAAGTGGAGAATGAAGTGCTGGTTTCCAGTGTCGGTGTACGACATGAGAGGTTTATGGCATGCATCAGTAGCCACGAGAAAACTCCGCGTCGCATTATTCGTAAGGCGGCACGATTGGCAACCCGCTATAATACATCATTCGTAGCCCTTTATGTGCAGACGCCCCGGGAGAGTTCTGATCGCATTACGCTTGCGAATCAACGTCATCTGCTAAATCATTTCAAACTGGTGACTGAGTTGGGAGGAGAAGTCATGCAGGTACAATCCAAAGATGTACTGAGTAGTATTGTTATGGCTTGCAAAGAGAAACAGATCACGACCGTTTGTATGGGAAGTCCATCGTTTGCATTACCGCAATCTTTGTTTATGGTGCTGAAATATAGAAAATATGTGAACGAATTGGCGCAAGCAAACATAGATTTGATTATACTTGCATAAAATTTAATTATTTGATCGTTATGAATATTCGTACAAAATTGATACTCAGTGTAGGTATTCTCGCAGGTATGATAATCCTACTGGTGGCTCTTTCCGTTGTAAATCTCCAGATATTGACAGCTACGGAGCCGGACAGCCCTGCTGCTATGCCCGGCTTGCAACGTGCTTTGCTATGGGTTTCTGTTACGGGTGGCATTTGTATCCTTGCCAGTATTGTATTGTTGGTATGGTTGCCTCGTTCAATCAATAAACCCATTAGGGAACTGACGCAAGGTATCCTTGAAATAGCCAACCATAACTATGAAAAGCGCCTTGATATGAGTGAGCACGAAGAGTTCCGTGAAGTGACCGATAGCTTTAATAGTATGGCGGAACGTCTCATGGAATACCGTACCAGTACTCTCAATGATATTCTATCCGCCAAGAAGTTTCTAGAAGCTATTGTAAACAGTATTCATGAACCTATTATAGGTTTAAACCGCGAGCATGAAATCCTTTTTATCAATAAGGAAGCGCTGACTGTGTTGAATTTGAAGCGCGAGGATGTCATACGTCGTTCTGCCGAGGAATTATCACTGAAAAATGACCTGCTCCGGCGATTGGTGAGGGAATTAATCAGTCCGGGTGAAAAGAAAGAACCATTGAAGATTTATGCGGATAATAAGGAAAGTTATTTTCAGGCATCTTATATTACCATTATGAATACGGATGCTGATACGGATGAATCTCATAACTTGGGTGATGTTATTCTGTTAAAGAATATTACTGAATTTAAGGAACTGGATACAGCTAAAACCACCTTTATATCTACGATTTCGCATGAGTTGAAAACTCCTATCTCTGCAATTCTGATGAGTTTGCAACTTTTGGAAGATAATCGTGTGGGTGCTTTGAATGAGGAGCAGGAACAACTTTCAAAAAGCATCCGGGAGAATGCCGATCGTCTGCTGGGGATTACAGGCGAACTTCTTAATATGACACAAGTGGAAGCCGGTAAGTTACAGATGATACCGAAGATAACGAAACCCATCGAACTGATAGAGTATGCTATCAAGGCAAACCAAGTACAGGCTGATAAATTTAACATTCAGATTGAGGTGGAATATCCGGAAGAGAAAATACCGAAGTTGTTTGTGGATAGTGAGAAAATAGCATGGGTGCTTACTAATCTATTGAGTAATGCCATTCGTTATTCCAAAGAAAACGGTCGTGTTATTATCGGTGCAAAGCAAGAAGGTAATTTCGTGGAGCTTTATGTGCAGGATTTTGGTAAGGGTATTGATCCGCGTTATCATCAGAGTATCTTTGACCGTTATTTTCGTGTCCCCGGTACGAAAGTGCAGGGAAGTGGATTGGGACTTTCTATTTCTAAAGATTTTATAGAAGCTCATGGTGGCACGTTGACTGTTCAGAGTGAATTAGGCATAGGCAGCCGTTTTGTAATTCGGTTAAAAGCGTAATAGGTTTGTGATATTCTTGCCGCTCGAATATCCATAGCTTGAAGGCTCTTTCCTTCAGACATATTAAGAACTTTGGTTTTACTTTCTTCGGTATTGTTGTGGCGACATCCCTGTCTGTTTCTTAAAGAATGTACCGAAATAGGATGCGTTCGGGAAATTAAAGAAATCGGAAATTTCCTGGACATTCTTTTGTGTGTTCTTGAGTAGTGAAATACTTTTGCGTATAATGGACTTAAATACCAGTTCTTGTACCGTATACCCGCAAATAGACTTTGACAGGGCTGAAAGATATTTGGGAGATAGGCATAGCTTGTCTGCGTAAAAGTCCACTCCCCGCTCTTTTGTATAGTATTGTTCAATCAACTGTATCAGACGGATAAAAATATCATGTTTGTGGCTCACAGACGCTTTTTCCGCTATGAGTTTACGGGTATAGACAGAACAGAGCCTGTATGTCAATGCCAGCAAGAGTAGTTTTTGTTCATATCGGTTGAATGTGTTTTCTTCTATGTTCAGTGTGCTGTCCAGTAACGACAGATATTTCAGAACTTCTTCTTCCTCTCCGGTATTCCAGACATAGCATGGCTCGGTGGCAAGATGTGAATACAGGTTCATAGATACTACCGAATTTCCCATAATATCCCGTATGGGATCAGTCTGATAAATAAAGATAAATACTTCTACATCAGCAGATGAGTATAATACTTGAAACAAGGAATCTTTCGGGAGAAAGAGCGTATCGCCGGTTTTAGCGGAAAATGATTTCTGGTTAAGGATAAAAGTAAAGTTTCCTTGTCTGCAAATTACCAGTCCTACTCCCTCTATCATAAACGGGCTTTTTAAGGCAGAAGGAAAAGAGGAAAGCACACCTTCAGAACTGCAGATTTGCTGTTTGTTCAATAGCGCGCTGTTAAGGCGCAATAAACGTTCTTGTCGGGTATCCATGATTTTAGGGATTACAGTGGTATAAAAAACTGTGCTAAGTTAGTAATTTCCGTTTAGGATAGGGTAGTACTACAACAAATATCATGCAAAACAGACACGCATATAATGTCCAACCTGCCATTTCCTTGACCGCTGATAAAGTGGCTTGCACTTGAATACGTCCTTTGGTAGATATGGCTGCCATGTTAACGGCTTCTTGCTTGCTTTTTCCTTGATATTGCATCCCTTGTACGGTTTGTGTGAATGAGGCGGATGCTTCGGGATGCATCATATCTACATTTTGGGCATAACGGGTGATGTAGTGCTGTTGCCGTTCTTGCAACACATTACTATATAGAGCGGTTCCTATGCTGGGAGCGAGTACCATGCGCACAGTGAGCATGGTACAAATCCATGAGGACAGGTATTTGTAGGGCATACGCTGGGTAGCAAAAGTCGGTATCAATGAATACAAGAGCATCATTCCAGTGGAACGAATGATAATGGGATATTTCATCCGTTCGTATAAGCCGGCACCTTGAACCTCGAAATACATAAACATGGCGGATAGTCCTAAAAATAAGAATCCTGCGGCAAAGAGATATTTAAAGTGTACTCCTTTTACGCTGAGCCAAATTGTAGCAATACCGCCGATGAAATAACCTAACATAGACCAATTGCCCAATGTAGCGTTTTGATAGTTGTCCAGTTTCATTCCTATTCCCGTAAATACGTTGACGAACATTGAACTGGAGTTCAGCACCATTAGCAGAAAGTAGAACAGGAATCCGAAGCGGATAGTACGCAGTTTGAGGACGTCGAACTGATAGTAGGGATTGCGCTGGGTTACTTCTATGTAGACAAATAGGATGCCTGCAACCACAGCACCGACCGTAGCCCATTGGATTGTAGGATCGTCATACCAGTCGAGTACCTTGCCATAAGTAAGCACATAAGTGACGCACGTCAGTGTGATACAGAAGATGGAAGCGTTGCCAAATTGTTTGAAGTTGATAGGGAAACGACGGGTGGTATACTTATGATAAGGCATCGTGACGAATGTAATAAGGATGCAGAGTAACAGCAACCCCATCATGAAGTAATAAACATGCTGCCATTCGTATTCGTAGGTAAGCCATGCGGTAAGCGATGTACCCAACTGTCCCAATACCATAAAAAACAGATAAATGGCAGGTTGCGCAGCACTCCGTTCAATATCCAATTTATCCCATCCTTCGCCGGTGAGGGGCTCGTTGCCGGGAGTAATCTTTTCGGTTGCTTCCACATGGCCGGCGTATTTGATGAGAGTAAACAGATTGACCATCATCAGCACCATACGCAAAAATCCCATGAACAGACTACACAGTGCCAGCAGGAATATACTGTCTGTTTTGGCACAGATGTAACTGAAGATATACATCAGTGAAAATCCGGCGATGCACATCATTTTCTCCCTGCGGATACATACCAGCCGGTACAGGAAAGGGCAGAATGCCGCCATGCCTATGGATGTGGCGAAATTGGCAAACTGGATGTGTTCGGATATGATACCCAGACCGCTCATCATCTCAGTGCCGCTGGCAGAGTAAGTTCCGCCTACTGTGAGAATGGGTAGGAAGAACATGAACAGGATGATAATTCCTATCGGTTTAGGCACCCAGTTATAGAAAGGATAGTTTTTGGGATATGCGGGCATTTCCTTAACAATTAATGATTGAAAATCAGAGTTTGGCTTTCACTATTACCATCATACCGGCAGCTAGTTTTTCGTTATCTTCTTTGGAAAGATTGGTGAAATCTATGCGTACGGGTATGCGTTGCTGTATCTTAACGAAGTTGCCGGCAGAATTGTCAGTAGGAACCAATGAATATTTTGAGCCCGTTGCTCCAGAAATGGCGGTGATGGTACCTGTGAACTCTTTGTTGCTGATGGCGTCTACGGTGACAGATACCTTTTGCCCTATATGCAGGTTCTTCACTTGAGTCTCTTTGTAATTGGCAACGATCCACTTTTGGGTGTCAGGGAGTATGTAGGTAATAGTTTGTCCGGCTGTAATGAACTGTCCTTCTTCCAATGCCCGGCGGCCTAATTTCCCGTCACAGGGAGCCACTACTACAGTATAGGAAAGATTCAAACGAGCCATTTCTAAAGCGGCTGTCGCCCGTTGAATGGCAGCTTCTGTGCTTTCACGACGGTGTGACACTTCATTTACTCCCGATAAGGCTGCTTTCTGCTGGCGTTTCGTAGCTTCCAGCTTTTTGCGGGTTGCTTCGTATTCTGTTTCTATCTGTTCGAGCTGTATGGGGGTAGCTGCATTTCTTTGTACCAGGTTTTGGTAACGTTGGCGGTCTTTCTCCAGTTTGGCAAGACGGATCTCAATTTCGGAGATGGAAGCGTCGTATACGGAAGCGGTGGTCTGTGTGGTTTGTAGTGTGGCCCCGATTACGGTAGCGCCGGCTTGTGCGTCTTTTAGTGCGGCTTCGGCTTCCATTACGCGTATCTTATATTCGCGGTCGTCCAATACAAGGAGCGTATCGCCTTTATGTATCTCTTGATGCTCGGTAAAATAAATCTTCTTGATATAGCCTGACGCGCGCAGGTTGATGGGAGATATGTACTGCTCTATCTGTGCGTCATTGCTGGTTTCTGTGCGATTGTAGCTGAGGAAGAGACAAGCAACCTCTATTATTCCCCAAACGACAATTGCTGCTCCCATCAGGCTGATTACGATTTGCCAGCGGCGTAGTTTACGAAGTTTTTTAGCTTTTTCCTGATGTGTGTTCGATGTGTTATTTTTTTCTATTGCTTCCATATGATGATTTGATTAACTTGTTATTTAACTAATGAATCGATTTGTCCTGTCAGTTTCAGTAGCAACAGAGTTGTTACCCGGTAACTGTAATGGGCACTGATGTAGTTGTTTTGTGCTTCGCTCATCTGCATTTCGTCTTGCAGAACTTCGGTCATAGAGGCAATCCCTTCGCGGTAACGCTCCATCGTAACTGTGTATACATCTTCTGCAAGTAGATAATTGTCTTTCTGCTTCTTGAAATTACGCTGGTTATTCATCAGATCGTTAGTAGCGTTTAAATACTGGGTCTGCAGGTTTTTGCGGGTATTCTCTTGTGCTAGTTTTATGTTTTCAATGTCTATTGCGGCTTTCCGGTTTTTGTTGCGTTTATCCAGTCCGTCGAAAATAGGAATACGCAGTGATACCCCCAGTCCGTAAGAACGGAACCAATGATTGGACGGTCCGGAGTGGAACCAGTGATAGGCTTTGTCTGTATAAGCGGAGAACATCCAATTGGCAGTCAGGTTTAATGAAGGGATGTAACCGTAACCAATCATCTTTTTTTGTTTTTCGGCCATTACCTTTTGCGATTGCAGCAATTGGAGTTCATACAGATTTTCGGACAGTCCGGTCAGTGCAACAGGAGTTATGTTTTCAGAGTTTACCGGAACTAAAGCTATCTGTGCGTCGGCAGGATAGTCCATAATATATTTCAGTAGGTTCAGTTGTTGTTCCTGCATTGCCTGAGCATTGTCATATTGTACTTTCAGATTTTCCAGATTGATATTAACACGTTTCACATCTACTTCCATAGCCATTCCATTATCGTGGAAAGCCATAGTGATGTTTTTCAGTTCTTCCAGGCGGGCAATGTTGGCTTTTATCAATGTGATTTGCTCAGTAGTGGTTTGTCCCAGATAATATATCTTACATATTTCCAGAATAAGATCTTCTCTCGCTTTTTCATAAGAAAGACGGTTCATCTCATCCATTACTTTGGCAATGGATACGGTGGTATAAAGCGTTTGGTTGTAAAGAGGCATTTGAAGTTGCAAACCTGCGTTGGCGTTGTGTTGCAGGGTATAAGTTATGTTATACGGATTTCCATAGGCCGAACCGTCGGTGACAGATACGGGTGGATCTATATTGTCATTATAGTTGGCAAACCCATTGATTTGAGGTAACAGCTTTGCCCGATTCTCAGAAATCCCATATTTGCTTTTTTGCATATCCTTACGCTTGCTTTCCAATGACAGATTATTCTCAATGCCTATCTCGAGACAATCTTTCAGTGTCAGAGTCTTTTGGGCATATACTTGGGCAGCCGACAAACAGAAAAAGGAAAAAATGAATAGTAGCTTTTTCATAATAATCACCAATAATTTGTGCAAAGTTAGTGGCTTATTACGAAAGGATGCTATCCATATATAGGCTGCTTGTGTTCATATTTTCCTTTTTCTTAGCTGTTTTAAGGATGTAAATGAGTAAAAAGCAACTGTTTTGAATTGCTGCTCCTGCTTAATAAATGATAATTATCGTCTTTCTTATGAAAAAAAATAAGTAGAAATGTATTTATCAAGTTTATTATACTACCTTTGTCCCAGAGTTTGAGTTACGAATCATTATCGTATAGTTCTTCTTTTAATATATTATTAGTAAGCAGTCCTCTTCTTTAATTATCCTCCTCACTCCAATTTATTATTTATTTTATAACATTTTTAGAATGAACATTTACATTTCAGGTTTAAGTTATGGCATTAATAATGCTGACTTGACAAATTTATTTGCAGAGTTTGGAGAAGTTTCTTCAGCTAAAGTTATTTTCGATAGAGAAACCGGTAGATCCAGGGGATTTGCTTTTGTTGAAATGAACAATGATACAGAAGGGCAAAAAGCTATTGACGAGTTAAACGGTGTAGAGTATGACAATAAAGTTATTTCTGTAAGCGTTGCACGTCCTCGTGAAGAAAGACCGTCAAACGGCAGACCTCGTAGCGGTTATAATAACTCTAGAAGATACTAATAAGATAGAGGCAGGAAACTTGATTTTCTGCCTCTCAAAATAATTTCTGTCTTTTTCATTTTAACGGAAGCGTTCCGTTCCACCACCTGCACCTTTCATTCTACAAAGATTTATAAGACTTTTGTATGAGCCACTTGAGTGAAGCGTGCTCAGATTATACTCATGCTAATGTTTTTAGCATACTCAAAAACAACATTTATGACATTTAAAGATTTAAATATAACCGAATCGATTTTAAAAGCAATTGAAGAAAAAGGATATGTCAATCCTACTCCTATACAAGCAAAAGCAATTCCTGCACTATTAGTAGGAAAAGATATATTAGGCTGTGCGCAGACTGGAACAGGAAAAACTGCGGCATTTGCCATTCCCATCATTCAACAGCTACAAGCTGATAAAAGCTTAAATAACAGTATTAAGGCTTTAATATTAACACCTACTCGTGAACTGGCATTACAGATTAGCGAGTGTATAGATGACTATGCTAAATATACTCAGGTCTGCCATGGAGTAATCTTTGGTGGAGTAAACCAACGTACACAAGTAAATATGTTGCATAAAGGAGTGGACATCTTGGTTGCTACTCCGGGTAGGCTGCTGGATTTAATGAATCAAGGATATGTTCGTTTGAATAATATACAGCATTTCGTATTGGATGAGGCAGATCGTATGCTTGATATGGGTTTTATCCATGATATCAAACGTTTGTTGCCAAAACTTCCTAAAGAGAAACAAACTTTATTGTTTTCAGCTACTATGCCTGATACAATTATTTCTCTTACAAACTCTTTGCTGAAGCAGCCGGTGAAGATTAGTATAACTCCTAAATCATCTACGGTAGATGCAATCGAACAGACTGTTTACTTTGTAGAAAAGAAAGAGAAAAGTAAATTACTAATTTCTATTTTGCATAAAACCCAAGGACAGTCGGTACTTGTCTTTTCACGTACTAAGCACAATGCAGACAGAATAGTTCGAGTGTTGGGCAAAGCCGGCATTGGCAGCCAAGCCATTCATGGAAACAAAAGCCAAAATGCACGACAGTCAGCATTGGAAAACTTTAAATCAGGCAAGATACGTGTCATGATAGCTACTGACATTGCCGCTAGAGGTATTGACATCAATGAATTGCCATTGGTTATTAACTACGACCTTCCTGATGTTCCCGAAACTTATGTACATCGTATTGGGCGTACAGGTAGAGCCGGAAATTCAGGAACGGCACTGAGCTTTTGCTCACAGGAAGAACGTAAGTTGGTCAACGATATTCAGAAGTTGACAGGAAAGAAACTCAGTAGGGCAGAACTTGCAATTTGAGGTTGCTTCTAAGTTTATTATTTATTCAGTAATTATATATCTATTAATATAATATAAGTTCTATGGCAAAATCCATGACAGTGGGAAAACGCGAAAATGAAAAGAAAAGACTTGCTAAGCGAGAAGAAAAATTAAAGCGGAAAGAGAACCGGAAAACCAATAAAAGCAGCATTGACGATATGATTGCTTATGTGGATGAATACGGAATGATTTCCTCGACTCCCCCTGAGGAGAATGTTAAGAAGAAAGAGATTAATTTAGAAGAAATAATGATTGCCACTCCTAAAAAGGAGGATGAAGAACCGGTTATTCTGAGAGGAAGAGTTGAGTTTTTTAATGAGTCCAGAGGATTTGGGTTTATCAAAGATCTTTCCGGAGTTGAAAAATATTTCTTCCATGTGAATAACGTTGTTACGGAGATCAAAGAAGGGAATGTTGTTACGTTTGATCTTGAGCGTGGAATAAAAGGGATGAATGCGGTTAACATTTGTTTGGAAAAGAAATAATATACATCTTATATTGAAATCGTCTCGCAAGATAAATTTACTTATCTTGCGAGACGATTTATTTTGTATCATAAAATAGAAATGTTATTCTTTTGATACACAATTAAAATCGAAACTGTAAATGGAAATCTATTATTAGGAAAAGCGCTTCAAGAGAGGAGTAATTGTATCTGTAATAACAGAATTAGCTGAGCTGAAAGAGATAAATTCCGAAAATATACATAATTATTTATTTAGAATTTTATTCTATAAAAAAGAAGATTTTTATTTATTTTTGCAAAAAAGAAGCCAGCTATGAAATACCTTTTTTTACTCTTAATATGTGTTTATTGCTGTCTATTCGGCTATGCTCGCCCTGTCATCGTGTATGATGATGATAACTTATCGTGTAATCGTATTATTTCTTTGGAGCAGGATGCATATGGTTTTATATGGATTGCAACAGAAGACGGATTAAACAAGTTTGATGGCTATACATTTACCAACTATTTTCATGATGAAAGTGATTCTACCTCTATAGCGTGTAACTATATCAACAAGGTTTATTCGGACTCTCATCAAAGACTGTGGGTGGCAAGTAATAAAGGTATCCAGTATTATTTACCCCAACAAAATGCTTTTAGAACCATTAAATTACCTGTTAATTCCAATCCTAATGTTACAGCTATAACAGAATTGCATAATGGTGATATTTGGATTGCCGCTTCCGGTTCTGGTTTGTATTCTATTAATTCCCATACAGACCAAGCTGAACAGTTGACTTGGATAGGAGAACATTGTGATTATTTGTATGTAAATTGTATTTATGAAGATACAAAACATTATGTTTGGATTAGTTATCTTGGCAATCAGCTGGCTCGTATTTCTCTTGAGAGAAAAGAAATTGTTACTTATACACTACCACAGACTCCTTTCCCGAAAGTATATGGTATGAAAGAAGATGCTCAGGGTAATTTGTATTTTATTACTTACAATGATGTTTTGATGAAAACTCCTGAAAAAGAGAGCTTTCAGTCTGTACGTACTGCTGACAATCGAAACGTTGTTGCACGCGGCATCACCCAGACCAGTGATGGTAAACTGTGGGTAAATACAGTAAACAACGGGTTAATGTTTATTGATACAAAACAGAAACAATTATATCCTGAACGCGTATCCGGAAATACATTTGATGAGCTAACGTACGGAGAAATTGTGTGTTTTTTGGAGGATACAGATGGTAATAAATGGTTGGCTTACCGTCGAAAAGGTTTAGTAATGGTACCTAATGAAGGAAAACTTTTTGAGTCTCTAAGTCTTACCGTATCACCAACTCAAGGATCTCCGACTATGATTTATCAAAGTTGTGACAATCATTTATGGGTAGGAAACTGGGACGGTTCGCTTCAACAACTGGACAGAGGAGGAAAACGATTGAAGCAGTACAAACTTTCGCATTATCCTCGGACTGTTTATGAAAAAGAAGGAACTCTTTGGATAGGAAGTAACGATGGCGGAATTTATCAGCTGAATTTGCATACGGATAAACTTTATCAGACCTCTTTATTCGCTAATAAAAGTGTCAACAGGATTATTGAAGGGCGTGATCATATGCTTTATCTATCTTGTCCGGGTAATGGATTGGGCGTTTATAACCCAACTAATGGAGAGAGTACACTAATATCTTACCAGACTCCTATGGAAAATCAAGTAACATTAGGAAATGATTGGATTAATGATTTGCTGTGCGATAAAGATAGTCTTATTTGGATTGCTCATTTCCTGGGAGTAAGATGCTATGATACTTCTAAAAATATATTTTTAGATCTTCCTATTAACCATGATTTGAAAAACTATGTATGCTATGAACTTTTGGAAGATAACGACGGACGGCTATGGATTGGTACTAATAATGGTATTTATATTTATGATAAGCAAAAGCAAACTCTTCAGCACATAGGGAAAAAGGAAGGTATGCCTAGTAATGTTGTCTGTGGATTGGAAAAAGATGCGCAAGGAAATATTTGGTGCAGTACTTACAAAGGTATATGTCGTATTGAGCAGGAGAGTCACCGGGTAACAACTTATTATTCCGGAAATGGATTGAGAGATAAAGAATATATAATTGGCATGTCTTTACAAGATAATAATGGATACATTTATTTTGGTGGTCCTAGTGATATTATCCGTTTTATACCTGACAGTATTCAATTTGGTAAGCCGTTACATATTCCGGTTCTAACCAATTTATATGTAGATAATGTTTTGGTAAATGCCTCAAAGTCAGCTTTGTGTAAAAAGAAGCTGGCAGATACTTTGTCTGTCTATACAAATGAATTATATTTTGATCCTAAAAGTAATACTTATTCTTTTGAGTTTTCTACATTCAATTTTCATAATCGAAAGAATACTTATTTTAAGTATCGTTTAAGGGAATTGGATGGCAACTGGAGCCATACATTACTTGGAGAGAACCGGATTACCTATAATTATTTACCACCGGGACAGTACACTCTTGAGGTACAAGCCTGCGAAAATAATATCTCGTCTCCTATACGTAATATTTCCATTTATATCGCCTCACCTTGGTATCTTACTTCGTGGGCACTGGTTATTTATTTTGTTGGAGCAGTTATGTTGATTCTAGGTTCTATAAACCTATATATTCGTCAGCAAAACCATAAAAGAAGAGATGAAATAAATGAAGAGAAAATACGCTTTTTCATTAATATAGCTCATGAGATACGTTCTCCATTGACATTGATTATAAATCCGTTGAATGAGCTACTCAAAAAAAGTACGGATTCTGGTATGTTAAAAATATTGAGAATGATGGAACATAATACTAATCGTATTATGAGTCTTATAAATCAGCTTCTTGATATTCGGCGTATTGATCAGGGACAAATGAAGATAAAATGTAGGGAGACTGATTTAATTAGTTTCATTGATGATATTTATGAGATATTCAGCTATCAAGCAATTAAGCGGAATATAAATTTTACTTTCAACCATACTTCCGAGAAACTCTTTGTTTGGATTGATGTGAAAAACTTTGATAAGATAATAATCAATTTGTTATCAAATGCATTTAAATACACTCCTGATGGTGGGGAAATAGAAATAGTACTTACTGCAAAAGAAGAGCTGAAAACAAATTCTCCATTGAGGAAATATGCTGAAATTTGTGTACGGGATACCGGTAAAGGTCTTGATAAAAAAGAGATGGAAAAAGTTTTCGAACGTTTTTATCAATCGCCTTCCGATCCAAATCGTAGCTTGGGTTTCGGCATAGGATTGAATTTGGCTAAAATGTTAGTTGAGCTTCATCATGGTACTATCAAGGCGGATAATCGCTCAGATAAACAGGGGAGTTGTTTCACAATACAAATTCCGCTTGGAAATGACTTCTTATCTGCAGAAGAACGAGAAGTAGAAGTTGTGGAAACATCTCCTATTCACAATATTCCTATGGAAGAATGGGTTGTAGATGCAGAAAGTGCTGCATCTAACAAGAAAAGCAAGTATCGAATTTTACTTGTTGATGATGATAGGGCTCTGTGTGAGTATTTACAGGACAAATTAGGAGATATCTATAGGATTACTACTTGTCACAATGGACAGGAAGCATTACAAGTAGCGATGAGTCAAACATTCGATTTGGTTATTTCAGATATTGTTATGCCGATAATGGATGGATTCGAACTGTTACATCGGATTAAACGAACGCCACAAATAGGATATTTGCCCGTTATTTTATTGACATCGCAAACAGAGTTGGAAAATAGGATTAAGGGGTATAAAGAAAAAGCTGATGCCTTCCTATCTAAACCTTTTAATATTGATGAGCTAATGATGCTCTGTGCTAATTTGATTGAGAATCGCATCCTTATAAAAAGTCGGTATAATATTTTGGAGAAAGATATAAAATCAATTAATATAAAAGCTAATGATGAACTTTTTCTTGAGCGTCTTATAAAGGTCATCAATGAAAACCTGTCAAATGTTGATTTTACTGTTGAAAATTTAGCAGATGAAGTAGGTATAAGTAGAGTGCAACTTCATCGTAAATTAAAAGATTTGATAGGTGTATCTACAAGTGAATTCATTCGTAATTTACGATTGCAACAGGCAACTATCTTACTCAAGGATAACAAAGTTAATATTTCTCAGATAGCCTATGCTGTTGGATTTTCAAATCCGATTTTGTTTTCTTCTACTTTCAAGAAGACGTATGGATGTACCCCTAGGGAGTATAGGGAGAGGAATATGTAACAAAATAATATATAGAATGTAACGCCTATGTTACAAATGACCGAATAGTATGTAACAATAAACTAGAGCATTTCATAACCATATTACTATGTTTGCAGCGTGTAAATTTTAAATTTAATATGTTATGAAAAATGCTTTTAATTTTAGGCCATGGATGGTTTTGGCTGTCTTGTTGACGTATTCATTGGGGACGTGGGCTCAATCTATTACGTTAAAAGGAATCGTGAAAGATGACTTTGGTGAAAGTATTATTGGTGCTAGCGTTTTGCAAAAAGGTACCACGAATGGTACGGTAACTGATTTGGATGGTAATTTTACTTTGACTGTTCCTAATAAAAATGCGGTGCTGGTTATTTCATTCATAGGCTATCTTACGCAAGAAATAACTGTAGGAAATCAAACTCATTTCAATGTTCTCTTAAAAGAAGACGCACAAAATTTGGATGAGGTGATTGTTATTGGTTATGGTACGGCAAAGAAAAGTGACTTGACGGGAGCCGTAACTCGTGCAGATATGGGTGCGTTGGAAAAATCACCTAATGTAAATGTTTTACAAGGCTTAAAAGGGGTTGTTCCAGGTCTGAATATTGGTATTGCAACCAAAGCGGGAGACTCACCTACTGTTTCTATTCGTGGTCGTAACTCTATTTCTGGTTCTACTGAGCCATTAGTAGTATTGGATGGAGTTATTTATCGTGGTAATATTTCTGATATTAACCCAAGTGATATTGCATCTATTGATGTGTTAAAGGACGCCAGTAGTACAGCTATTTATGGTTCACAAGCAGCAAACGGTGTGTTAATGATTACTACTAAAACGGTTAAAAGTGTTTCTAAGCCGATTTTGGAATATAGTGGTTCATTTACTTTGCAAGGTTTGATTAACAATGATATGAAACGTCTTGACAGAGATGGTTTCGCTACTCAGGTTGCTGATATTAAGTTGGCTGAGAGTCGTATGGGAACTGATATGTTACAACGTAATCCGGATTTCAACCCCGCTACTTATTTTAAAGATGGAGAAGTGATAACTGGTTATAATAATGGTGTGAATACCGATTGGTGGGATTTATTGACGGAAGATGTTCCTTATATTCAAAATCACAACATTAGTGTTCGTGGAAAAACAGAAAGGAATAGTTATTTTGTTTCTTTTGGTTTTACTGACCAACAAAACTTAGTTGTTAATGATACCTACAAACGTTATAATGTTCGCATGAACTTGGATAGTAAAATTACAGACTGGTTAAAAGTTGGAACAGCTTCCTATTTTAATATAAGTAACTTCTCCGGTGAGAATACTTCATTTAGTAGTTTGTTTAGCATTCCGGCTTCTGCCACTCCATATGAAGAAGATGGTAAAACATTGAAAGTACAACCTTTGGTAAGTACTGTAAATCCTTTGCTGACAATGAGTAATCCTGATAAGGATATACGCTATAACTTGTCAGGTAATGTATATGCCGATGTTAGTATTCCTTGGGTAAAAGGTTTGAGTTATCGTATCAGCTATGCGAATAACTGGACGATCTATAATTATTATAATTTTAATCCGTATGGCAATACTTTGTTAGGTCAGGCAGAGAAGAAACATACCAACCAAAATGAATGGACGTTAGACAATATCATTACTTACCAAAATACATTTGGAAAACATTCTGTTAATGCCACATTTGTATATGGTGTTGAAAAACGCACTTATGAGAGCACTGATGCTATTGCCAAAACTTTTACTGATAAGACTCTAGGATATAATAATATGGGAATGGGGCAAGCTGACTTGAATGCCATTACTTCAAATGCTTGGGAAGAAAGCAGCTTGTATAACATGTTGCGTTTAGTCTATACTTACAATGATCGCTACATTGTTACTGGAACCATTCGTCGTGACGGTTTTTCGGGATTCAGTAGTGGTAATAAGTTTGGTTATTTCCCATCAGTAGCTGCGGCATGGAGACTCTCTGAGGAATCTTTTATTAAAGATAATATCAAATGGATTGATAACTTGAAACTACGTTTGTCTTATGGTACCAGTGGGAATAGAACTAGTGGACGCTATGCAACTATGGCGCAAATGCAAAATAATTCATCCTATGGTAAGGGATATGTGTATGGTGATGGTGCAAAAGGTGGCTTGTTGCAACTAATGAAAACTTTGCCGAATCCCGATTTAAAATGGGAGACGACCAAATCGGTCAATTTAGGTCTTGACTTCAGTGTATTGGGGGGACGTTTGTTTGGTAATTACGAGTTTTATGTATCTAAAACCAGTGATTTGTTGTACGATGTTGAAATTCCTCATATGAATGGTATGGTTACTAACAGTATTCCTACTAACATCGGTAAGTTGCGCAATATAGGACATGAATTTAGTATTACTGGTATCCCCATTGTTAACAAAGATTTTCAATGGACCATTACTGCTAACTTCTCATTGAATAAAAATAAAGTAGAAAGTATCTTGGGTATTGATGCGAATAAAGATGGTAGGGAAGATGATTTGGTTGCAAGTAATATCTTTATTGGTGAACCCTTAGATCCGATTTATGATTATAACATCATTGGCATGTGGCAGGTAGAAGATTATAATAAAGGCATAATTCCTGATGGTTTCTTGTATGGTACTTACAAGATTGAAGATGTTAACCATGACAACGCATACACAGCTGAGGATGACCGGAAGATTCTTGGTTACAAAGATCCTTTATATCGTTTCAGTATTCAAAACAATTTTACTTATAAAGATTTTGAGTTGAATATCTTTATCAATTCTGTACAAGGTGGTAAAAATCACTACCTGGGCCAACCTGCTGGGAAATTAGTCATTCCTGATCACCTGTTGAGTAACAGTTTCATGAAATTTGATTATTGGACTCCCGAAAATCCAGATGCTCGATATCGCCAATTGGGATTCTATACTAATTCATTAGGTTCAGGATTTTCACCTTATATTTCCCGTAGTTTTGTTCGTTTGCAGGAGTTATCTTTAGCATATAACCTGCCTAAAAAATTCTTGAGCAAGATTCATGTAAATCGTGCGAAAGTGTTTATCAGCGCATCCAACCTCTTTACTATAACAGGTTGGGACGGATGGGATCCTGAAGCAGGACAAGGCATTAGCTATGACTTGGATGGAGGTTATCCAACGATGAAGAGCTATACACTGGGATTGAACTTTGAATTCTAAAAAATTAAATACGTATCACAATGAAAAACTTGAAATATATATTTGCAGCTGTTGCATTATCATGTTTAGGCACAGCTTGTAATGAAAGTAGCTGGTTGAAAGAAACTCCCTACGATTTCTATACGCCTGAAAATTCCTATACTACAACTGACCAGTTCCAAAATGCGTTAAATTACTTGTATGATCAGGTACGAGGGATGCGTTGGAAAATGGGTGACCAAAATATGGCTTTAATTTGCAGTGATATTGCTTCCGGTGGAACAGATACTTCCCCTGTTGCTAAATTTAATGACTTTAAAACGTTTCTTACTCCCTATACTTATGTAGCCAGTTCATATTGGGATAGAGCTTATTCAGCCATAGCTAATGCAAATGTTATTATCAGCCGTATTGATATGGAAAATGAGGTAGGTGAAGATAACAAAAAAGTAATTAAAGGACAAGCACTCTTTTTCCGCGCTTATTTTTATAATTTCTTAGCAAATTTATATGGCGGTGTTCCATTGATATTAGAAGAAGCTACCGAACCTCGGAAGGATTATGTACGGGCAACGCGTGAAGCTACTTATGACCAGGCACGTCAGGATTTGGAAGATGCCATCAAAATGCTGAATGATATTACAAAGGCTAAAGATGGTGAAGTAAATATTCAGGCTGCTCAACATTTGTTGGCGGAAGTTTATATTTCTCTTGGAGATTATTCCAAAGCCATTGCTGCAGCTACTGCTGTTATTACTCACCCCAGTATGGGATTGATGAAAACACGTTTCGGTTCAAGAAAAGACGAAACAGGTGATCCTTATTGGGACTTATTCCAATTGAATAACCAAAACCGTTCAAGTGGTAATACTGAAACAATTTGGGCTTTACAGTATGAATATAAGAACTCCGGTTCTTCCTATAGTAATGAAATGCCGCGTTGGTTACTTCCTTATTATGAAGGCTTGAATGTGCGAGATAAAGAAGATAAAAAGAATGTAAAAGCCTTTACACTCAACACGATGGAAAAAGGTGGTAGAGGTATCGGTACTATTCGTCCTACTAATCACTTCCTCAACGAAATTTGGGAATCGGGAGATATCCGTAACTCTGAATTGATGATTATACGCGATTTCCAAGTTGACAATCCGGAAGCGAAAGATTTCAAAAAATGGATCATGGCTGATGGGTTATATGATAAGTTTAATAAGGAACAGCAAACTCGTCAGTTCTATCCGTTTATTATGAAATTCAGTCAGGTCGGTACTTTAGAGGACGATAATTATCAGAAAAATGCTGACGGTACATATAAACTTACAGCTTTGGGTGAGCATGGCGTGGTTTACGCATGGGGAAGTCTAAGTGCTAATACTTCTATGAAAGACGAATACATGTATCGTTTGGCCGGTACTTATCTTCTTAGAGCAGAAGCCTATTTGGCCAATAATGAACCGGATAAGGCTATGGCAGATCTGAATGAACTTAGAGATCGTGCTCGAACTCGCCAGCTTACTAGTTCAAGTGAAGTAACACTCGATTTCATTCTGGACGAGCAAATGCGTGAGTTATATTTCGAAGATTTTCGTGTGCCTACCTTATGCCGTTTAGGTAAAATGGTGGAGCGCTCTAGAAAATATAATCCGTTTGGTGCAAATGTTGGTGATCACCAGAATTTATTCCCTATTCCGTATAGCGAAATAGAAAAGAATATATTTAATAAAATAGAACAAAATCCGGATTATGAGAAATTCTAGGAGTTTATGAACTCTTCAGAATCTATCTCAGTGCTTCATAAAAAGTAGGCTGATATTTATCTATTTTATAAATACCAACTTAAAAAACACATTATAGCAAATATTGTTATGAGGAGATTATTATTATTATGTTATTTGGTTACGGCGGGAGTTGTCGGGATATTCGCTCAAGGAGAAAACCGATTAAAGGATAACTTTGACTTCGATTGGAAATTTTCATTAAATGATGATCGCCAGTATGCTGATCCTGTGTATAATGACCAATCGTGGGAAGATATCCAACTACCGCATGACTGGAGTATTAAATTGAATTTTGACCATTCGATTAGTGGATCGGCAGCTCATTTGCCTGGTGGCATCGGTTGGTATCGCAAAGCGTTTATTGTACCGGCTTCCTATAAAAATAAGTCCGTATCTGTTTTATTTGATGGCATTTTTCATCAGAGTGATGTTTATATTAACGGTAAACATTTAGGTTTTCGGCCGTATGGATTTTGTAGTATTGAATATGATCTGACTCCATATCTGAAGTATGGGGAAAAGAATATAATTTCTGTACGTGTTGACCGTTCGGGAAAAGATAACATCGCTCGCTGGTATACGGGATCTGGAATTTATCGTCATGCTTGGCTGATTGTAACCAACCCTATGCATGTAATTAACAATGGTACTTATGTTACTACGCCAGAGATAGATGCCCAAAGAGCATGCGTGGCTGTTGTGACAAGCCTTACCAACACTTCTCACCAAGAAGAAACCGCTACACTTATGCAGTATATTCTGGATAAAGAAGGAAAAGTTGTAGCCAAAAGTGATAACCGAAAAGTTACGGTTCAGCCCAAAGATACGGTTGATGTGACTCAACAACTGAATTTGGAGAATCCTGTGCTATGGTCGATTGATACTCCGTCGATGTATACCATGAAAACCATAGTGAAGATTGGACGAAAAACCGTTGATGACTATCGTACTCCATTTGGTGTGCGCACTATAGAGTTTACAGCTGATCGTGGATTTTTCTTAAATGGTCAGCAAGTCAAACTTAAAGGCTTGTGTTTGCATCAGGATGCCGGTGCATTAGGGACAGCTGTACCCGACCGGAGTAGTGAACGCCGTTTGGAGATCTTGAAGGAATACGGGTGTAATGCCATCCGCTGTGCGCATAATCAACCCTCTCCTGAGTTTTTGGATATGTGTGACCGTATGGGATTTATCGTAATTGATGAAGCATTTGATAAATGGAAATCCGGTTATTATGCCAAATATTTTGACGAATGGTGGCAAAAAGATATGGAGGATATGTTGTTGCGTGACCGTAATCATCCGTCGGTTGTTTTGTGGAGTATCGGAAACGAGCTGCAGGAAGCGTGGGAAAGCTCTGATGAAGGAGTGGAACGTGCAAAAATGCTGCAGGATTTTGTTCACCAAAAAGAACCGAGTCGTATGGCAATTCTCTCTGCACAAAACAACCATCAGGAAAAGTTTTCCGGTGTAACGGATGTTATCGGATATAACTATTTGGAGGCACGTATGTTAAGTGATCACAAGAAATTCCCCGAACGCCGTTTTATGATAACCGAAGAGCTTCCTTATTATAGTGGTGAAGAAGGAAACATTCGTAGTTATACTCCGTATAATCCATGGAACATCATTGCTGAGAATGAATTTGTAGCCGGTGGATTTATTTGGTCGGGGGTAGATTACTTAGGTGAGGCAGCTAGTCGGGAAAGCCATGGATGGCCCAACGGGCTGTTTGATATCTGTATGTTTGAGAAACCTCGCGCTGCCTATCATCGCGCGATGTGGAACAATAAACCATTGGTAAGCATAGCTTTTCTTGATCCCTCTCTTGATATCGACCATGGAAGGGATTTGTGGCAGTGGCCTAAGATGGCTTCACACTGGAACTTGCCGAGAACGTATTTCGGACAAGTTATTCAGGTGTGCACTATCACAAATTGTGAAGAAGTAGAGATGTTTATGAATGGTAAATCGATGGGCAAACAAAAAACAGCTGACTTTACGAATAATACTATTATATGGAATATTCCTTATCGTCCGGGAACTTTGGAAGCAAAGGGATATAATGATGGGAAAGAAGTAGCAGCTTATCAGCTTGCCACATCAAAAGATACGGATTCTTTAACTTTGACGCCCGACCGGACAATGATTAAAGCAGACGGACAAGATTTGTCGCACATTGCTATTCAGTTGTACGATGAGGATGGGAAACCTGTACAGACGGATGATAAAGAGTTGACTGTAACGGTGGAAGGTGATGGCCGTTTCTTGGGCATTGATAACGGAGATTTAAGACGTAAAAATTCATTTAGCGGGAACAGGTTGAAAACCTATTTCGGCAAGGCGCTGGTTGTTGTACAATCCTTGCGTAAGGCGGGCACGATGACAGTTAGTGTGGAGATGGAAGGAAAAGCAACTCCTTATGTAGTTACCATCCAGTCCGTCCGGTAGATGATAAGTAGTTTGATATTAGTTGAATAACAGAAAAGAGTGTACTGTAATGGTGCACTCTTTTTATGTATAAAATAGTTTCGTTTTAGCGTTTGTTATATTGAAAACAGAAAATGTGACATAGAAAATAATGTTGTAGTTTCAGTATAATAAGATGTATCATATCTGATATATTCTAACTGAAAGATTCCGTAATTTTGAACAATAAAGCTGCAGTTAACTTGGAGAGTTGTTTTAATCTAATATGAATATGAGAAGAATTTATTTTTTTGTTTGCATTATTGTATTGTGTTGTATAAACTCGGCTCAAGCGCATCTCCCTTGCCCGGTGAATGCCAGGGGGGTATTGCAATGTGATGCCGAAGTGAAATCATCTTATAAGAAAAGTGTGTCTCTTCATTTTGATGTTGATTCCCGGGAAGAATCTTATGCAGCCCGAATGTTGACGAAGTCTTTGCAAGAACGGGGATATGTAATAAATGCGAATAGTGGAGATTATTCAATCAAATTCTTTATTGACAAGAGGGGATATGATGCCGAAGCATTTGCTATTATTCCTGAAGGAAATGTAATCAAAATTATTGGAGGAGATTATAGAGGACTTATTTATGGGGCATTGTCATTGTCGGAAGATTTGAGGAATGAAATTTTGTTGGATAATGCGGTTGCTCGGAGTGAAAAGCCGAAATTGATGTTACGAGCTGTAAAGTACGATCTTCCATGGGATACCTATCGGCATAGTGAAGCGTTGAATCTCCATGATGAGACCTGTCGTGACCCGAAATATTGGGAAGCATTTTTGGATATGATGGCCGAAAATAGGCTGAATGCTTTGTCGCTTTGGAACTTGCATCCTTATCCATTCATGATCATACCTAAAAACTATCCGGAAGCGAGCCCGTTTACGAAAGAAGAATTTAAAGAGTGGCAAAAGCTTTTTCAGTCTATCATCGGCATGGCTGCTGAGCGAGCTATCGAAACCTATCTGATCCCGTTCAACATTTTTGTGACGCCGGAGTTTTCAGTTGCACATAATGTAGCAATGGATAATCTTGATCATCATTTCTATGTGCGTGGGGAAACGGCACAAATTGTCAAAGACTACACACGCGAATGTGTAACCCAAGTGTTGGAAGAATATCCTGATTTAACGGGGTTTGGATTGACTTTGGGTGAAGGCATGGCAGGTATGACACCACAAGAACGTGAAGCTTGGATGACTGAGACTATCATTGAAGGGATGCGGCGGGCCAATCGACCTTCTAAACTGGTACATCGCGTACCGTTCTCTAGTACGACCGAATCACTTGGGAATACCAGCGTTGAAACGGAGCGCATAACTCGCGCATCCATAGAGCGGGAAGCGGATATGGGCTTTACCGAAGGTCCTATTTTTGCAGACTTTAAATTCAATTGGTCACATTCCCTTTCCACGCCCAAGCTGATTAAAGTGCATGGTGGCCCGTTGTATGATACTTACTTTAATCCTGTCTCCGATAAATATAAGGTGACTTGGACAGCACGTAATGAAGATATTTTTTGCCTACGTTGGGGGGTACCTGAATTTGTCAGAGCGCATGTGAAATTAAATTCTCCGGCTTATGTTGGAGGGTATTTTATAGGTTCGGAAACCTATATCCCGGCAAAAGATTATTTCACGACGGATATGAGTAAGGCTAATTGGAAATGGGCTTTTGAACGTCAATGGCTGTATTATAAAATTTGGGGACGTTTGTTGTACGATAGTGATACGCCGGATGAAGTGTTTCATGCTGAATTTATTCGTCGTTATGGCAAAGATGGTGAAAATCTGCTGAAAGCTTCTTCACTTGCCGGCATCACACCGCTGGTGTTTGCGTCAAATACGGATTGTGGTTGGGATTTTACCTTGTATAGTGAAGGATTGATGGCTCTTGTTCCTAAAGATCGGAATAGGCCGGGAACTCCATTGGAAGAATATGTTTCTATCGACCGATTGATTCACCAAAATCCGCTTGATACCTCTTTTGTTAAAGTAGCAGATTATGTGGAACGGATATTGGCTGGCGGAAGTTTTACCAAAGAAAGGGTCACACCTCCGCAGATAGCCGATTCTTTGGAAAGGAATGCCAAACAAGCTCTTAAACTGGTAGAAAATATTAACCCGGCAAAGAATCAGAATGCAGCATTGATCTATGAAGTTGCAGATATTAAAACTTGGGCTAATTTAGGTTTACATTATGCCGAGAAGATACGTGGGGCTATTGCTTTGCAAACTTACAGGGTAAATGGAAATAAGACTTATCAGCAACAAGCGATACGGCACTTGAGTAAAGGACTGGAATATTGGGATAAAGTTATTGAAATTACTCGTCCGTTATACAACGATATGCCGTTGGTTCATTACAGTGAGCAAGGGGGGAAGCATTGGAAGGAAAATGATCATTTACGCTTTCACTGGGCATTGATTCGTCCTGATGTGGCTAAAGATCTGGAAATAGCCAAACGATAGCTGTGTGATATGGATTTTGATGAAACATATAATATCAATACTAAATTCAAACTTTTTTATATGAAAAATAGAGCGTTATTATTTGCATGCGTTGGAATACTTGTGTGTAACGGGCTTATAGCTAAAGAATATCATGTAGCTAAGAGTGGCTCGGATACCAATCCCGGTACAGTTGAAGCTCCGTTCCTTACAATTTCTAAAGCGGCAATGGTTCTTAATGCCGGTGATACTGTAACTGTACATTCCGGCACTTATCGCGAGTGGGTAAGTCCCCGCAATTCTGGCTTGAATCGTACTTCGCGTATCGTGTATCGTGCTGCTCCGGGCGAAGATGTTTGGATCAAAGGGTCGGAAGAAATTAAAGGTTGGGTGCGTCAACGGAATTCTACAGTTTGGAAGGTTGTGGTGCCTAATAGTGTATTCGGCGATTTTAATCCGTTTGCAGAAAAGCTTTGGGGAGATTGGCTCGATAAGAATCCTGTAACCTATCATTTAGGAGAAGTTTTCTTGAATGGCAAGTCATTTTATGAGGTGGACAGTCTTTCTAAAGTGAGAAATCCTCAGGAATTTCCGGATTCCAAGAACAAAGCCCAGTCGCTTTACCAATGGTATGCCGAAGTAGGTGATACGGAAACTGTCATTTGGGCTAATTTCCACAAATACAATCCCAATAAGGAACTTGTGGAAATCAATGCTCGTCCGGCTTGTTTTTTCCCGAAGGAACAAGGTGTGAACTATATTACGGTACAAGGCTTCAAAATGTCGCAGGCGGCAGTTCAGTGGGCTCCTCCTACAGGTGTTCAGAAAGGACTTTTAGGCCCTAATTGGAGTAAGGGTTGGATTATTGAGGGAAATGAAATATCGAATGCCAAGTGTTCTGGAATCAGCTTAGGGAAAGATTTTGCTTCGGGCAACAATCTTTGGACATTGGAGCAAAGTATTGTGGGATTTAACCGGGAGATAGAGTCGGTTATTAAGGCCTGGCGTATGGGCTGGAACAAGGAGAATATCGGTTCTCATGTGGTACGTAATAACGTTATCTTTGATTGCGAACAGACAGGTATTTGTGGACACATGGGAGCTATATTCAGTGTGATTGAGAATAATCATATCTATGATATTCATACTAAGCGCCAGTTTACCGGTGCGGAGATCGGTTGTATTAAATTGCATGCGCCTATTGATGTGGTTGTTAAAGACAACTGGCTTGATAACGGTTATCGAGGTATATGGCTTGACTGGCAGTGTATTGGAACTCGTATAACAGGTAATTTGTTTACGAATAATGACTTTTATGACATCATGATTGAAGTTACCCATGGCCCCTGTTTGATTGACAATAACATACTGTTGTCTGCTAATTCTGTAAATAATCTGTCACAAGGGACTGCGTGGGTGCACAATCTCATCGGTGGAGTGGTAACAGTACGTCCTATTCCCATACGTTATACGCCTTACCATGAGCCACATTCAACGGACATCATAGGTCTAACAAGTATATTGTGCGGGGATGAGAGACTTTATAATAACATTCTTACAGTAGTTCCCGGTTCACAGTCTGAACATAAGCTTGATGGTTTCTCTCCTTACGATTCTCATCCTGAATATAAAGAAGGAATTTATCAGGAAATGAACCGCACATCACGAGGTTCGGTTCAGTCAAAAGACTTTACGTTGGCTATGTACACCGGTGCTAACCTTTATTATGATGGAGTGAAACCCTATGCTCACGAACCTTATAATATTGTAAGTAATCATGCATTGGCTCCCACAATTGAACAGCGTGGTGACGAGGTGGTTCTTAAGTTGAACTTTGACAACAATATTTCGCAATTGCAGTCGCAAATTATCGACACAGAAAAAATGGGAGTAACCTTCTTTTCAAATGGTTATTTCGAAAATCCGGATGGAACGCCTATAACACTTAATACAGACTATTTAGGAGTTTCTCGAGGAGACGTTCCTAAAGCAGGACCATTTGAAAATGTTGTATCCGGTGTACAGGAAATCGTGGTTTGGAGGGGACATCACAAACCGTAAATTCCAGAACACCACCTTGAACCTTGTCACATTGTTTTTTTGTGACGCAAAATAAAAATGTTATTCTTTTGATACACAAATTGAAATCGAAGCTGTTAATGGAAATCTGTTATTAGGAAAAGCGTTTCAAGGAGAAAGGATAACATAAGATGCAGGGCAGAGGAAACTATTTATAACAGGCTATAAAACAATACCCTACATGTCCCATTTGAATGCCACCCTTTGGTATATTGAGTACCAAACGTTGGTATTCTAAGTACCAAATGTTGGTATTTCAAGTACCACTCTTTGGTATTCCAAGTACCAAGCATTGGTATTTTAAATACCAAAGTTGGGTATTTAAATAGTCAGCATAGAGTTTGTTTTTGACAGTGACGACAAAATATTGGTCGTCACTGTCTATGTGCCTTGTCGTCACAGGTAACCCACTTATCCTTAGTGTATTGAAGTGAAAAGTGACGAGTGACGACAAAAAATGAAAAGATAATAGTATTTTTGTGCCAGCCAAGAGCTTAGTAGCGGTTTTATATCCGCTGCCAAGCTCTTTTTTATGTCCTTTTTCGTAGAAGCATATCTTGGTAAATTCGTGCAAAATCTGTGCAAATGCCTTTATAAACAAAAAAGACACTCAAGAGTGGAAGCCTCTCAAATGCCTTATTTTCAAGCCTTTCGACTTTGTAGCGGGACCCGGGATTGAACCGGGGACCTCATGATTATGAATCATGCGCTCTAACCAGCTGAGCTATCCCGCCATTATTTCTCGATTGCGGGTGCAAAGATATAGCTTTTATTTAAACTGCCAAAATATTTGTGGAGATTTTCTGCTATTTATTTTGTCAATAGAAAAAAGGAAATAGTATTTTCCTTTTTTCTTATATAGCATAATGCAACATAATCAGCACTTTAATCTTGCATTGTGGAGTTGAATTGAATAAAATCAATGAATATTTTTTCTAATTAGAAAAAAGTATTTATCTTGGCCGGCGTAATACAAAGAAGACATATACTATGGAAAGGAAAAAAATACATTTGGAATATCTCTTGAATGCGACTTCTAAAAGTATTCTTTGGACAGCAATAAGCACTCCTACTGGTTTGGAGGGCTGGTTTGCGGACAAGGTGCAGTCAGATGATAAGACCGTCTCTTTCTTTTGGGGGAAAACAGAAAGGCGCGATGCTGAAATTATTGCTGTGCGAGCATATTCTTTTATTCGCTTCCGCTGGCTTGATGATGAGAACCCGCGTGAGTATTTTGAATTAAAGATGACAAACAACGAGTTGACCAATGACTTTGTACTTGAAATTACTGACTTTACCAATGCGGATGAAGCAAACGATTTGTGTGAATTATGGGAATCTCAGGTAGACACTTTGCGTAGAACATGCGGTTTTTAGTTAACTTTCAATTAAAAATTTCCCGTACTCCCTTTTTTGTGCTACTTTTGTGCGTTCATTGCATGAAACAAGTAAAATGCTGCGCATAAAAAAGTTAGATATATTTATATTAAAGAGCTTTTGTCTGCTCTTTATGGGCACTTTCTTCATCTGCCTGTTCATCTTCATGATGCAATTTCTGTGGAAATATGTAGACGAAATGGTGGGAAAGGGATTGGAGATGAATGTTCTTGCTCAGTTTTTCTTCTATTCGGCGCTGACGCTGGTACCGGCTTCATTGCCTTTGGCTATCTTGTTGGCGGCCCTCATTACTTTTGGAAATTTTGGAGAACGCTTTGAGTTGCTTGCTATGAAAGCGGCAGGTATTTCTTTGTTGAAAATTATGCGTCCGCTGATATTCTTCATATCTCTTATCTGTTGTGTTTCCTTTTATTTCCAAAATGTCATCGGTCCTAAAGCACAGACTAAGTTGTGGACGCTGTTGGTTTCCATGAAGCAGAAATCACCTGAAGTGGATATCCCTGAAGGAGTATTCTATGACGAGATAGATGGTTATAACCTGTATGTCAAGCATAAGAATCGGGAGACGGGTATGTTGTATGATGTGCTGATTTATAATTTTGAAAAAGGGTTTGAGAATGCACAAATAATTAAATCGGATTCCGGCAGGTTGGAAATGACGGCAGATAAGCAGCACCTTTATTTGCATCTTTATAGCGGTGAGCAGTTTGAGAACCTGAAGTCGCAAAATATGAACCAAAAAAACGTGCCTTACCGCCGGGAAACTTTCGTCGAGAAGCATGCGATTATAGAGTTCAATTCGGATTTTAATATGGTGGATGCCGGATTTATGAGTAATCAGTCCAGTAGCAAGGATATGAGTATGTTGCAGGCAGATATTGACTCTATGAAAGTTCAGAATGACAGTATCGGACGGACTTACTATAAGGAAGCAATGGCAAGTACTTATAAAGCCACTGTTAATACATTGAGTAAAGACGATACGCTAAAGATAGAATCGGCTCATTTAGGCAGTTACAATGTGGACAGTCTGTTCAATGTGGCTACTTTGATGCAGAAACAGAAAATAATGTCTACGGCTGTCAGTCGTGCAGAGAGCGCTGCAAGTGATTGGAGCTTCAAAAGCTTCAATATCTCACAGACTGAGACCAGCTTGAGACGGCATATGACTTCCTGGCATGAGAAACTGACGCTCTCGTTGGCCTGCCTTATCTTCTTTTTTATCGGTGCGCCATTGGGTGGTATCATTCGTAAAGGTGGGTTGGGCATGCCTGTGGTGGTGTCCGTACTTATTTTTATAATCTACTATATTATTAATAATACGGGCTATAAAATGGCTCGTGATGGTAAATGGATTGTGTGGATGGGTATGTGGACCAGTACTGCTATATTGGCACCGTTGGGAGCCTTTCTTACTTATAAATCCAATAATGATTCGGTAGTACTGAATGCTGATGCTTATATCAACTGGTTCAAGAAAATAGCGGGTATCCGTAGCGTCCGTCATCTTTTCCGAAAGGAAGTGATTATTCACGATCCGGATTACGCTCGTTTGCCGGGAGAGCTCCAGCAGTTGTCGGCCGACTGTCGCGCATATGCTGAAAAGAAATCTTTGATGCGTGCACCTAATTACTTCAGTTTGTGGATGAATTATACTCCTCATGACGAGGAGGTAGTGGCACTTAATGAACGGATGGAGGCATTGATAGATGAAATGTCCAATACAAGGTCTATACCGTTACTGACAGCACTGAACAATTATCCAATCATAGCCGTTCATGCCCATGTGCGGCCTTTCCGTAATTATTGGCTGAATATGCTGTGTGGAGTGATAGTTCCTGTCGGTTTGTTTTTCTATTTCCGTATTTGGGCATTCCGTATCCGGTTGGGTAATGATATGGAACGGATTATCCGTACAAACGAGGAGATACAGAATATAATAAAAGTCGATCTGAATAAATAATAAAAAGTAAACATATGGAAACAGTAAAGTTGAATACAATAGAAGAGGCTATTGAAGATTTTAAAGCCGGTAATTTTGTGATTGTAGTCGATGATGAAGATCGTGAAAACGAGGGAGATTTGATTATTGCTGCCGAACAGATCACGCCGGAAAAGGTAAACTTCATGCTGAAACATGCACGTGGTGTGCTGTGCGCTCCTATTACGGTGTCTCGTTGCAAGGAACTGGATCTGCCCCATCAGGTGTCTGATAATACTTCTGTATTGGGTACTCCTTTTACGGTAACTATTGATAAGTTGGAAGGTTGCACAACCGGTGTCTCTGCTGCCGATCGTGCTGCGACAATCCAGGCGTTGGCCGATCCTGCTTCAACTCCTGCTACTTTCGGTCGTCCCGGACATATTAATCCGCTGTATGCTCAGGAGAAAGGTGTGTTGCGTCGTGCAGGTCACACAGAAGCCACAATTGATATGTGCCGTTTGTCCGGTTTCTATCCGGCTGGTGCGCTCATGGAAATTATGAATGAAGACGGTACAATGGCACGTCTGCCGGAATTGCGTAAAATGGCTGATGAGTTTAATTTGAAACTGATTTCCATTCGCGACATGATAGCTTATCGCTTGCGACAGGAATCTATCGTGGAGAAGGGAGTAGAGGTGGATATGCCGACAGAACATGGACATTTTCGTCTCATTCCTTTCCGCCAAAAGTCCAATGGTTTGGAGCATGTAGCTTTGTTCAAGGGAACTTGGGAACCTGATGAACCCGTATTGGTACGTGTACACTCTTCTTGTGCAACAGGAGATATTTTTGGCTCTATGCGTTGTGATTGCGGAGAACAGCTTCATAAGGCTATGGAGCTGATTGAGAAGGCTGGTAAAGGAGCTATTGTGTACCTCAATCAGGAAGGTCGCGGCATCGGATTAATGGAAAAGATGAGAGCTTATAAGCTTCAAGAAGATGGCATGGATACAGTGGACGCCAATATCTGCCTCGGACATTTGGCGGATGAACGTGACTATGGAGTAGGTGCTCAAATACTGCGTGAACTAGGTGTGCATAAGATGCGTTTGCTCACAAATAATCCAGTGAAACGTGTCGGTTTGGAGGCTTATGGCTTGGAGATTGTAGAGAATGTGCCGGTTGAAACAACTCCTAACCGGTATAACGAGCGTTACTTACGTACAAAGAAAGAACGTATGGGGCATATTCTTCATTTTAATAAGTAACTGACTTTTTGTTTTATTATATCAGAGAAAATCGCTTATTTTGCAATCAGATTTGCATAACAACCATTAAATAGAAACAAAATGAACCAATTATCAGATCGTTTGAACAGCTTGTCGCCTTCTGCGACGTTGGCTATGTCTCAAAAGAGTGCAGAGCTGAAAGCTCAAGGCATAGATGTAATTAACTTGAGTGTCGGAGAACCGGATTTTAATACTCCCGACCATATTAAAGAGGCTGCGAAAAAGGCGATAGACGATAACTTCTCTCGCTATTCTCCGGTTCCGGGCTATCCGGCTTTGCGCAATGCTATTGTGGAGAAATTAAAAAAAGAGAACGGTCTGGAATATACTGCTGCACAAATCTCTTGCGCCAATGGAGCTAAACAGTCAGTTTGCAATGCAATCTTGGTACTGGTAAATCCGGGCGATGAGGTGATTGTGCCTGCACCTTATTGGGTTAGCTACCCTGAAATGGTGAAGTTGGCAGAAGGTAAACCGGTGATTGTTACAGCAGGCATTGAACAGGATTTCAAGATAACGCCTGCGCAATTGGAAGCTGCCATTACGCCGAAAACCAAAGCACTGATACTTTGCTCTCCTTCCAATCCTACCGGTTCTGTATATAGTAAAGAAGAATTAGCCGGACTGGTTGCCGTATTGGCTAAGTATCCTCAGGTAGTTGTTATAGCTGATGAAATTTACGAACATATCAACTATATCGGTAAACACCAAAGTATTGCACAATTCCCGGAAATGAAAGACCGTACAGTAATTGTGAATGGCGTTTCCAAGGCATATGCCATGACAGGTTGGCGTATCGGTTTCATTGCCGGTCCTGAATGGATTGTAAAGGCTTGTAACAAATTGCAGGGGCAGTATACTTCAGGTCCATGTTCGGTTTCTCAGAAAGCTGCTGAAGCTGCTTATACAGGAACGCAGACTCCGGTGGAGGAGATGCGTAAAGCGTTTGAGCGTCGTCGCGATCTCATTGTGAAGTTGGCTAAGGAAGTTCCGGGATTTGAGGTAAACGTGCCGGAAGGTGCTTTCTACTTATTTCCCAAATGCAGTTCGTTCTTTGGAAAGTCTGCGGGAGAACGTAAGATTGATAATTCTGATGATTTGGCTATGTACCTGCTGGAGGTAGCTCATGTAGCTTGTGTGGGTGGTACTTCGTTCGGTGCTCCTGAGTGCATTCGTATGAGTTATGCTACGAGTGATGAGAATATTGTCGAGGCGATTCGCCGTATCAAAGAAGCATTGTCGCAGCTTGCATGATCCGTAATGAGTGAGATATTAAATAAAAAGGCTCGGTTTCATTGAAACCGAGCCTTTCTTTTTCTTAGGATTGTATTATTCTCCCGGATGAATTGCTTCAGAAGGGCAAACATCTGCACAAGTACCACATTCTGTACAAGTTTCAGGATCGATAGAATAGATATCGCCTTCAGAGATAGCGCCTACCGGACACTCGTCGATACAAGTTCCGCAAGCAATACAATCGTCACTAATTACGTAAGCCATTTTCTTTAATTTTTTAATTATTAGTACTAATTGGTTCGGCAAAAATAGCTGTTTTCTTCAACACTTGCTATCAATCTTGATTAAAAACATTTAATTTGTATGCAGTCTAAATAGCAACAAACGTAATAGGCATAAAATCAGTCGGTAAGCAGCTGATGCGTGGATTTTGTAATTAGAATTGCTTCTTGTTTATGACTAAGGATGTATAGGACGTTTTTGTTAATCTACTTTGTGGGATAAGTAAAATATATTACGGAGCCCCTTTCATTCGGTTCCTCTATGCGGAAAGTGCCGTTGAAATGTTCAAAGAACAGGTGGCAGGTTTTTTGCAATATAAATTGCTTTTGTGAAGAAAATGTAGGATCGGCAAGTGGGCTGTTCGCTATCTGGCAACTTATGTTCTGAGCTTCCGTATTGTAAGCCAGCTTCATCTTTACGTCTCTTCTCTTTTTACATTCAATGGGGTAGAGAAGCATGTTAGAGACCATTTGTGTGAAACGGTTGATGTCTGTATGGATAGTTGCATCTCCTGCATCTGCCTCTAATTCCAAGTGTATGCTTCCTTCGCTACGCATCTGTATTAGGCATGCCAGTTCGCTACACCACTCTTGTACATTACAGTCCTGCAATTGGAATTTCATCATGTTGGCTTCCAAGCGTGAGAGGTCGAGCACATTATTTACGAGTTGAATCAATTCTGCCGCGTTATTTTGGATGATGCCGGAATATTCTCTTTTTTCCTCTTCGCTCAGCCCTGTGTCGTCGGTTATGAGTTGCGAGAACCCCACTACATTATTGAGAGGAATACGTATGTTATAACTCATATTTGCCAGAAAACGGCTTTTTATTTCATTTGCTTCTTCAGCAATGGCAGTTAACCTTTTCATTTCTTTTTCATCTTTTTGCAGATGCTTCCGGCTCCGGTATATATGGATATTGAAAAGCAGCAGTGCTATAATGATGATGATGGAGACCGTTAGGCAGATATAATGGAACATGCTGCGTCTCTGCTCTTTTTGCAGTATGAGTTTATCTATATTATACGAAGCGAGTATTTCCTCCATCTGTGAAGTGGTGAGCAGGTTGTATAGAGAGTCTTTGGCCTTGAGACTCTTTTTATAGAATGAGAGTGCTTCATCCGGCTTTCCCGCGTTTACCAATGAATCGGCTTGTCGGATACCGTAGATTATGTCATGCTCTATTTCCACCAGTTGCTTATGCGATAAGGAAGGCGAGCCCTTCCTATCTGTGTTGATGGATTGTACGGATAGAGGCAGGACGAGGAGGGTTAATATAATAAGCAATTGTTTCATATCTTGTTTCCCTTTCTGCCTTTGGCGGTATGTGGCTGTCGGATAGGGTGGGTGAAACAGAATCTTGATCCGTTTGTGTAGTTGGGATCGATCCATATTTTACCCCCGATATGTTCAATGATAAGTTGGCAGATGGAAAGCCCCAGTCCGCTTCCTTGTGCATTTTCGTTTAGCTTTTCGAAACGCTGAAAGATAGTGGCCTGTTTCTCTTTGGGAATACCGCATCCGGTGTCTGTTACGGAGAAAAGTAATTCTTCTTTCGATCCTTTCTTTACCTCCAGAATGATACTGCCTTGCGGTGTAAATTTGGTTGCATTAATCAACAGATTTATCAGGACTTGTTGCAGGCGTGAGTCGTCTGTTTCTATTTCCATGCTTTCCTGTTCTGTAATGAAGTGAATTTCGGCTTGGGTCTGTTTCACTTTACTGACGGTGTCGGTTACATTCCTGCATATGCCGACGACATCATGCTTCGCGATGCTGAACTGTATCTTGCCGAATTCAAGGCTTGATAAATCTATCACATCATTGATGAGCTTCAATAATAGTTCGGAGTTTTGCAGGATTACATCATTGCATTGGCGGCGTGTTTCGTTGTCCAATCCTTCTTCTGTCAGCAGCGAGGAGAAACCGGAGAGTGCGTTTAACGGGGTGCGTATTTCATGACTCATATTCGAGAGGAATATGCTCTTGGCGGATGTCGCATTTTCTGCGTTGGTGCGCAGACGTTCCAGGTTTTGGGTGGATAGGGTTATCTTTTGTTGCTGTTTCTTGAGTCTGAAAGCTATAATAGTGAACATGAGCAGTAGCATGATACTTCCTGCCAGCATGCTGGTGATAAGCCTGTTGTGCTCTTCCTTATTGGCAATCTCCATTTGGTCCACCTGATATTTGGCACGTAGGGTGTTGATTTGTCGGGTATAACCTTCGGTAGTAAGCGTGTCGACGGTAGGGTATAGCTCCTGATATAACCGACAAGCTTCCATTGATTTTCCTTGTATCTTATATAGGTATATAGTTTCCAGAGTTATCCATCGGTAGTATGTGGAACGTTTATTGACTGAATATTCCTGTCTCAATTCTTCGTACAGCTGCATGGCTTTGTCCCAATTAGATGCATCCCAGTTGCCCATTGCCCGATAGTAGGCAGCAGCGGTGTATTTCAAGTGGAAATAGTAGAATTTCTCAGGATGCAACCGGTAAATGGAGTCCATGCTTTTCAGGTGTCCGGCCGCTTCTTTAAGATAGGAACGTGAAAGGTGGCCATGCGAAATGGCGTAGTTGGCTTCTTCAATGGTAGCGAAAAAGGTGGTGGCGTAATCCGGCTTTTCCCCAAGAGTGTTTTTGATCTCGTCCAATACTTTTTTGGCGTCTTTCAGTTGCCCTTTACGTTGTAAGGTGTTGGACTGCTTCAGCAGTAGTTGTATGTGGTAGGGGTGGTGCGGAGATATAAGATGCAGCTCTTTCAGAGCGTCCTGATAGGATTCCAGCGCTTTGTCGCATTGGTTGGCTATGGTATAGGCATCTCCGATAGCTTGGTTCGCGACCACCATTCCAAAATCATATTCCATTTCTTTGGCTTCTTCGTACATCAGTCGTGCACGATCTATGGCAAGGCTGATATCTCCCCGCAATGTGTAAGCATTGGCAAGCTGGAGTTGTAGTAGAAAATAAGTTGTTTTGTCTTGTTTGTTTTTCCTGATGTCAGGTAAAATGCTTTCGCTCCAACAGATGACGCTGTCCACCGGTATTTCCTCATTATAGAGAATCTTTTTCTGAACAAAAACCTTCAGTGTATCCAATCTGTTCGGATTGGTTGCCGCAAATATTGAAGTGGCGTATGATATACATACGCTCCACAACGCAATTAATATGGCAGCATTCTTGTTCACCGTTTGTTTTGTTTGTCTATTATTGGCAAAAATAAACATTAAACATGATATAAAAAATAAAATATAATGATTTTATTTTCAATATGTTCGTGGATAAACGGTAAATCTTATCTTTTTTATTTCGGGAAAGTTTAGTAAAGCTCCAATCCGAATTCGTTTTTCAGTTGCAGCAGAGCGTCATTCTTTTGTACCATCATTTGGAATTTTTCAACTCGGCCGTATGCATGAACCTTCTCTGTGGGGGCACTGATGCGTACTGTCATGGTTACCTTGCGGTTTTTTAGGCGTGCGCGTAGATATTCTTGCAGATGGGGGATCATTGCGGTGAATTCTTTCGAGACGATTTCGTTATCTACAACAGCCTCAAAAGTGGTATCATTCAGCAGCGTGACGCGCATGTTCTGCATGCGTTTGGCTATGGCAACTTGTTCTTTTGGCATGCGTCCGGCATATTCCTGCCAGTAGTAGTTCACATCTCTTTCATTGAAGATGTAGTCTTCTTCCGGTTGTGCCGCCTGTTGTGCGGTAGTAGTGGTGGTACTTTTTGTTTCTTCCTCCGCTTTCGGGCGTTTGATAGATACGCCAAGTCCCGACATTTTCATAACCGGAACTTTCTTCTCCTCTTTTCCTTGTGCCAGCAGTATGGCGGTGGGAGTGGTGTGGGGAACAGAGTTTGTTGTTGTGGCAGCGGTATTCGTAACGGGTGTGGTTGCCGGAGCGGTCTGTGACTTGATGCTGGCTTGCGGCCGGGGTGCAACAGGGGCGGCCTGTGACTGCTGTGCAGGGGCAGGCTGTGTAAATATGGGTTTTATGGCTTGCTTAGGGCTATGCCCACTGGCAGCGTCGTCCCCCTCGGCGGTGATTTGGGCTACTTGTATTAGGGTCAGCTCCACCAGCAGCCGTTTGTTTTTACTGGTGCGATAGTTCAAGTCGCAATCGTTGCACAGTTTCATGGCGCGATAGAGAAAAGGCAACGGACATTTTTGGGCCTGCGCTTGGTAGCGTTGGCGAATGCTTGCGCCTACTTCAAGCAGAGGCAGGGTAGCGGGATCTTTGCTCACCAGCAGGTCGCGGAAGTGCGAGGATAGGCCGGTGATGAAATGGCTGCCGTCAAATCCTTTGTTCAATACGTCGTTCAGCAGTAACAGAGCGTCGCAGACTTTGTTCTCAAGAAAGTGGTCGGTCAGCCTGAAGTAGTACTCGTAATCCAGAACGTTCAGGTTTTCGATTACGCTTTGGTAAGTGATATTCCCTCCGGTAAAGCTCACTACCTGGTCGAATATGGATAAAGCGTCGCGCATACCGCCGTCTGCTTTCAGGGCAATGATGTTCAAGGCTTCCGGCTCGGCGGTGATTCCTTCTTTGGAGGCTACGTAGGCGAGGTGGGCTACTGTGTCTTCTACGCTAATGCGGTTGAAGTCGTATATTTGGCAGCGTGACAGGATTGTCGGCAATATTTTATGCTTCTCGGTGGTGGCAAGGATGAATATGGCATGGCGTGGCGGTTCTTCCAATGTTTTCAGGAAGGCGTTGAATGCAGAAGCTGATAGCATGTGCACCTCGTCGATGATGTATACTTTATATTTGCCTATTTGGGGCGGAATACGTACCTGCTCCACCAATTGGCGGATGTCGTCCACCGAGTTATTGGATGCGGCATCCAGCTCATGAATATTGTATGAGCGTTGTTCGTTGAAGGCGGTGCATGATTCACATTGGTTACATGCTTCTCCTTCTGCCGTAGGGCTCATGCAGTTGATGGTTTTTGCAAAGATGCGTGCACAGGTGGTTTTTCCAACGCCGCGCGGACCGCAGAAAAGATAGGCATGCGCCAGTTTGTTTGTGGCGATAGCATTCTTCAAGGTGGTGGTCAGGGCGTGTTGTCCCACTACTGACTCAAAGGTTGAGGGGCGGTATTTTCGTGCCGATACAATATAATTTTCCATATTCAGGGTATTCTTATCACTTATATAGAATGCAAAGACGGTACATCTTATCTTTGCTTTTGTGCAAATGTACGCAAAAAAAAGAAATTTTTCAGTTATTCGTCTTATCTTTGTGCTCAAAGAAACAATAACTGAATTACATGGATAAACTTGCGTCCCTTTGGTTGTTTGTCCGCAGACGTAAATATCTGATAACGTTTGTGCTATTTGTCGTGCTTGTTGGCTTTTTAGATGAAAACAGCATTGTGCGTCGTCTTGCTTATTATCGTGAGGAGACGCGTTTGCGTGGGGAAATAGACAAGTATCGTACAGAGTATGAGGAGAATACCCGTCGTCTGAATGAACTTGCGGTCGATTCCGGTGCGATTGAGCAGATAGCTCGCGAAAAGTATCTGATGAAGAAGCCCAATGAGGATATTTATGTATTTCAAGAAGATGTAGAAGAATGAAACAACTGATACCTGCCCTTTTCGCAGTAGGAGCTGTGATGCTCCTGATAGGTGCGGCCGTCTATGTTACCGGCTGGCCGCTTTCGCCTTATATATATACGATAGGTGCGACGTTTGTTGCTTTGGCACAGGTCAACTCGCCCTCAAAGTATAAGACTCCCACTATCAAGCGTCTGCGTCGCCAGCAGATATTTGGAGCATTGCTACTTGTGCTTACCGGAGCTTTCATGTTTTTCACGCATGGCAACGAATGGATCGTTTCATTGACGATTGCTGCTATTCTTGAACTTTATACGTCGGTGCGTATTCCACAGGAAGAGGCTAAGGAGCAATGATTGTAGGTGCTTCTTTCGGGAGTTGTATCATTTTCTGGGATAAATGCGCGTGGGATAAATACGCGACCTTTTTTATGCATAAAAAAAGGCTATCTCTCCCAGACAGCCAATCTTTTTGTTAACCTTAAATCTAATACTATGAAAAACACATTGCAAAGGTAGTTTCTTTCCTGTTATTACCAAATATTTCCTTCTATTCTGCTGTTTTTATAACATGGTTTAGTTGAATGTCATCTCTGTTAACATTTAACATAATGTTTTCTTGTTTTTAACCGATGGCGCGTCAGCTTCCGAGCCATAACCTCCACTATCACGAGGGCTGCATCGCTTCCGATGCACCTGACTTGCTGCTCGAAGCCTTTCTCTATGTGCATAAGTCTTGGCAGGGGGATTGTCGTAGTGAGACTCCGCTATGATTCCTGCTCCTCCGTATAATCATGTGAGAAACTACACTTTTCCGTCCTTAATCCATTACTTGGTAGATGCTTACACTGTCATAACTGTAGATATTTACTTTTCTTGCATAACTTCCATCCGATATCTTTGCGCAAGCGTTGCGGATAAAGGCAGTGAAGGGCTTTGTACAGTGTGTATAAATTTAAGTGACTGGTAAAGATGATGAATTCAGAGAATCATGCATCGTCGTGCCGGTGCAAAACGGATGATCTGTTTACTCCAAACACATCATCCGTTTGCCCCGAACGCATCATCTGTTTCCTTCAAACGCATCATCCGTTTTCCTCAAACGTATTATCCTTTTGTTTTTCCCTTTTTTATGCTCCTTCCCCTGCATTTTCTCTTCCTTTCCGCGCCTCTTCCTTTCTTTTTTGGGTTGTCCGGTAGATATACGATAGTATATCTTATCTTCTTATTATTTATATTGTGTCCGTTTGTTGGTTGTAGGGGTGGTTGTTGGGCCTGTTCAAGTTGCTGATAACAAGCGTAATAAGGTGGCTATTTGGGTGTCCGTTTTGTGGTTGTAATGACTAAACCGCTGTTATGTGGCTTTTACATGTAATATCCGCCTTAAAATCGCCCGTCCTTATGCCCTCCCACGCGCCTGCCCGTACGTGCGTGTGTATATATATTGTGTGTCTTCCTTCCCCCTTTGTTTTCCTTTTAAAAATCATGTTCTGCAACCTGTTTGTCAATCAGTCATTTATGAAAAAGTTTTGATATTTCTGATAAAAAAGGCCTTGTATATTTGGTGCGTATTCCCAAATCCGCTACTTTTGCATCCGCTTTCGAGAACGGGGGCAGCGATAGTTTGACATTCTGACAGAAACGGAGTAGGAACCCTTCCTTTTTTCTTGTTATTTGGTGCTGTTTGTTTCATGAGTGGCGCCTTTAAAAAGAAAAATGAAAAAAAACTTCAGATTTATTTGGAGTATATGAAATAAAGTTCTTACCTTTGCACCCGCTTTCAAAATGAGAGCAGCGTTGTTTGACAATCTTTTTGAAATCCGGGCGGTAACGACAGTTCTTTTTCTTTGTTCTTCCTTTCGCAAGAGAGATGACTTGAAGAAAGAAAAAAATAAAAAAAACTTCCGAAAATATTTGGAAGATATGAAATAAAGTCCTTACCTTTGCATCCGCTTTTGAAAAGAAAAGCAATCGTAAAACAAGCGATCTTTGAACAGATTTACATAAACAATACAAGTAGTACAAGAGCAGGTACATTCTTAATCTTTAAGATTATGTATCTGGGTAAAAAAAAGAACCGTCAATACTTATAATATATAGGTAATTGAAAAGCTTTTTTAAATTCGAGCGTCCTGAACAGAGCAAGAACCACTCCTTTGGAGTGATTAACAATACTTTTACAATGAAGAGTTTGATCCTGGCTCAGGATGAACGCTAGCTACAGGCTTAACA